>Ga0334898_1000976_pt1 | contig 37110 bp, 42 predicted proteins | sample GraSluR3_MG_10_FD_207228 | JGI IMG/M metagenome (GOLD analysis project Ga0334898, IMG submission 207228) | Sludge microbial communities from methane-producing bioreactor in Wageningen University, Netherlands - Granular Sludge_3_08-R3 | ecosystem: Engineered > Bioreactor > Anaerobic >... | reverse complement strand
TCCCTCCTTTTGTTGTGTGAGATGTTGGTTGGTACTTATATTTTACCACAATTGGAGAGGAAATTTTTATAAAAGAAACCAAGAAACTCTTTGAAATAAAGGGTTTCAGGCATTTAACAAATGCCTAAAAAAGTTACTATACAAGGAGAATTTTATGAATCTATCAATGTTTATAAAGCAGGTTGATACTTTGACAGAAAAGTTAGACTACCAACAGTTGAAGCTTTTTTTGCATGAAACAGCTCGGATTTTGCCGGAACACCAACGGAATGATTTTTTAGAAAGAATAGAAAACTTCACAGATGGGAACAAGTCAGTAAATACTACAATTGTTGATGATAGGGACTTAGAACGAGAATATAGGGAAATTGATAAAATAATTACAAAAATCGAAGAAGGCGAGTTTGTACTGCATGAAATTCTAAATGAGGAATACGATGATTGGTATCATGGAGACGAGGAAGAATTTTATTATGAAGACCCGGAAAAAATATTAGATACGATTGAAAGTATCTGTGGTTTTATTCACAAATGTGTTGACCGAGAAAAATTCATAGAGGGCGCAAAGGTGGGGGAACGTCTGATGACGCTCGTGGTTCATACAATCGGTGACTATGGTGATAATGAACTATCTTTTTCGGATTTGGTGTCAGAGAAACTCATAGCTGTGAATTCTCAAAAAGCTGTATTAGAGATACTTTATTGTTCATATCATGCGCACCCTATGAAGGAGAGACCAGAGGTCATTTTTATAATTTTGTCAAATTATGGATTGAATGATATTAAGCTGGAACATATTTTTCAGTATGGAAGTGAAGAATTGGAGGGTGTTGACGAGTTTCTAGATATATTAATTCGGTATTTGGGAGAAAGAACAGGCAGGATGGCAGAAGAGCTAATAAAAGAAGCAATGTCCCTAAAAAATGATCCGGAAGTAAACATCGATATTGCGAAGACCTATGCCAAGACGCATCCGGCAATGTTACTGCAATTGTTGACAGATAGTCAAGGACGCTCCAGTGAACAAATGTTGGATTTAGGCATGAGGGCATTGGATTTAATCGACAAGAAGTATCTTATTCGTAGTGAAGTTGCATTGATGACTGCTGTATATGCTTCAATTCTTGGTGAAGACATTAAGGTGGAAACCTGTTATATTGAAGCATTTCGGTCAAGGACCAGCCCAACAGACTATTTAAGAGCGCTACTAGAATGTGAAGACAGAGTCAAAACAAGAGAGAATTTACAAGAAATATTAAAAGGGGTTTTGTCAAACCAGAATTCGTATATACATGACCTTTATGTTAATTCTGAGTTGGCGGAAAATAAGGTGACGCCAGATATCATCAGTGCTTTGGAGTTTTTAAATGGTGAGTTTGAACGAGTGTTGAATCGTAGAATGAATAAAAAAGAAGCCCTTGGTTGGTCAGGAACATTCATGAAACAAGGACTAGCCTTGTTTATCTTGTTGCTGTTTCAAGGCGAACAGCTTCAATTCGGTGGAAGGAGTATGTTGGAATCAGCTAGATTCCATCTTGATTTTAGTGCACAAGGGTATGAATCAGGTTTTCTTGAGAAAACAGGTAAAAGTGACAGTGACGTATTCTTGGAATGTATTCTCAGGTGGAAAGAAATAGTTTCAATAGATGAGCTATATGCTGAAAAAGTCATTTTAAGGTTGGAAAAGATGCTAGAAAGACGTGTTGCAGGTATAATGGAAGCCAACCGTAGAAATTACTACGGTGAGTGTGCGGCATATATAGCGGCACTTGGAGAAGTTAAGGAGTCAAGAGGGGAACAAAGTGAAAAACAGCGGTTTATGCATTATTTTAGGAAAAAATACCCTCGAAGGTCAGCTTTCAAGGCGGCACTTGAGATGTATGGGTACACGAGTTAATCAAACAAACGGAGGGAAAATAGGAAATTCCAGAGTAGTGTAAAGATATGCAAGGAATGAGGAACGATAAAATGGTTTTTGACATTAACGAATTTTTACAAGCTATTTCCAATGTTTTGGATGTAATAGAAACAGATATTTTTGGCGTACCAACAAACCATTCCAAAAGATTGGCTTGTGTAACAAACCGACTCGCACACGCCTTGAATTTTTCGACGGATATGAAATACGATCTGGCTGCACTTTCAATACTTCATGATAATGGTGCCAGCCTTAAGATTCTACATGACAATCTACGGGGAGATGCTAAAGCTAAACAGAACATTATTGAAAGTAGTAAAGAGCATTGCAGGATAGGAGAGAGTAATATAATTAGTTTTCCTTTTTTAACATCACCTAAAAATGTTATTCTCTATCATCACGAAAAACTCAATGGAATGGGTTATCCAAGAGGACTAGGTGCTGATCAACTTGATTTTAATTCCCGATTATTGGCATGCCTAGATATCTACCAAGCTTTGGGAGAAATACGACCATACAGAGAAGCTATGACACATGATGAATCGATAAAAATCATGAGACGTATGGTGGAAGATGGCCTGATTGACCCTGAAATTACAGAGGATATTGCGCAGCAATTAAAAACGAATAATTAAATTTACAGTACCTGTTAATGTAAACTCAGTGTTTATAGGAGGGTTAATGATGGAAGCAACCGCGACTGAGATAAAAAATAATTTTGGCCAGTATTTAGAAGAAGTAATGTTAAAAGATAATGACGTTGTCATCACGCGCAATGGTAAAAAAGTAGCTAGGTTAACGCCTTATGTAACAGAAGTTGAACGTTATTTTACGATAAGAGAAAATGCTACTGACTATGTGTATGGTGGTAAAAAAATATCTTATGAAGAATTTTTGAAGATGAATGAACAAAGTAATCAACGGATGGAATTTATTAATGGTGAAATTGTGTTAATGGGGTCACCAAATGTTATGCATCAGATGATTGTAAACAGAATTAATAATATTTTTCAGACGTGGTTTGAAGGTAAGCCGTGTCAGCCTTTTGTTGCTCCGTTCGACGTTCATTTACACAAAGAGGGATTTAAAGAACCTGACGTTGTCCAACCGGATTTGTTGGTGGTTTGTGATTTGGAAGGTGGGGTAAACGAGAGCGGACGTTACACTGGAACGCCAACCTTAGTTGTTGAGATTCTATCAGAAAGCACCCGTTCAAAAGATATGGTGGATAAACTGAATAGTTATATGTTATCAGGAGCAAAGGAATATTGGATTGTTGATACAAAATACAATAAAATTATAGTCTATGAATTCAAGGCAGAAGTCATTGATCGAATGAAAGTATTTGAATCGGGAAGATGTAAATCATATTTTTTTGACGGATTAGAGCTTTTGGTGGAAAAGATATTTGCCCCAATTTAATTTTTTCAGGCGACGAAATGTTGTGGAAACAAAAAAATACGACATTAAAAACAAGTTATTACAGGGTGTTCTTAATACTTATTGTTATACTGGTTTTTATCGTACTTTTCGTAGCTTTATCTGTTATGAACGTACAATTTCGTCGTCAAGCTATCGAAAATATTGAGCGAGCGCAAGATGTGTATGTTAAAATGGACATCAATAGAAGTGGTGAAGAAATTCGTAAGGAGCTTTGGTATCAAAATGCTACAAAAAATCCGAATACAGTTGAATTGGGTGCCTATCAGAATCAAAAAATAAATGACTTGTATTCAGGTGGAATGCGGACATGCTTATTCTTATATTTGCTTTAGCTCCGGATGTTTCAACGTATCGTTCGCAAACGATTGAGATGGTAACGCTGTTTCAGTCAACAGATGTAGCGGAACGTATAAAAAAATATAATGATAATTTTTTAAAAGGCGAGAATAAGTTGGGTTTAACTCGTATAGTTGATTCGTCGGAAATATCGGTATTTAATGTGAATGATTCATATTGGCAAGTGCAGGTATAATTCTTATGTTTGGTGCTATATATTTTGGAATCTTTATGAAGCGTATTATTCAACCGATTGAAGCTATTAATAGTGGACTATATCAAATTAAAGAAGGAAATTTAGATGTATATATTAAACCGGAAGGGCAACAAGAACTTCAAATGGTTACCAGTCAGTTTAATGCGATGGTAAGGCAACAAAGAACTTTAATCGGTGATTATGAAAAAAGGGTGCGTAACTTAGAAAAAAGTCAGGAAGAATATCTGGGTTTACTAGTGAAAAAGGAGATTACTGCACAAGAAATTCTTAATCGCACCAGTGATTTTTTTGTTGGACCCTATAAAATTCTTCGTTTTTATTTAGACTTACCAGAAGACCACCAAAATCAAAAAAAGATACTTGACCAAATATTACAAGGTTTTTTATCCAAGCAAAAGATACTATAGACACTATCTATGGATTTTATCAGTTACATCATCAACAAGAAAGTGAGGCGTCTTTACACAATTTGATTCATGAAATACAAAATCATATTTGCAAAGAGTATGGAGTGCAAATAACAGTCTGCATTAGTGAGACAGGTATAGATGCAGACAGTTTTAATCATTGTTTTGAACGAGACAATTCTTCACTTGTAGATATTTTCGGGAAGGAATATACTTATAGTGATAAAATCATGCGTATTCAAGATGTGAGAAGTCTTAAATTATGGGTGACAAATTTTTTGTCATGGATTACGGACTATTCTGCATCACGATTGCATGTAGCACAAAATAATCCTAATTGCGGGTTGAAAAAGCTAAAGAACTATTGAAATCAACAACCTTTAAAATATATGAAATTGCTGAGATGGTAGGCTATCAAAATCCTGAACATTTTAGTCGCGTGTTTAAAAAATATGTCATCGAACGCTTTAACTTTCGTGGTAAGAAAGTTGTCGTCGGGTTGTTTTTTTTAGGCATGTTGATTCCAACCTTTGTTACAGAAATCGCCAGTTCATTTCAAGGATTCCTGTGGCGCTAGATGAAGCAGCCTTAATTGACGGATGTTCATACTTCAAGTTGTTTGGTCAAATTATTTTCCCATTGTTGGCTCCGGCAACAGCAACAGTATGCATTATCAAGTCGATTATTATTATTAACGATATGTATATTCCTTATTTATATATGCCTAAAAATAGTTTAAGAACGTTAACAACGTATTTAATGAATTTTGCCAATGCACAACAAGGATCTTGGCAAGTTCTTGCGGCTGGAATTATTGTCGTTATGGTTCCGACAATTATGTTATACATTTTTTTCCAAAAATACATTTTATCAGGAGTAGCAGCCGGTGCGGTAAAAGAGTAGAAAAATATGTAAAATGAAAATCTGAATCATCTTTAATAAATATTTAATAGTTTTTTTATTATTGTTTGTTATACTTGTAACAAACAATTTGAATAATACTAGATATATTACGAGAGGAAATTTGCCATGAAAAAAAACAAAAGGTTAAGGAATCAGCTCACTTTAAAGATTAGTATGTCTGTAGTTGCTATTTTTTTAATGATTAGTGTTGTATTTACCAATATTGCTTTTAGCTTTATCACATCGCTTGCCCAAAGCGGATTTGAATTGTCAGTCAGCGCTATTCAAACAACAGTATCAAAATTAGATATTTCTAAAGTTTTTCAGGAAGGAACAATAGAACAACAAGAGTTTGAATTATTGAAAAAGGAATTTGACAAAATGCATGCATCGGCAGCGGAACTAACAGATCGACTTATGATTATTGCAAAGCGAGACGATAAACTAATATATTTATACGGAATTGATGAAAAAACACAATATCAGACAGGAGAAATTGTGAAAAATCCTTCCCAAGAATTAATTCAAGCGATTGAAACCGGACAGACGCAATTTACTGATTTTGGTAAAGAGCATATATTGGATGGAGAATCAATAGATTTTTATTTTCCGCTCCAAGATAGTCAAGGTAATATAGCAATTGCATATCTAAGTTTATCGACATCTATAATAGGCCTAATTTTAAGAACAATAACCACAGTTTTAAGTGTTATATTACTCATCATTGTAAGTATAATTATTGTCATGATTCGAATTGTTGTTAAAAAAGAAACACGCGACCTTGAAAGACTAGCCGAAAAAACAGGCCAAGTTGCTAATCTAAAAGGGGACTTAACACAACGTATTCAGATTGATAGTAATAATGAAATTGGACGCTTATCAAGCAATATGAATGCCTTATTAGAAACTATGCATAATTTTATGTGTATAATTCAAAAAAGTACATCAAGGCTTGTTCAAACCGGCAGTAAGTTTACAGGTATTAATGCAATGATAAAAGAGAATAGCAGACTTGTACAGAATGCCGTTCAAAATGAGCAAGAAGTAGAGCGTGAGCTTATTGCATCGACCAAAGAAGTTTCGGAGCAAGTTTTTGAGATTAATGAGACAATAAATCAAGTTGCAAGTTATGCTCAAGAAGTTACAGAAGAGTCAATTAAAACTTCTCAATATGCATCTGAAGGAAAGAATACAATGAGCTCGATGAAGATATCTGTTGAAGAAGCTGTTCAACAAGTTCAAGAAACAAGTGTTCATGTAATAAGACTAAAAGAACAGTCAGACGCAATAAATAGTATTGTTGATGCGATTACAGCAATTGCTGCCCAAACAAATTTGCTAGCGCTCAACGCTTCGATTGAAGCAGCCCGGGCAGGAGAGCATGGAAAAGGCTTTGCTGTTGTAGCTAACGAAGTTCGGATACTTGCTGAAGGCTCTGCAAAACAGGCAGAAAATATTACGACATTAATTCATGAAATACAGAATAGCATTCAAGTAACCCGTGAATCTATGGATCTAACCCAAGAAAAAATACAGGATGAAATTGAACTTGTTCATCAAGTTGAGGTGAAATTTAACGGAATCTCTGATTCCGTCAATTATGTGACAGAAAAAGTTCAGAATGTATATGCATCAACGGAAGAAATATCAGCATCCTCAGATCTTGTCACAGAGAAAATTACGTATTTGCAGAATTTATTTAGTCAGACAGAAGAATCAACAAATCAACTGATTACCAGTATCGACCATCAAAATAATTCAGTACATGAAACATCATCGGAAATAGAGGCGTTGAATCAGATTGTTGCCGAGTTACAGGGAATAATGGATGAGCTTATACTATAATAATTTTGGTTAAAAAAGTGAGGGAAATATGAACAAAGGTAAAAACGGTATTATTGACTATATTGAGCAAGAAGATGATAACCAAATACGAGGGATTTCAGGGAGATATATCAATGAGTATAAATAGACAAAAAAATCAGATGGATGCCAAAAATCAAATCAATGCTCTCACAAGATCTGCCCTCGCTTTAGCCTTGTCTGTGTTGAGTCTTCTGATTTTTCGAGGGACAACGAGTATTTTTTCCGCCTTTATTATTCCTGTAGTCATTGCACTATTTTCAAAGCGGAATGAAGTTTTATCTTTTGTCTATATAGCCACCAGCCTTATTATGATGACAGTCTTGTTTTTCCAAACTCAAATCATTTTTATAATTGGATATTTGTTACTTTCTCTTGTTCTTAAGTGTTTTTTGATGGATGCAGCGATGAAAGTGAAATTTTCATTCACAGGCATTTTGAAGTATCTTCTTGCAGTAATGGCAATTTTATTTATGGGTATTTGGCTAACTCAGGTGATATTTCTGATTCCCATACATGATATGATGTTGAGGTTTTCAAATAATCACCCGCTTCGATACTTGGGGATTCTCCTAGTGGAAGGAATAGCCATTACATTGGTTAATCTATTGTTTTTAAAAGCAATGACTTCGAGAATAAAGTTCTAACGCATGGTTTAACGTGAAGGAGAGTAGTGATATGACAATTATAGAAACAAATCGACTGATTTTGAGGTTGCTTGAACTGAATGATTTAGATGAGATGCTGAAAATCTGGGGAAATGCGGAAGTGATGAAATATTGTGGAAGCGCAGGTACTCGGGAAGAAGAAATGAAGTCAATTCAATTCTACATAAATATGCAAAAAAATAAAGGCTTTTCACCTTATGTGGTGGTGCTCAAGGAAAGTGGAGACGTAGCAGGAGTTTGCGGATTCAATCCACCAGACAATGGATGCGATGCAGAATTGATGTATCATTTCAAAGTAAAATATTGGGGAAATGGCTATGCCACGGAAGCTGCTCGAGCTTGCGTAGAATATATTGCTAAAAGTAGAATTATCAATGTATTAGGAGCTTCAATAGAACCAGAAAATATATCTTCAGAAAAAGTTTTGTTAAAACTTGGTTTTCGATATATAGGAGAAAAATGGAGTGAAGCGGCAAATCAGAAATATCTTTATTACAATAAAAGTTTACGTTGATTGTTCCGGGGGGCTACATTTTCCAACAAATATGGAAACATACAATCGATGGGCCAGTGAAGTTGACCAATTTATATACATGCAAATAGTTGATGATAAGTTGAATAATTTGGTATAATAGAAGTAACAATTAAGAAGAAAATCATTTGATAATGTCTTGTTATGAGCTAAGGAGGCTGACCATGAAAAAGATACTTCCTATAATTCTAATTGTTCTTCTAGGTATTGGCATCTACTTCACAATGACTGTCCTATATAATCCTGAAGAAAATTCTTTGTACTTCGGTGAGGCTATTGGAAAAACCTATAATATTCAAGCGACAGCCACCGGCATCTTAGAGGCATTATACATTGAAGAAGGTGATTTCGTTGAATCTATGGTTCCCATTGCTGTTATTAATCATGATAATTTAGTTCAACAACTGGCACAAGCAGACACCAATATAGCATCTGTACAATTGGGTTTAGAGCAAATTCAAGCACCCGTTAGAGAGGAAAACCTCTCAATATTGAAAAATTCTGTAGATACTTATGCAACAAACAATGCCATGGTTTTTCAATCCATTCAGGCGGCCAAAGTAGCCAAAGCATCTTCAGAACTTGCATTGGAACAAGCCCAAGTAACGTATGAGCGTTTATATGAACAATATGAATCCATAACCCAACTCTATCGAGAAGGGGTTGTGGCTGAAACTGAATTGTTAGATATAGAATCTAATATAGAATCTTCGCAACTGAATATTGAAAAATTAAAGCTAAATATTCGACAGGCTGATACTGAAATTAATCGTTTGAATCAACAATATAGACTCAATCAAATTGGTGAAGATAGTGCTAAGCAGAATTTATCCATAGCCCAAACAGGTGGGGATCAATTTGCTATAGATGCTGCCCGGCTAGCCGTGACATCAGCATTGCAAAACAAGGAATTGCTAGAAATTCAGTTAGCGGATTATCATGTCGTCACCTATCATGCCGGCGTAATAGAATCTGTCAATTATGCAGAAGGCGAATTTGTAAATCGTGGTTCTATTCTAGGAACCGCTTATGATCCGAGTGAATTGCATTTGACACTTTATATTAATGAACAAGACTTAAGTCTTATCTCCGTAGGGCAATTGTTGCCTCTATCCCTTACAGCTACCGATGTTAAATATATCGGTGAAGTTCAAAGCATTAGCCATGAAGCCATGTATACACCTATGAATATCGTAACGGAGCAAGACTACCAACGACTAGTCTTTATGGTGGACGTTAAGATTCTTAATAGTGAAACCATCCGCCCAGGTATGTTATTGTCAGTGGATTTGGAAGGTGATGTCAGTGAGTGAGATTGTTGTTGATATTAAAGAATTAAACAAAAAATTTGGAGATATCCATGCGGTAAAAAACGTAAGTTTTTCTATAAAAAAAGGTGAAATATTTGGTTTATTAGGTCCGAACGGTTCGGGTAAATCAACAACTATCCGGATGTTATGTGGTGTTATAACCCCAAATTCTGGAAAAGGGACCCTTTTTGGTTATGATTTAAAAAAAGATATTATTACAGAATCGAAACGTCTAATTCAACTGGCTGAAATAACAGGTAAGGAAAATGCTTTAGCTAAAACGCTTTCAGGGGGACAAAAACAGCGTTTAGCTTTATCCTGTGCTCTTATTCATAAGCCAAAACTACTGGTTCTAGATGAGCCGACAGCCGGCGTTGATCCAGTATCTAGAAGACAATTTTGGAAGACCATTGTAGAATTATCGGCCCAAGGTGTTACGGTTTTTATCACCACTCACTATATGGATGAAGCAGAAGTTTGCGATCGTATTGGCTTTATATACCGTGGTGACATTATCGACATAGATACCCCAGAAGCATTTTATGAAAAGTCGGGCTTTGATAATTTAGAAGACATTTTTATTTCCCATGAACTTTCCAATCAGCAAAAAACACAACTCATGTCCTATAAAGAAATGAAATCAACACTTAGAGATCCTAAAGGGAAGGAATAAAATTATGTCCAATTTCCGATTTTATAGAATGCTCACCATTACAAAAAAAGAGTTTATACATATAAAAAGAGACAAGCCGAGTATGATTATCTCTTTTTTCTTGCCGATTATGATGTTGATGATTTTTGGTTTTGCCGTTAATACCGATGTAACAGATGTTGAATTGGGGATTTATGATTCTTCGGCTACATATGAGAGCAAAATGCTCATTGATGCTTTTATTCATGCAGATTATTTTTTGGATACGATGCGACTAACATCGATCGGACAGTTGGAAAAAGCTATTGAAAAAGGAGATATTAAAGTCGGTTTAATCCTTCCAGAAGACTTTGCATCGTCGATTTTACGAGGTGAGCAAGCAAAAATTCAAATTCTTGTAGACGGTTCAGACCCTACCATAGCCAGAACCGCTATGCAATATGCTCTCTTAATCACCAATCATTATAATTTGAACCTATATACCTCTACAATAGAGTCCGGTGTCAAGGCTTCTCCTATGGTTCTCTATAATCCCACACTCGAAAGTGCCAAGTTTAATGTTCCCGGTGTTGTCGGTTTAATTCTCCAAAACATCACCATTATTCTTACAGCCTTAGCTATGGTCAGGGAAAAAGAGCTTGGTACCATTGAACAACTTATTATGACACCGGTTACCTCATTTGAACTCATTATCGGTAAACTGATTCCTTATATTTTCATTGGTATTTATGACTTTATAATAGTGTTGATATTAAGTCGTTTGGTTTTCGGAATTTCTGTTTCCGGGAGTTTTTTGGAGCTTTCTTTATTAGGATTTATTTTTTTAATTGGTGCCTTGTCCATGGGAATGTTAGTATCAACAATATCAAAAAATCAAGGTCAAGCCATACAGGCAACCTTAGCTTTTCTCCTACCTAGCGTTCTTTTATCCGGATTCATGTTTCCAAGGCAATCCATGCCTCTGTTTATCCAATATATCAGTGCTACATTTCCAATCACGCATTTTCTGATTATTCTACGTGGTATTATTGTTAAAGGTGTTTCTATCAGCTACTTATGGTCAGCAACGGTTGCTATGTTATGCATCATCTTTGTACTTATTGGTATTACCACAGCAACCTTTAATAAAAGACTCGATTGAGATGAACGTTTTATGAAAAAAATACTTATTGGACTCTTGGCTTTTATTATTTTATTGAGTCTTGGGGCTGTCATTTATATCAATGATTATTATGAGGCGAGTGACCATGTACATACGCTCATGGAAGAAAATAGTTCAAGAATCCTTAAACAAGGTCAATATACGTCAATACAGCCCAAAGAAGTCTTTGACGAACAGATCGGCATGATTTTTTATCCCGGGGGAAAGGTTGAAGCAATCGCTTATATGCCTTTATTAATGCAACTTGCAGATCAAGGTATAAGGCCTATTTTAGTTGAAATGCCGGGTAATCTAGCAGTATTAGACATTAATGCTGCAGAAGAAGTTTTTAATTTGTATCAAGAGATTGAACATTGGTACATTGCAGGGCATTCCCTCGGAGGTGCTATGGCAAGCCCATATATGGAGAAAAATCATGATAAGGTGGAGGGCTTAATATTACTTGGGGCATATCCAGTAAATAATGCACCTGTAGACACACTGGTCATATATGGAACCCATGATTTGTTATTGGATCTTGAACAAGTGGCAAAAGCGGATCAAATTTATGAAATCAAAGAAGGAAACCATGCTTATTTTGGGGATTACGGAGAACAAGAAGGCGATGGAAAGGCACGCATTAGCCGTGAACAGCAACAAGAAGAAGCTGTAAATCGCATAATGGAGTTTATCAAAAAATAAGTTAATTTATTGACAAACTGAAAAGCGCTTGATATCATAGTATAGAACTCTATAAGGGAGTAGCTATGGGAAACCACAGATAAGGTCAACATACTGGAGCAATCCTGGTCTTATTAACGTTAAAAATGTTTAATGGAGCGAGACTTATAGATTAATTGGTAAAGTTTATCAATTAATCTATAGGTCTCTTTTTAGTTTGAAGGGAGAAGATATGTATCTAGGAAACGAATATTGGAAAAATTATATGGAGAGATGGTTCGGAGTAGATTTAATCGTTTCATGGGAGAAATTTGCTAGAGTTGAACAAATTAAATCATATGGTAAAAAAATTCATCTTGAAATCTATGAATCAGAGAATAAAAATGCTCCGGTTATAGTATTTTCCCATGATATTGCAGGTTATGCTAGAGTCCTATTACCTTTTATTATTCCTTTGTTTAAGCGGGGATATACTTTGATTGTTCCGGACTTACAAGGGTATGGTTATAATGAAGGAATAAAGGGTGATTTTGAATGGAATGCTCATGTTCAAAATCTAAAAGATGCTGCGACATTTGCTAAAAACAAGTATGGAAGCAGTGTTTGGCTTGGAGGTGCAAGTATGGGGGAGCTACCAGCTTGGCCTTGGATAGCAAACCTACTGTCAAACATTCCAATTTTTTAAAACCAGTTTTAGTTGTACAACCTGGAAATGATCAAATGACACCCAAAAAATATATGAAAAAAACTTTTGAAAGGCTAGGATCGAAGATTAAAAAATACGTGGAGGTTGAAGGGGCACCGCATTTTCCGATAAAAATGGAAACCTATAATCGATGGGCCAATGAAGTTGACCAATTTATCAAAAAATGTAAATAAAACAAAATGAAATGGAGATATAGAATATGACTGGAGAAATATTAAAAGCATTTATATTAATTTTTATTGCCGAAATGGGTGATAAAACACAAATATTAGCCATGGCTTTTGCTACACGCTTTCCCGTAAAAAAAGTATTAATAGGAATTGGTATTGGCTCTTTTTTAAATCATGGTTTAGCTGTTCTTTTAGGGAATTATTTATCGTCGGTTATTCCAATGAATACAGTTCAGATGATAGCTGGTGTGGCTTTTGTAGGTTTTGCGATATGGACATTGAAAACAGAAGAGGATGAGGAAGAAGAAGAAACAAAGTTTCAATTTGGCCCAGTAGGAACTGTTTCAGTAGCTTTTTTTCTAGGAGAGCTGGGAGATAAAACTCAGTTAACAGCAATAACCTTAGCAGCTGATTCTGCCTATCCAATGTTTATATTAGTTGGGACGGTTGTAGGGATGATTGCTACGGGTGGATTGGGTATCATTGTGGGCAAAAAAATGGGAGATAAAATTCCAGAAATAGGTATAAAATTGTTTGCCTCAATCATATTTATGTTTTTTGGAATTCAGAAGTTATTAAAAACAATACCAAACGGATATTTACGAGTTGAGTACGTCATGCCTGTAATAATTATATTACTGAGTATCATCGGTATTATGGTAGTGAAATTATTTCACCAGAGAAAAGCAGGAATACAGTCTGCTTATAGAGCCAAGGCAGAGTTGCTCCATGCCTATTATGAGCATATAAGAGAGGATTTAGATCATATGTGCATGGGGACAGAATATTGTCAATCATGTCATGGTCAAGCATGTATAATTGGCCATGCTAAAAGTCATGTGAATGCGGTTATTATAGATAAACAGGTAAGTTTTGCAGATGAAGAAGTGTCTTCGAACTATATTAGCAAACCTTTTTCTCGGGAAAATGCCATAGATAGTCTTGTTGATACATTATGGTTAATTGAGCATATTCAGGAAAATTCTGAATTACAGACGGCACATATCATGCGCAGAAAAATGGAATGCATATTATTCGGAACAAGTATAGACGAATACCTAGGATATAATAAATATTTTGATGAGATTAAGACTATGGATAAAGATATTGCTTATACAACAAATAACTATTTTAATTTAAGAAAGCCAATCGAGCAAAGAATTATTAATGTTGGAAATAGAATTAACAATATTTATTTGGTTGAAATCAAAGAAGGTTATATACTCATTGATACTGGCTATGAAGGGTATTTTAAAAAGTTTAAAAGTGAACTTGACCAGAAGAATATTCGGCTTAATGAAATAGCTTATATCTTTATCACCCATGCACATGATGATCATGTTGGATTTTTGAATGAATTAATGAATGAAACGACAGCGAAAATAATTGTAAATCATAATTCAGTGGATCGACTTGCAAAAGGACAAAATTCTTTTGCTGGTGCTTGTAGTAGTCGTCTGGCATGGTTGTTTTGCCAGATAATGAAGTTTGCAGGAAAAGGGGAACATCGGTTTAGTCCGGTCATAATGAATGAACGATTTATTACTATTCAAAAGCATAATAAGGCGGAGATTGAAAAACATTTATCTGCTAAAATAATCGAGTTGCCAGGCCATACAAAAGATTCAATCGGTTTATTGTTGGATAATAATATTCTCTTTTGTGGTGACGCTTCGATGAATGGATTACCAAGTAAAAACAATATTATTATCTGGATTGAAGATATATTTGACTATAAAAAAAGTTGGAAAAAGATGATGGATCTTGAGTGTAGTCGAGTGTATCCATCCCATGGGAAGCCGTTTTCAAAAGATAAGCTCATATCAAATTATAAAAAGCTCAATAGGATTAAATCGTATAGATTAACTTTGTAAAAAAATAGTTATCGGAAAGCAAAGAAAGTAAAGGGTTTAAATTTATATGAAAAAATATCCTTAAATTTATATATTGCAATAATAGAATATAATTGCTATAATATCTACATAATAAATTCAAAGATTTTTAAGGAGGATTAAGTAGAATGGATATGTCAACAATTATTCTATATGGGATTGCATTTATATTACTTGTGATTTCAATCGTTAAAGACAAAGGGAAAACAAAAAAAGCGGTTAAAAAAGGCTGGATGGCCTTCATCAAGATTGTACCTGTGTTAATTCCTTTGTTTCTAGTCGTGGGAGTCGTTCTTAGTATAGTAACTCCTCAAACAATAAAAACTGTTCTTGGTGAGGAATCAGGAATTTTGGGTGTTCTGACAGGGATGCTTGTAGGTTCTATTGCATTTATGCCACCATTTGTAACCTTTCCTTTAGGAGCCGAGTTGTTAAATAATGGAGCGGGCTATCCGCAAGTAGCAGCCTTTGTGACGACATTGATGGCCGTTGGTTTGGTCTACTGGGCAGCCGAAGTGAAATTTTTTGGACAAAAAGCGGTTGCCTTGAGAAATGGTCTTGCATTCCTTGCTTCCGGAATTGTAGCTATAGTTGTATGGGGGGTATTATAAATGAAGCAAAAAGATATTTTGTTGTCTATGTTTAAAAGTAAAATGTTTTATATATCACTGGTGTTATTGCTCGGATTGTTTTTACTCGATTTTCTAGGTGTAAAAATTGGTACAACAGTAACTGATGAAAAAGCTTCGCTAGGAGTCTCGGCGTTGGTTTCGGCCTGGTTTCAATTTGTATCAATGTTAAAGATTGTTCCTCCGATTTTTTTAATGATTGGATTGCTTGACATATGGGTTCCAAGAGAAACCATGATTAAATTAATGGGAGAAAAGTCAGGCCCTATTGGTGTTTTAATTGCCTTTTTTATCGGAACAATGTCAGCAGGACCTTTAATCGCTGCTTTTCCGGTCGCACAAATTATGCTAAAAAAAGGCGCTCGATATGCTAACGTGTTGTTTTTCTTGACAATATGGGCAAGTGCAAAACTTCCGATTTTATTTTTTCAAGCGACGACCCTAGGTGTTGAGTATACTATAGTAACAAATATAACATTAATTATAGTATACCTAATCGGAACGTATGGAATTGAAAAGATATTAAGTCACGAAGAGAAAAAACAAATATATACAATTGCAGAAAATGCCTTATAAGTAAGCGCTTACCTTGACAAATCTTGAAGATTTATAGAATATCATGTATTATTAATATATAGACAGCGGCAAAGGAGTGAAATAGATGTGGAATCCGGATGCTTATCTTGATCGTTTGTATGCTAAAGCGGCTGTAAAGTTTAATTTTAATTCAAAGGATAAAGAGAGGTGGTTTCAATTATACGCTGATTTTAAGGATGAATTTTCTAAAAGTCTAGGCGGTTTTCCGACGACTAAATCTGAACTCAATCCAAGAATCTTGGATGAAAAGGACATGGATACTTACACTCGACAGCATATTAGCTTTACATCAGATGAAGGAATGGACGTTCCGGCCTATTTATTGATCCCCAAAAATCAACAAGGACCATTACCGGCCATTGTTTGTTGTCATGGTCACGGTTATGGTTATCGAGAAATCGTTGGCTTAAATCCGGATGATACAGAAAATACTGGAGACCCAGGATATCAAAAGAACTTTGCGGTGGAATTGCTTGGTCGCGGATTTATTGTTATAGTACCTGAACTACTAGGTTTTGGAGATCGGCGACTGATGGAAGATAAGGATAAACCTCTTCATGAAAGTTCTTGTCAACGTATTTCCAGTAATCTATTAATGTTAGGAAAGACCATGGCCGGTCTGAGGGTCTATGATATTTTTCGAACCATTGATTACTTAGAATCTAGAGAAGACGTGGATTCGAATCGAATCGGATGCATGGGGATTTCAGGGGGTGGATTGGTATGTGGGTTTTCAAGTGTGCTTGATGAACGTATAAAGGTAAGTGTGGTTAGTGGTTATGCCAATACCTTTAAGGACAGTGTCATGGCCATGCCCCATTGTATTGATAATTTTGTTCCAGGCTTACTTGATATTGCAGAGTTGCCGGATATCCTTGGATTGATAGCGCCACGTCCCTTATTGATTGAATCCGGTACAAAAGATCCGATTTTCCCCATATCGGCGGCTAAAAAGGCATACGAAAAAATTCGGAAAATATATACCTTGTATGATGAAAAAGAAGCCTTTGATATTGATATATTTGACGGCGAACATCAGATATCGGGTCAAAAAGCTTACGATTGGTTTGAAAAATGGCTTTCTTGAGATGGAACAAAACCACTAGTTACAACGTCTAATAAGAAGAAACTAAGAATGTTATAACAAGGAGGAAAGTATATGTTAAAAAGAAAAACAAGAAAAATAAGTTTAGCCGTGGTTATGGTAGCTCTATTAACAGTGCTTCAATTTCCTGTAAACGGACAAGAATTTTTCTTAGATATTGCTAATCATGAATACGAAGAGGACATAAACCGCATGTATGAGGAAAGCTATGTTGAAGGTGTAGGGCATCGTCAATACAAGCCGGATCTTCTATTAACCAATGCTCAAGCGATTCAACTGGCGGTGAATGTATTTGATATGAATTTAGATTCTTTCAATTTTGTCAAGGAGCCACTTGCAACAGATTATTTTTTGGAGGCAGATAATGATGCGTGGTATGCCCCTGCTTTTATTATAGCCGGAGCAAATACGGTGAAAGTGGAAAGAACCTTAGTGCCTTCAGAACCAGTGACCCGACAAAATTTTTATCATATCTTTAATTTAGTAGAAGATAGTGGTATGAATCCTCAGGACAACTTGACTCGTGGGCAAGCGGCTAACATTATTGTTAAGTCCCTAGATTATTTGAAATCAGAAGGCTATATTTCGGAAATGTCAAAATCATTTGAGGCATCCTTAGATGCTGAAGCAGCACCAGATGCAATCGAATTCATTTTTGATATTCACAATCAAACTGAGTCGGATCAAGTCATTACGTTTAGTTCGAGCCAAACTTTTGATTTTAATGTCTATAATAGTGATGGCGAACAGGTTTATAATTGGGCAAGCGTTCGAAGTTTTCTCATGATGATTCAGGAAGTAAGCATTGAAAAAGAGGCTTATGTTCGATATGTGACACCTTGGGATTATACAGATGCATCAGGAGAAAAACTTCCAGTAGGCACATATAAAGTGGTTTTTACCAGCCAGTTTATGTTTGAAGAAGAACAGGTAGAAGTAAGCGATGAAGTTATCATTGATATTCAATAAATATAAAAAAACCGGACCAAGTCATTTATAAATGACTTGGTCCGGTTTTTATGTTTATCTTTTCTTTAATGGAAAGAGTGGCACGGTTCCGCTTGCAACATCTTTCAAACTTTCTAATTCTTCTTGGGTAAGCTCTAAGCCAGTCCCTTCAATCTGTACAGCCCATTTAAAGGCTTCAAAATTTCCGGGAGGTATTATAATATCGACACCTTGAGATACGGAATAGCTCACTGCTTTGCGTGCAAGATCAAAGTCTTCGATTGGGTGATACCATGCTTTAGGATGGTCTACATCATCACTTGGCTTATGTTCGCATAAGGCCATTGACTTAATGCCGATAAGGGTCATGTTCTTTTCTTTAGCTTTTTTAAGTACATGCATGCCATAACCATTTTTAATCATCGAAACAAAATTAAAGGGGAACATAATTGAATCAAAATCATAACGCTCCATTAAGGCGAGGGCGGCTTCAGTCGAATGGGCGCTAAAACCAATTCGTTTGATGATGCCTTCTTGTTTGGCTTTTTCAAAAACTTCAAAGGCTCCATCAGGGCCAAAAATTGTCTCAACATCGTCTAAGTTATATACAGCGTGCAATTGGTATAAATCGAAGTAATCTGTTTTTAGATTTTCAAGAGATTGATCGAGTAATTTCTGTGCACCTTCTTTAGTCCGGTCTTCTACTTTACATGCCAAAAAAACATCTTTTCTGTAAGGTTCAAGTGCGGGTCCAAGTCTACTTTCTGCATTGCCATAGGTGGGAGCAACATCAAAATAGTTGACGCCCATTTCTATCGCTTCTTTTACAAATCGATTGGCATCTTCCTGTGTTTCATCCATAACAATGACACCGCCAAAAGCGATCCGTGATAATTCTTCTCCGAATACATTAATTTTTTGCATATACTTCCTCCTTTAAAAATGTGTATGAATTAAAGCATAAACTTCTGAGGACTCTTTTGCTGTGAGTAGCAAGTTGATAAATTCCTCGTTTTGGATAAGATTTGAAAATTCATATAATGCATCAAGATGTTCTGTCTCATCAAATGATGAAAAGGCTAGAATAACTTGGATGGTTTTATTAAATGGTGTTATGACGCTTTTATCTAATATGATCAAGGACATCCCTGTTTTGAATATGTTATTTTCATTCTTGGCATGGGGAATGGCAATGTTTTCTTTAATAATCATATAAGATCCATAGAGACGAAAAGCCTCTATAAGTTCCTTGATATATGTGCTTTTCGTACAATGTGTATCGACGAGTATACTGCCGGCCAAAGCAATAGCGTCCTCCCAACTTTCAACATGAACATTAGTTTGAATATTCACAAGTGGAAGTAAGGATGAAAGATTATGCTTTTTTTCGGCGAGATCATCAATAAGTAAATTTCCTAGCCGCTTTTTGAGTAAGTCGGATATATTTTCTTTTGTATCATGATCCATGTCTGGATTAAGGACTGTCAATATTTCGGATAATAGAACGGTCTGATTGATTTCAGTAAAACCGTTCTTTTTTAGTGTTAAAAGATCTTGTTCGTTCAAAATTGGATTGACTAAGATGACTCTCATCTCTTTGGCGAGTTGGTCAATAGGCGTCGTTGTTATGACCGTATCAATAGTCGAATACGCTTTGAATCGTTTTAACTGATGGAGGGGCAGTATTTTTACAATATTCACATTAAATTTTTGTTTTAATTGCAAGGTAAGTAATTTTGAACTGCCATATCCATGAGCGCAAATAACGATAACATTTTTTACGTGATGGGACTTGTATTTATTACGTTCAATAGCTGTGATAAAGGTAAGTGTAATATCTAGCTTAGATTGATTGTCCAGCTGTATAAATTGAGATTGAGGAAGTTGAGCAAGAACTTTTTCAATATAATTATACATCTTTTGCTGATCTATGTTCAAGTGGGTCAGCTCTAATTCATGTCGGCTAAAGGCTTGCATCTTATTAAACCATATCGGTTTTATCAAAATAATCAAGTCTTTTTTTAATTCCCGATCATGGGTTAAATCAACATCGTATAATTGACTGAAGCGTTGTATGAATTCAGTAATGAATGTTTCAACTTCAAACCAATTCAAATAGGGTTTATTGGGAAAACTATATGGAGAGCTGCTATTAAACAAGTTCATAAGTTCAACAACTTCAGCTTTATTGTAATGAATATCATAGCCAATCTCAATAATGTGCAGGGAGCCTTGAATGGATTTATATTCAGGCATGGAAGATAAGCTTTCGGAGATCTCTTCATCGTTTAAGGTGAGACCTTGCATAATTCTTTTTATTGAAATAACAAGGTATGTTTTAAAATGTAAATAGCTTTCTTCAGATAATATGGTTTTTGTCTGTTGTTCGACAAGACTGATATAGTTTTCAACCAATGTTATGTTAATGGAATTCAGATAGCTTTCAATTACAGGTGTTGTCAATAAATTTTCGGAATCGTCGGAAGTAAAGTGGGCTAAGAGGATACTGAACTGGAAATGCCGAATATCTTTTTCTTCGCCTTCAAGTGTTAAGCCTGAACGATCATTATGGGTTAGGATAAGGTTAAAATCATTTAAGAGTTCTTTGATGATTTCAAGATCATTTTTTATGGTTGAACGACTGATTTCAAGCATTTTACTCATTGAAGATAAATTAATCTTGCAATTAAGGGCAATGAAGTGAAGCATGAAATTTCGCCGTGCTTCATTGCTATATAGAACAGAGTCCAATGATTCAACATATTTTTTAATCTCGGATGTGCTAATTAATTCAAAAGTACCTTTATTTGTTTTTCTTATTTTGGGTAAATGATTTGAGAGCAATACTTCATTAATATGTTTGATATCATATCGGATACTTCTTTCAGTTAGTTTGAAAGTATCTGCTAGATGACTAATGTAAACAGGCGTATCTGATTCTATAAGTATCTGTAATATTTTTAAACCTCTTTCAGTTAACATGTGACCTCCCGACATATTGACATAGGAATGACGCTATTGAATAGAATGATTGTGCAAAATACTCTTTTTGTTCCATGGGAAAACAAGACGACAATAAAATATTACATAAATAGTATAGCATAATTTGTAAAAATGTTCTACCTGCACAAAATTTCGAAATAAATGGAAAGGATTAGGACATTTACAATAAAGGAATATGGAAATATAATGAATTTATAAACAAAACAAACAAGTTAAACAAACCAACGCAATGAAAGGAGTACAAAATGTTAGAAAAATATATCGAAGATCATATTCAAGTAGTTGATTCTATATCAACATGGGAAGAGTCTATTGTACTAGCATCTCAAAAAATATTAGAAAAAGGTTATATTACAGATGCTTATGTGGACGCCATGATTCAAAATGTTCATGAAAACGGCTCTTATATTGTCATTATGCCAAAAGTTGCCTTACCACATGCCAGACCTAAAGATATGGTGAATAAAACAACTCTATCTATCATGAAGGTCAATGATGGCGTTATGTATCCGGAGAATAAAAAAATAGAGTTAGTTATTGTCTTGGCAGCGATCGACAGTGATGCTCATCTTGAAATCATATCCGAATTATCCGAGATACTTGTTGATGAAAGTCAAATAGAAAGACTCTTAAATGCGAATAGTCTAGAAAAAGTCAAAGAAGCATTGGAAATGGTATAGATATGAAAATGCAAGTGAAGGTCAATGGATTTGAGTATAAGATTGAATATTCGGATAGCATGATAGAGACAGTCATTAAACCGATGATTAATCAATGGACAATAATGCGAAAAAAAAGTGATCACCGATGTATTGTTTTTCTAGCAGCACCACCGGCGGTAGGTAAATCGACATTAGCCCATGTTATTGAGCGTTTATCCCATGATATGAAAAATGTTATACCGGTTCAAAGTTTATCCTTAGATGGGTTTCATCATAAGAATGAATATTTGAAAAAAAATCACCTTTCAGAGATTAAAGGTATGCCGGAAACATTTGATTTAGAAGCATTTACAGCAAAACTGAAACGTCTGCAACACGATAATATTGTTTGGCCAGAGTATGATCGTACATTGCATGATGTTGTTGACGAAGGCGTATATGTTGAATCAGAAATCGTTTTAATTGAAGGTAACTGGCTCTTATTAGATGAAAAGGGGTGGAATGACTTAGATCAATATTGTGACTACAGTGTTTTTATTAAAGCCGATGAAAGTCTTCTCAGAGACCGCTTGATTAACAGAAAAATAAGAGGTGGTATGAGTCAAGAAGCAGCAAGAAATTTTTACTTAAACTCAGACAGAAAGAATATATATAGAGTTATGAATAATCAAAAGAAAGCGGACTTAGTTCTTGAAATGGAGCCTTCGGGTGAATACAAAATAGTTAAAGGAGAATGATTATGGAAGGAACAAGAAGAGCAAAAATACAAGCGTTTGGAGGATTTTTAACAGGTATTGTTATCCCGAATATTGGGGCCTTTATTGCATGGGGATTTATTACGGCCCTCTTTATACCGACAGGATGGATTCCTAATGAGAGCTTTGCGGAGCTGGTTGGTCCGATGATTACTTATTTGCTTCCGCTATTACTTGGATATACCGGTGGTAAATTGGTCGGAGGCAAGCGAGGAGCGGTCCTTGGTTCAATTGCTACATTTGGTTTGATTGTCGGGGCTGATATACCTATGTTTTTGGGAGCAATGATTATGGGACCTCTAGGCGGATATATCATTAAAAAGTTTGATGCAGCAATCGATGGAAAAATTCCGACCGGATTTGAAATGGTCATTAATAACTTTTCACTGGGAATCATCGGTTTACTCATGGCATTGTTTTCATATCAATTTATTGGACCGGTCATTGAAGGTGCAAACAATGTTGTTACAAGTTTAATTGAAGCTTTAGTTTCTACAGGTTATTTACCCTTACTATCTATTATTAATGAGCCAGCTAAGGTCTTGTTTTTGAATAATGTCATTGACCAGGGGATCTATTATCCTTTAGGTATGCAAGCTGCTGTGGATACAGGTAAATCTATTTATTTCATGGTTGCATCCAATCCGGGACCAGGTCTTGGAATGCTCTTGGCCTTTGCGGTATTAGGCAAAGGTATGCAAAAAAAATCGGCACCAAGTGCAATTATTATCCACTTCTTTGGTGGTATTCATGAATTATATTTTCCCTACGTATTGATGAATCCATTAATGATTCTTTCAATGATTGCAGGTGGTATGACAGGAATTATGACATTCTCATTATTTGGTGTTGGCTTAGTGGCCGGTCCGAGTCCGGGATCTATATTTGCTTATCTAGCCTTAACACCAAAAGGAAATTTTATAGGAGTTATAGCAGGTGTAGCAGCAGCGACAGCAGTTTCTTTCTTAGTGGCATCGCTAATTTTAAAATTCCAAAACAAAGCAGTTGATGATGACAAGATGGCAGAGTCCGTAGAAAAATCAAAAGAAATGAAGCGACAAGGTAAAAGTGTATTAAATGCAAAGATAGGTAAGACTAGTGATATTAACCATATTGCATTTGCTTGTGATGCAGGACTTGGAAGTAGTGCTCTTGGAGCCAATGCCTTTAAAAAGAAACTTTCAAAGGTGGGAATTGACAAAAAGGTCAAAAATTATGCTATAGAGAATGTACCTGAGGACGCAGATGTTATTATCACGCATGTAAATTTAGAAGACAGAGCTCGATTAAAGTTTAAAGACAAAAGAATTATTACCATTGAAAGCTTTATTGATGACGTTAACTTAAGTGATTTTTATGAAGAATTAACGGAAGGGAAAGGGGAGTAATGAAAACAAAAGCAGCAGTATTAAATGGAAAAGAATCTATTGTCATCAGAGAATTTGATCTTCCGGCTATTGGCGATGAAGAATTATTAGTTAAAGTGGTTTCGAATAGTATTTGTTTATCAACATATAAAGCGGCTAAATTAGGAAGCGATCATAAGCGGGTTCCGGATACCATAGAGACAAATCCGATCATTACAGGTCATGAGTTTGCAGGTGAGATTGTTGAAGTAGGCCCAAAACTTATAAATCAATTTCAGGTCGGAGAACGTTTTGTTCTCCAGCCTGCTATGGGATTGGAATCCGGTTACTCAGCAGGATATAGTTATGAATTTTTTGGTGGGAATGCAAGCTATACAATTATTCCAAAGATCGCTATTGATTTAGGGTGTGTTCTGAAGATGGAAGGTGATTATTTTGCCAACGCCTCCTTAGCAGAACCTATGTCATGTATTATTGGCGCTTTTAATGCATCGTATCATACGACGCCATATGTATATGAACACCAGATGGGAATAAAAAAACACGGAAAATTAGCACTCCTAGGATGTGCAGGTCCTATGGGATTAGGTGCCATTGATTATGCCATCAATGGAAAATATCAGCCGGAATTGGTGGTTGTAACGGACATTAATCAAGATAGATTAGACCGTGCCAAGCAATTAATCACCCCAGAGATGGCAAAGGAAAAAGGAATTAATCTTATTTATTTAAATGTCAGTGAAAAGAATGCTACGGAGCAATTGATGCAATTATCGGATATGAAGGGATATGATGATGTTTTTGTTTTTGCGGCTGTTGAACAGTTACTTGAACAAGCGGACACAATTTTGGGAAATGACGGCTGTTTAAACTTCTTTGCAGGACCGACAAGACAAGATTTTAAAGTGCCATTTAATTATTATCATGTTCATTATTCAAGTACTCATTTGGTAGGAACCTCGGGAGGATCAACTGGGGATATGTTGGAATCTTTAGATCTGTCAAGTGCAAAGAAAATAAATCCATCCTATATGGTTACCCATGTTGGAGGACTTGATGCAGCTCCGGACACGGTGCTGAATTTACCCAATATTCCTGGTGGTAAGAAACTGATTTATCCCCATATCGATATGCCTTTAACAGCGATTTCGGATTTTAAAAGCTTAGGTGAATCTTCAGATTTTTATAAGCAGTTGAATGAAATAATTGAAGCCAGCAATGGGGTATGGTCTAGAGAAGCTGAGAAATTTTTGTTAGAGAATAAGTAAACTTAATGATGGAGGAAGGAATATGATTAAAAAAATAATAACAATTGTCCAAGAGGAAGGCTTACATGCGAGACCGGCATCAGCCTTGGCAAAAGTCGCGATGCGATGTAAGTGTGATTTAAAAATGTATCGTGAAGGCAATGAAGCTAAGATATATCAGCCAAAAAGTATCCTATCCGTAATGTCCCTAGGTGCTAGTCAGGGAGACCGAATCGTCTTTGAAGCAGAAGGAGAGGGAGAAGAGGAGGCAATATTTGAAATAGAGAAGACCCTTTTAGGAGTTGTTCGAATTTGATGGATAAAATGATGAAGCTGGATGGAAAGCCCGTGTCAGAAGGTTATGCCGTCGGACCGGTATATATGATGGAGAAAGTGACCGATTGCCAAGTGATTCATGCTTATGGCGAGGTTGAACAGGAGCTTAACCGATTTCACCAAGCCATAGAAAAAAGCCTTGAAGATCTTAATCATCTCTATAAAAAGATGTTAGAAAAGCATGGAGAAAGTGAAGCAAAAATCTTTGAGGCTCATCGGGAGATGTTGTCAGATGTAGAGATGATTCATCAAATCGAAGATGAAATACGCAGAACAAAGTGCTGTGCAGAGTGGGCGGTTAAAATAGTAGGTGATCAGTTTGTTACATTATTTGAAGAGATGGAGAATCCATATTTTCGGGAAAGAGCACTCGATATACAAGATATTATTAATCGTCTTATAAAAAACCTTGTAGGTCAAGAAGATGAACATCTTTTATCAGTTCCGTCTATTGTTGTGGCTAAAGACTTAACACCTTCAGAGACCTGCCTTTTGGACAAAGATATGGTTCTAGGCATAATCACAGAAAAAGGTGGGCAAACATCCCACTCTGCAATCATTGCACGTATGCTTAATATTCCTTATATCGTATTACCTGGAATTCTTGATGACATCGATATGAATATGGAGTTAGCGATGAGTGGCTCAGATGGACAGCTTATTATCCATCCAAGTGATGACATCATCAATGAATTCAAAGAATTAATGCAAGCACAAAGTCAAGAACAAGAGCGATATAAAACAGTTAAAGGACTTGAATCTATTTCCTTGGACGGTCAATTAATTGTCATGAAAGCCAATATAGGAAGCCTTGAGGATATGGATCAGGTACTTATGAGTGATGCTCAAGGAATCGGCTTGTTTAGGACGGAATTTATGTATATGAATCGAAAAATGTTACCCACATTCGAAGAACAGGTGAAGATATATTCTGAAATCATCGAAAAAATGAAGGGAAAACCGGTAACATTCAGAACCCTTGATATTGGTGGAGATAAAAAAAGTGATTTATTTAATATACCTGAAGAGATGAATCCCTTCCTAGGCTATAGAGGAATCCGACTGTGTCTTGAAGAACGTGATCTCTTTAAAACACAGCTAAAAGCGATTTTAGTATCAGCCCTTAAAGGATTTGCCAAAATAATGTTTCCCATGATTACATCCATTCAAGAACTTTGGCAGGCGAAAGATTTACTTTCTGAAGCGCAAAAAGAACTTGAGATGGAAGCGATAGAGTATTCAAAAAAGGTTCCAGTCGGTATGATGATTGAAACACCAAGCTCTGTCATGATGGCCGATCTTTTTGCAAAAGAAGTGGATTTTTTTTCCATTGGTACCAACGATCTAACACAATATACTTTGGCAACCGATAGGATGAATCCCAAGGTGGCATATCTATATTCCGGATATGATCCAGCGCTTCTTCGAAGCATCCAGAAAGTTACTGCCGCCGCAAAGTTGGAAAATATTGACGTAAGTATTTGTGGGGAGTTAGCGGCCGACATCAATTTATTGGGTTTTTGGGTGGATTGTGGAATGGATAGTTTAAGTATGAGTGCGTCTTCGATTGAAAAAGTAAAATGGTATATACGACATAGCGATATTTCCAAAGCAAAAGACTTATTAGAAAAAGTTGATGAAATGCGTTCAGAAAAACAAATGCATGAACTTATGCAAGAAATCACAAAAAATATATTCCAAAGCCCCTAAAATAGGGGCTTTATTTTTATTGACCGAATTAGCTAAATCAGCTAAAATATATATATAAATAGCTAAGGAGGTAAAATGGAAAAACCATTGCCCAGTTACTTAGTTATACGGGAAAGAGAAATTTAGTGGAAGAACCCTCAGGAGCATATAATCTCAGGAGAAATCTAATGACATATGAAGAATTTACGGAAATGAATGAAGATGCAAAAGAGCGCTATGAGTTTATCGATGGAGAAGTATATATGCTGTCAGCGCCTTCGGTTTATCATCAACGTATGGTATCAAGGTTGCATATTGCACTTGATCGATATCTAGAGGGGGAGCCATGTGATGTATTCGAATCACCTTTTGATGTGACCTTATTACGAAAATGCGATGCGAATAGGACAAGTGTTGTTCAACCGGATTTGCTGGTGATTTGTGACTGGGAAAAAGATGTTAATGAGAATGAGCGGTACATGGGAATTCCGCGCCTAGTTATTGAAGTTCTCTCGCCGGGTAACACGGTAAAAGAGATGATTACGAAACTGGATCTTTATCGAGATAGTGGAATTGAAGAATATTGGATTGTTGATACAAATAGGCTTCAAGTTATTGTCTATCAGTTTGAAGATTATGAAATTACCGGAACGAAGATCTTCAAGGAAAATGAATCATGTCGATCATTTATATATAAGGAATTTGAGTTCGAGTTATGATATTATTAAGTATATAATATCGTTTTTTAATAATGTATTTGGAATTTAGAGAAGGGGACACAAAAATGGACAGATTTTCAAGCGCTTAACAGACAAATATAAATGAGGTGTAATAATTTAAGGAGTTATTTTATTAATAACTTCCTCTAATTTTTCACTAATATGAGCCGATTTTTCAAAATCACGTTCATTAAGTGCTACTTCTATACGCGTTTCTAGTTCCTTTTTCTTTTTTTCGAGTTCTAAATAATCCACATCGAAATGGCGAGCATATATCCTTTTTCTAAATTTACGCATAGACATTTTTCGTATTTTTTTATCTTCGATGAAGAGGACATAATCAACAGAATTAACAACAGTATAAAAATCATGGGAAATCATCAAGAATCCACCATTATAATTCTGAAGTGCCTTTTCTAATGCGAGTTGGGAATAGGTGTCTAAATGGCTGGTTGGTTCATCAAGCAGTAAAAAATTAGCGTCACTACTTGAAATTTTGGCTAATTGGAGAATGTTTTTTTCTCCTCCGGAAAGGGAAGAGATTGATTGCGTTAAAATGCTTTCATCAAAACCATAATGTGTTATGTAATTATGGATTTCTGTTCTAGTTTCAAAACCTAAATCAAAAAATTCGTCAAGAACAGTATTAGATTCATTCAGTGTCTCACCTTGTAACTGTGAAAGATAGGCGAGTTTAATAGAAGAATCAACCTTAATGGCGTCGTGACTATTTTGGAAAATCTGTCGAATTAACGTTGTTTTTCCGGTGCCGTTGGGTCCGATTAGGGCAACTTTTTCTTTTGAACCAATTTGAAAATTAACATTTTCAAGAAGGGGTTCGTCAAAGGCTAAAGAATAGTTCTCCAAATGAATAGCGGAAAATTCTTCGATCATATATGGCGTTAATAAATCTATATTTGGCTGTTTGATATCTACAAAAGGTTCTTTAATTCGGCGAGCGAGCAGACGCTCTTGAATTTTAACTCGCGCATTTAAAGACCGACCTCTTGAGGCTTCGGAATTATTTGAGGAAATATCACGAAGACGATCAATGATGTTTTTATTTCGTTCTATTTCTTCTGTATCAGCAATAGCTAGTTCCTGAAGCTCGATTTTTTTTTGAAGAAGTGAAAAATTATAGTCAATGTAAGGACCATCAAATTCTTGAAGTTCCTTGTTCTCTAAATGAATAATTTTATTAAAACAGTGGTTTAATAAATATCGATTATGAGTAATAATAAGCATGATACCTTTATGAGAATTTATGAGATTTTTCAAAGAATTCATGTGCTCAAAGTCAAGAAAAACATCCGGTTCGTCCATAATGATAAGATCAGGTCTTGTTAACATTTCTCGAATCACTTGTATAAGTTTAAATTCACCGCCACTAAGAAGACGAATATTTAAATCGACAAGACGATGCATATCGGCCAAGTTTAATTTTTTTAATATATTGCTTTCGTAGTTATCCCCATCAATGGATTCAAATGCATCATAGGCTTTTTGGTATTGCTCTAATAAAGGTTCTATCTCTTGAGCAGTTTCCATTTGCTTGCACAAATCCGTAATATGGTTCTGCTGAGTAATAAACTCCTGAGCAATATATTCAAAAACAGTCAAATGATTAGAACGATCGAGATGGCTAAATTGGCTGACATAGCCAATGCGACAAGTGGGTTCAATGGTAAGTTTTCCGGTATACATATAGGGTTCAGGGTTCATGATTATTTTAATTAAAGTGCTTTTTCCACTACCGCTTGTTCCGATAAAAGCACAATGTTGACCATGGACGAGTGAAAAATTAATATTGTCGAACAAATCCTTTTGGGGAAATGCGTAGGAGAGATTTTCTATATGAATCATAAGTGTTACCTTTCTTTGTAAATAAAAAAGATCTATCAACTAGTTAGCATACCATCTTTATTCATTAAATACAATTGATAAATATGAATGAAATAAAATTAATTAACATATAAAACATATATGTATTGACGGACATTAAAAACTGTGATAAAATTAAATAAAACGCAAGGAGGTTTATTTATGAACAGTTTAATATGTCCTATTTCAGTTGAAAAAATTAATAAGAACGTCGTTAGGATTAATGGATCTTTGGTAGTACTTAGTGTACTTTTATATATACTGACAGGCAGTATTTGGGTTATGGCTTTTTTATTGGTGGATTTTTTTATTAGAGGATTTACATCCATTAAGGGAAGCCCTTATAGTTTTGTGGCAAAGAAATTAAATCAAATCATTGGATTAAAGCCTATTATGATTGATAAAGCACCCAAGCTTTTTGCTTCTCGTGTAGGTTTCATTTTTGCACTTACGAGTGTGATTCTTTATTTTATAAATCCTATGAGTAGTATCGCAGTGGCTTCGATTCTTATGTTTTTTGCATTTTTAGAGGCTACTTTTGATTTTTGTGTTGGGTGTGTCGTATACACATATATTGTATTACCTTTAAATAAAAACAATTAATGTTTTGAGGGGATATTAATAATGAGGTGGAAATAGTTTTGGTCTTTTTGTACACGGTTTTTTTCTATACATTAGTAAAAAGGTATGATATAATGAGGTCTGTTATTTTTATAACGAATTCAGACAAACAAAAAGAGGAGATACAAAATGAAAAAAACAATGAGTCTTTTATTAGCATTTTTATTAATGATGACACTATTTGTTGCTTGTGGTCAAGATGAAACAACAACGGAAGATACGACAGCAGAAGGAACTGAATCAGATACAGAAGAAGTTGATGTAGTAACAACGGCATCACTCGTAGACAATGGACAAGCTGTTGTTGATGGATTAAGTGCAGAAGGAACATGGATTGTTGCAACATTAAATGACACAGAAACAGACCAAGATATTATTGTTGAAGGTTTGTTTTATAATAGAGATGATGAGTCAAGTGACATCTACCGTAAATTAGGACTATATACGCAAGACGCGGATCGTAACATCCTTGAGCAATTTACATTGACAGCACCTAAAATGGTTGTTCGTAGTGAAAACTTTAAAATCCAAGGCGGTACATTCATCGGTGATGTATATGTAGAAGCAAATGGATTTACAGTAGGTGAAGAAGCTGCAGTTGATGGAAACATTTACTTTGCATCTCAAGAGTATATGGATACATTTGTTGTTGATGAAACAGCAGAAGTTACCGGAACTCAAGAAGTAGCAGGAGAAGTTGACGTAGTAACGACAGCATCACTTGTAGACAACGGCCAAGCTGTTGTTGATGGATTAAGTGCAGACGGTACGTGGATCGTTGCAACATTAAATGACACAGAAACAGACCAAGACATCATTGTTGAAGGGTTGTTTTATAATAGAGATGATGAGTCAAGTGACATCTACCGTAAATTAGGATTATATACGCAAGACGCGGATCGTAACATCCTTGAGCAATTTACATTGACAGCACCTAAAATGGTTGTTCGTAGTGAAAACTTCAAAATCCAAGGCGGTACATTCATCGGTGATGTATATGTAGAAGCAAATGGATTTACAGTAGGTGCAGAAGCTGCAGTTGACGGTAACATTTACTTCGCGTCTCAAGAATATATGGATACATTTGTTGTGGATGAAACAGCAGAAGTTACTGGAACCCAAGAAGTTCAATAATATCCAAACGATATAATTAAACAATAAAAAGAAATAAGTTTCGAAGCTATCAGCTCGTCACTTATTTCTTTTTTTTATTTACTATGAGTTTATATTATGTGATAGAATTTATATAAATAGATATTGGATCTTATAGAGGTGATTAAAATGAAGGACCTTATATTATCCCTTCAAGCAGTTAGCAAAAAAATTAATGGTAAGGAAATCATTAAGAACATTGATTTTACTATTCAACGCGGTGAGGTCTTGGGATTCTTAGGACCGAATGGTGCGGGAAAATCGACGACGCTTAGAATGATTGTCGGTTTGTCACGGCCAACATCAGGAGAAATCATGGTTTGTGGGTATTCAATACAAAAAGACTATGTAAAAGCCATGTCTAAAGTGGGGGCCATTATTGAAGGGCCGGATTTATATGATTATATGACAGGCTATAAAAATCTAGAGATGCTTGGTGCTATGTCAAGTAATGTGTCGGTAAAGGATGTCATGAGTGCAGTAGAACTAGTGGGAATGGAACACCGAATACATGATAAAGTAGGTACTTACTCGATGGGGATGAAACAGCGATTAGGCTTAGCGCAGGCACTAATACATCAACCTGAGCTACTAGTTCTTGATGAGCCAACAAATGGTTTGGATCCACAAGGTATTTATGAATTTAGAGAGATTATTAAGAACTTAGCTATTGAGAAAAACATCTCTGTTCTAGTTTCCTCCCATTTAATCGCTGAAGTTCAACTTATGTGTGATAATGTTTCCATTATTAATCAAGGCGAGATTATTAAGAATGCCAATGTACATGAACTTTTATCAACAGGTGAAGTGTTCTGGGTTGTAGACCGGCAAGGGGAAGCCTGTGACTTCTTAAATGAAAGGTTTCATATTCATGGAAAATGTGTTGAAAATAGGATTGAAGCCGTCGTTGATGTCTCAAAACTTGAAGTAATCAATGCCAGCCTTATTCATGCAGGATTTAAGCTTCAATATATCAGTGAAAAAAACAAGACATTAGAAGAACTTTTTTTGTCCTTAACCAATCAACAAGGAATTATGTGAGAGTTGGTGAGTCTATGTATGTTTTAATTCGCAATGAAGTACTTAAAATATTACTCAAGAAAAAAATGATTTTAATTATTGCGCTTTTAATTTTATTTATAAGTCTATTTTCTTATGGACAAAAGTATGTCTATGAGCAAAATATGAGTCGACTTGAGGCATCTGTACCTTCAACGGAATATGACTGGAAAAGCTTAGCCAAACAACAGATTAATGATTTGGAACGAAGGATTGGTAGTCCCTATATTGACGAAGAAGGGATTCGTTCTATTCAGATAGAGATTGAACAATTAAACTATTTTATTGAAAATGATATTAATCCGGTTACACCTACTGCGGCTAGATTTACTGTCGAGTTTATCGATCAGGCGATTGTTATGTTTATTCCGTTACTTATTATTATATTAGCAGCAGATATTGTGTCAGGAGAACTATCCAATAGAACCATAAAAGTTCTCTTAACACGGGCGGTACCTAGATGGAAGATACTGTTTAGTAAGTTAATGGCACTTATGATTATGTCGACACTCGTTGTCCTATTAGTAGCGGTTATTTCTACGTTGATATCTGGATTCTTCTTCGGACGATGGGGATTTAATGAACCTGTAACCACAGGATTTCGACTAGTTAACGATGCACTTAACTCCAATTATGTCATAAGGGTGTCAAGAGTGTCCTATATGATTTTAGTCTATTCCTTGACTTGGTTTGTTTCGGTGGTGATTGCATCAATTACTTTAATGATTTCTGTGCTCGTTCAAAGTACAGCTTCAGCGATTGGCATCGTGATGTCGGCCTTAATTGGTGGACAATTTCTTCAATTTTTCCTTTCGGATTGGGTTTTGGTAAAATATTTTTTTGTTTCTAATCTTAGTTTAACAAAATACTTAACAGGGAATTACCAGCAAATTGAGGGAATGAGCTTGATTTTTTCTGTGATTGTACTTGGAGTTTGGGCTGTCGTTTCTCTCGCTGTTGGGTTCTATGTTTTTCTAAAGAAAGATATTTTGGTATAGGAAGGAGTCCACATGTATAATAAATGGGTTTGGCCACTTATTCTCGTTGTTTCTTTACTCTTAATCAGTATCTTTATCGGCGGATTTATGACGTCGATTAGGATTACTTCATCTAAGTCAGAGAGCAATGTGGAACAAAAGCCTTTAGTCATTGAATCAAATGAAGAAAAGCCTTTGGAGATTGAAACCGGGGCCTTTAACATACTTGTTCTGGGTGATTCAATCGGTTTTGGATTGGGCGATGAGGATAATTTGGGTTTGGGGCAGCGATATGCAAAACGTTTGGAAGATGCAGGAACAGACTTGGTGAACGTCTATAATCAGTCAGTTAATGGAGCTGTGTCATCAGATTTAGTTATAGAAATGGATAAAAAAGAAACAATGGCATTGACACAAGAAGCAGATTTGATAATCCTGTCTATAGGAGGCAATAATATAAACCGCCTACTAAGAACACAAAATACCATAAATCTGGAACTTGATTACAATGAAACCTTAGAGCAATATTTGGAGGATTTAGAATTTGTTCTCGAATCCTTGCGGAAGGTTAATCAAAATACACATATAGCAGTGATCGGTTTGTACAATCCCTATGGAAGCGAAATTGGACAAGACAAAATCCGCTTATTGATTGAATGGAATTATAAGACACAACTGCTGTTAACCACAATAGATAAAACAGTCTATGTGTCAGTCTATGACCAGTTTGCACAACATATCGACGATTATCTCTATATCGATGAATTTCATCCGAATAATCAGGGATACGAACATATGACAAATGAACTGTTTGAGTTGCTTGAAAAAGATTGATTGAATATGCTATAATTATATCAGAATTATAGCGATATTATTTATGTCTTAGGAGGTGGAAGCATGTTAATAAAATCATCAACGGCACTTAGGAATGATTATAATAATTTCTCCAAAATATGTCATGAACTCGATGAACCAGTGACAATTACGAAAAATGGTGAAGCAGATTTGGTCGTTATTAGCTATGAAGCATATGAACGTATGCAAGCGCGTAATAAATTACAAGCGAAACTATTAGTAGCTGAAAGACAAGTTGAATCAGGTGAAGAACTAATATCCCATGAACAAGTGATGGAGCGTATTAGGAGGCGAATTGATGCAGCCAAATTATAAAATTAAGTATTCAGATGCTGCTGTAATGGATATAGACGAAATGTTCTCATATATAGCATCGGATAATATAGAATCAGCTGAACAGTTGGCTGAGAAGTTAAATATAGCGGTAGAAAACTTGAAATATTTTCCGGAATTAGGTGCAGTTCTTAATGAAGATGAATTTGACTTAATTCGTTCTGGGTATAGATTTATCATTGTTGAACCTTATTTAGTATTTTACCGAATTGTTGGGAATAACATTATTATATATCGAATACTACATAGCCGAAGAGATTATGTTAAAGAGCTTTTTCAAAAATAAATATTGTATTGGATAAGGATGGAGGGTAAAGAGTGAAAAAAGTTATTATAACAGGTGCAAATTCAGGTTTAGGAAAAGCAACGACCTATGAAATGTTAAAGCGTGGGTATGAAGTTATTATGGTGTGTCGAAGTGAAAAAAGAGGCGCTAAAGCACTTCAAGAGATATTGAAACAAAGTCAAAATAAGAATGTGGTTCTTGACCTATGTGATTTATCGTCCTTTGAATCAATTTTGGAATTCAGCAAACGAATAAAAGAAAAATATGAAGCCATCGATGTACTTATAAATAATGCGGGAGTTATTCTTACCAAGAGACAAGAAACAAAAGAAGGGTTTGAAATGCAGATTGGTGTTAATCATTTTGGACATGTTTTATTAACAAGAGAATTACTCCCTTTATTAAAAAAAGCAGATTCAGGGAGAATCGTTGTGGTTTCATCCGGAGCACATAAAGGCGGAAAAATTTATTTTCATGATTTGCAGTTGAAAAAAAACTATTCCACGTTTCGGGCTTATGCACAGTCTAAGCTTGCGAATGTATTATATGTAAAAAGTATGGCTAAAGAACTGCGACAAACGAATGTTACCATTAATGCAGTACATCCGGGTGCAGTTGGAACGAATTTTGGCGTTGATCGGGATACGGGTTTTGGTAAAACTTTATTGAAAGTCCTAGGAATATTTTTTCTTACACCGGAAGAAGGGGCTAGAACAATCGTCTATTTAGCCGATTCAAAAGAAGTCGAAGGAAAAAGCGGTGGCTACTACTATAAACAAAAACCTTCCGAAATCTCAAAATATGCGAAACAAAGAAGTATCACGCATCGATTTTTTAAACTTACAAATGCATTAATTGATGAAAAGTTAAAAACAATTATGGAAGATAGATGACTATATGCTTAAGAACTGGAGAATATCATTCATGCAACCGCATTTAAAAGTTAAAAAGATATATATAACAAGTTCGATGATTATAATTACAATTGCTTTATTAGCGTTTTTTTCTCCAGAAAAAGCGCTATTTTTGGTGGATAAACCTATTTCGGAGATGGATATGAAGTGGGATGTATCAACCATTAAGCAAACATATGAAAATGTAAAGTTACCCTATCGTTTTAAAGATTATGAAAAAAATGCCTTATTTAATGCGACAACTGTCTTGCCAAAAGAATTCCCAGAAGGAATATCGATTTTAGTTAGGGCCTCGATGCAAGATATTACGGTTTACCTTGAAGGACAAGAGATCTTCAAGGATGAAAGAATTCGACAAGAATTTCCGGTATATCCAGAGGTTAGTATGTGGCATTTGATTACACTTCCTGAACAAAGTGCGGGAAAAGAACTCACTATTTCGTATTACAGTCGAATAGGGGTATTTCAAGGTGTGATTAATGAAATTTTATATGGAACTGGTGATGCGCTAATACATCATGTTATAGATAAGCATATGGTGGGCTTAATTGTTGCAGGGTTTATGATGCTTGTTGGTCTCATCGCCATGATTGCTTCTTTTTTTCTAAAGCATATAGGTGACCAACGTTTGTTCTATTTAGGAGCATTCTCTTTAACCTCAAGTATTTGGATGATTTCCGAGATGCGTGTCCTGCAATGGTCCATAGGAAATCGTTTTGTTTTAGGCGGGATTAGTTATCTAATGATTACATTAATTCCGATTGCATTGTTGCGTTATTTAGAAGCGGCTGTTTTATGGTCTTACAAAAGAACGATTGATTTCTTTGTAACTATTTTCTTTATATTGTTTTGGGGGACGCTCGGACTTCAGTTAGTTGGAATTGTACCATTTATCCAGTCAGCAATGGTCGTTAATGTTATCATGGGTCTTTCTATTTTATGGATTGGTATGACCATGTTGTATGAATGGGTGGTTAAAAAGAGAACTTTGGCAAAACATTATTTTATCGTATCTATTCAGTCAGCCTCAAATAGCAACCTATAATCGTCGCCTTCAAGAGCTGCTTTAATTGCTTCATGTGTATTGATGCCATGTTTCTTGGCTGTTCCAAGATATGACTTAATCGTCATGAATG
>Ga0334898_1000970_pt1 | contig 37334 bp, 19 predicted proteins | sample GraSluR3_MG_10_FD_207228 | JGI IMG/M metagenome (GOLD analysis project Ga0334898, IMG submission 207228) | Sludge microbial communities from methane-producing bioreactor in Wageningen University, Netherlands - Granular Sludge_3_08-R3 | ecosystem: Engineered > Bioreactor > Anaerobic >... | reverse complement strand
ACGACTTTCCGCTGCCGCTGGGCCCCAGAAGCAATCCGAGGCGACGGCGATGCTCGACGAGAAAATGCAGCCGGGCCAGGGCCTCCTCATGCGTGGGGCTTTGGTAGAAGAAACGGGGGTCGATTCGTGTGCGAAACGGTGACTCGTCGAGTCCCCAGTGTGCTTGGTACATTGAAGGTCGCTCCGGAGCCAATTCAGCCATCCCCCCCAGAAACGGTAACGGGCGCGCCGGTACTGTCTTCGGTACGGGAGTGCCGACAACTTGATTCCGGGAATCCGATCCGCGAGTTCCATGACCGATCGCTATTTCGTCTGCCCGCCTCCAAGAGAGGATAAAGAGGATGTCGTGCTTGAGGGCCCCGAGGCGCATCACCTGATCCACGTCATGCGGGCCCGCGCGGGCCAACGCGTAACGCTCTTTGACGGAGAAGGTTGCGAATACGAGGCCGAGATCCGGCAGATCGGCCGCGCCGACGTCCGACTCGCCGTGCATTGCCGAAGCGAGGTCGATCGAGAACTGTCCCGGGAACTCGTCCTGGCCGTGGCCCTGCCCAAGGCCGATCGGCACAAGTGGCTGGTCGAGAAGGCGGTCGAACTGGGCGTGGCGCGATTGGTGCCGCTGATTACCCACCGTTCGGTGGTCGCCGCCCCCACAAAGATGCTCCATCGCCTGGGTCGGGGGGTGATCGAGGCGTCGAAGCAGTGCGGCCGGAACCGCCTGATGGAGATCGCTCCGGCCCAGCCCTGGCACGAATTCGTCGAGGCGACCCGAGCCGTTCCGCACCGCTGGCTGGCCCACCCGGCCGGCGCCGCTCCGGAGGTGGCCTGGCGGGCGCCGGTCGATCTGGCCGGCGCGACGGCCGGCGCCGGCGCGATCGTCTTGGCCGTGGGGCCCGAAGGCGGTTTCACCTCGGAAGAAGTCGCTTCGGCCATGGCGGCCGGTTGGGGAGCGGTCGATCTGGGCCCCCGCATCCTCCGTGTCGAAACGGCGGCGATTGCCCTGGTCGCGCTCGTCGCCCTCGCGGCACGGCTGGCGTGAGAACACCGATTCATCGCGGGCTACGCTGGCGGACGTTCGAGCACCATGGCCACTTCGAACCGGCGATAGGGGTCGTTGTGGGTGAGGACCGGCGCCGGTCGAATCCAGAGCTGGCTGACGGACTTTCCCTTTTCGGCGGGGATTTCGTAAAGAAAGACGCTGGGGTCGTTCGTCAGCCGTCGGGCCAGGCCGAAGCGGCGCGTGACCAGGTCGACGATTTCGCGGGCATTGCCGGTCGTTCCGTAGAAGGTGATTCGCTGGACCTGCTGGCGGGGGTTGAAGTAGTAGGTCAAGGCCCCCGCCACGTCGTTTTCCGCCGTGCCCGTCACCAGAGGCACCCGATAACCCTGAAGCTGCAACTGGCCCAGGGCCGCCGACACTCGCGGCCAGCGGGCTACGATCCAGTCGGTCGAGACGTCGAATCGCAACGCCTCCGAAAGGGGGAGAGTCGGCGAAGCCGCGGCCGGCAACGCGACCTCCATGCCCGGGTAGGCCCCGTCGACTGTCGGATCGAGGTCCGCCAGGTCGGCGTTCTGGTGGGTGGCGGTCGAGCCACCCGCGCGCCATGCATCGGCCCACCAATCACCCGCCGAGAAGAAGGCGATCGGGCTGAAGATGGCGACCAACGGGGCCAGCGCCCACAACGCCCGTTTGCGCATCGCATCCTCTCCCTTCGCGAAGACCTTCCACCTGGGATTAGCATCGGCCCGAGGGTTCGGCCGTCTGAAGCGAGGCGTAGAAAGAGGGAAAATGGGAGGAGACGGACGGGGCAGACGAGCGGCTCCCTAACGGTGCGAAGGCATGCCGATTGAGTCGTCTTCCGCCCGCAAACAGGACGCCGCCGCTCGACATTCGGCCCAACTGGTCTTGAACGGCCGGACAAGAATCTATAGCATCCGCCCGCCTTTCCCTTTGCGAAAACTCAATGCACCGAATGGTGGGCCGTTCCCGTGAAAAATCCACGGCAATTACCAGTCTGCGCGCACTCGGCGCTCGGTGGGATCGTGGGGCTCTCGATCGTGCTGGCCCCGGCCTTCTGTCGAGCGGTCATGGCCCAGCCGAACGCGGCGGGCGAGTACCAGGTCTATCGACTGCGGCACAAGCCGGCCGCCGAGGTGGAAAAGACGCTTGCGGAGGTGCTCTCCGATTTCGGCCCTGCCGTGCACCTGGTGGCCAATCTCCGCGAGAACCAGATCCTCTTGCTCGGGCCTCAGGCCGCCCAGCAGATCGCGCGCCGGTTGATCGACTCGGTCGATCGCGCCGCGGTCGAGCGCGCCGCCGTCGAACGGCCGCGGGTCGAGACGGCGCCGGCAACGCCGATGCTCGAAGCCTATCCCGTACCCAACGGCCAGATCGACGCGATCGGGGCCAGGCTGCGCGCGCGATTTGCCGAACGACGCGACGTGCGCGTCGTGAGCGATGCGGGAACGTCGCAACTGCTGATCCTGGCGCCCCCCGAGATCCACGCCGTTCTCGCGCGGGAGTTTGGCGCGCCGGCCGGTCGCCCACCGGCCGGCGACCCCGACTTCCGGCACATTGCCGAGTCGGTGGCCCGGGAGGGGTTCGTCCCCTTGAGCTATTCGCGGGTCGAGCGGATCGAGCCGCAATTGCAGCGCCTGCTCGGATCGCGCTTGGAGCCGCTGCCGAACCGGCCGAGCGGCCGGGCCGACTACCTTTTCGTCGACGAAGCAGGTCGCCGCGTCGAGATGCGCCTCGACCGGCAGCGGAACCAGGTTGCCTTGGTGGGGCCACGCCCCCTTGTCGAGCAGCTCGGCTACCTGGTACGGGCGTTGGACGCATTGGATCGGCCCGAGCAGGAGCCGGGCGCGAAGCTCCGAATCATTCCGGTTCGCCGCGCCGATCCGGCCAAGGTTCGGGAAGCGGTCAACGCTTATCGCATGGGCCGAGGCGGCGGGGCCTCCTATCGGCCAGGCACGATCGCTCCGGGCCTTCCGCACCCACGCCAGACGGGCACCCGGGGCCCGCTCGACCGGGCCAGCGTTCAACTGGTGCAGTACCTGGCCCAGGCGGAACAGGCCGGCGCCGCTCCGGCTTCCAGGCCCCAGCCCGGCGACGCTCCCACCGCGGAAGCGCTCCAGGCCGAAGAAGAGCAGCTCGATCGGCTCCGCGAGTTGGGCGAGCAGGTCGAAATCGAGACGCTACCCGACCTCGACGTCATCATCCTCCGCGGCCCCGACCGCGACCTCGACGAAGTCAGCCGCATCATCGCCGAAATCGAGCGGCTCAGCGCCGAGACGCAGCCGGTCATCGAGATCTACCAACTCAGGCACGTGCGCGGCGAGGCGATGATCACCATCATCAGCCAGGTGGCCGAGAGCCTGGTGGGCGGGCGTCAAGGGAGGGCCAGCATCACCCCGCTGGTCAAGCCCAACGCCCTGCTTCTGATCGGCTGGGGCGAGGCGGTCGCCGGCATCAAGGAGCTGATCGCCAAGCTCGATCAGCCCGTCGGTCCCGAAAGCGACTGGCGGGTCTTTCGGCTGAAGCACGCGGCCGCTTCGGTGGCCGCCGACACCGTCGAGGAGTTCCTGGGCGGATCGGACGGCCTCGGACCGCGCGTCGAGGTCACGACCGACGAGCGGACCAATTCGCTGATCGTCCGCGGCGCGACGCGCGACCTGATCGACGTCGAGCGGCTCATCGCGCGGATCGACCGCACCGGCCCCGACGCGGTCAACCAGGGCCGCATCGTCAAGTTGAAGCACTCCCTGGCGAATGACCTGGCCGGCACGCTCCGCGAGGCCATCGCGGCGGCCAGCGGCGGAGGCGAGCGCAAGTCGGCCGTGCTCGAGCTGCTTACCGCCGACGTCGAGGGAGGACGCCTCTTGAAGTCGGGCCTGCTCAGCGACGTCGAGATCACGCCCGACGTCCACACGAACACGCTTATCATCTCGGGCCCGGCCGAGAGCATGGACCTGCTCAGCGCCCTGATTCGCGAGCTCGACGTGCCCACGGGCGTGGCCCAGATCAAGGTGTTCCGCATCGTCAACGGCGACGCGAACGCCATGATCCTGATGCTCCGCACGCTGCTGCCGGCGCAGGCGGGCACCGCGCCGCAGCTTGCCGGGGCCGAGGGAGAGACGACCCTGGTGCCGGTCCGGTTCTCGGTCGACAGCCGCACGAACAGCATCATCGCCACCGGCTCGGAAGGCGACCTGGCCATCATCGAGGCGTTGCTCCTGCGGTTGGACGAGGAGGACGTCACCCAGCGGAAGAACGAGGTCTACCGCCTGAAGAACTCGCCGGCGAGCCAAGTGGCCCAGTCGATCAACGAGTTCCTGCGGAGCGAGCGCGTCGTGCAGCAGGCGATGCCCGGCGTGTTGAGCCCCTTCCAGCAGATCGAGACCGAGGTCGTCGTCGTTCCCGAGACCGTGACCAACTCGCTGATCATCAGCGCCAGCCCCCGCTTCTTCGATGAGATCGTCAAGCTCGTCGAGGAGCTCGACGCCGCGCCGCCCCAGGTGATGATCCAGGTGATCATCGCCGAGGTGCAGCTCACGAACATCGACGAGTTCGGGATCGAGCTGGGCCTGCAAGACTCGGTGCTCTTCGACCGCAGCCTGCTGGGTTCGCTGCTGACGACAACGCGGACCGTTTCGACGTCCACGCCCAGCGGCATCGTCACGGTGCAGGACCAGATCATCCAATCGGCCACGAACACCCCCGGCTACGATTTCAACAACAATCCCCTGGGCAACAGCGGCAGCGATAAGGCCCTGGCCCGTTCGGGGACGGTGGGCAGTCAGGGCCTCTCGCACTTCAATCTGGGAAGGATGAGCAGCGAGCTCGGCTATGGCGGCCTCGTGCTCTCGGCATCGAGCGAAAGCGTCAGCATGCTCATTCGCGCCCTCCAGGAGAGCCGCAAGCTCGAGATCTTGGGCCGGCCGCAGATCATGACGCTCGACAACCAGTCGGCGTTCATCCAGGTGGGCAAGCAGGTGCCTCGCATCTCCGGCTCGCGATTCGACGGCCGCACGCAGATCAACCAGATCGAGCTCGAACCGACCGGCCTGATGCTGGCGGTCACCCCGCGGATCAGTCCCGAAGGCATGGTGGTGATGGAAGTCGACGCCGAGAAGTCGGAGTTAGGCCCCGAGGCGGAGGGCATCCCCGTCTCGGTGACCGAGGGCGTCGCGATTCGCCAGCCGAGCATCAACATCACGCTGGCCCAGACGACGGTCAGCGCGGCCAGCGGCGAGACGATCGTGATCGGCGGCCTGATCAACAAGTATGACTCGAAGATCGAGCGGCGCGTGCCCTATTTGTCCGATATCCCGATCCTGGGGCACCTGTTCCGCTACGACAACGACACGAGCCGGCGAAACGAGCTGCTGATCATTCTTACTCCGCACGTGGTCAAGGACGCCGCCGACGCCGAACGGATCAAGCAGATCGAGGCGGCCCGCATGAGCTGGTGCCTGGCCGACGTGCACGCGATCCACGGGCCCACGGGACTCTACGAGGATCGTGACACCTCGAGCTGGCAGGGGCAGGGCGAGGTCGTCTATCCCGACGAGAACCCGCGCGGCCTCATGCCGGGAGCGTACGTTCCCGAGGACATCGACCCCAAGGAATTGAACCTTTCGCCCTCCGTTCCCCAGGCGCCGACCCAAGCGGCGCCCGGCGGCGACGTCCCCGCCACGGCTCCCCAGGGGCCCCCGCCGAACGGATCGGCGTCGGCGTGGCCCGCGCCGAGCGCGTCGGATCCGAGGCAACCGCCGGGGCACTCCCCACCAGCGGGCTTCGACGTGCCGCGCCTGAACGACTCCCGCGCGGGATGGACGCCCGACGAATACACGACCGGGCAAGGGCCTTCCGACTCCTCGACCTCGGTTCGCTTCCTGGAGTCTCGGCGGTAACGACCCGCGCGGGTCTGCCCAGGGCGACGTGCTCGTTCCCAACCTCGAAACGATCCAAATCGCATGTCCGAATTCCGTCCAAACCGGGACATCGCGGCGCCGCAAGGCGCTGGGCGTCGAAACGTCGTTGCGGCGGTCGCGATCGTAATGCTGGCCGCGTCGTCGGGATGCACCTCGCTCAGCCTGCGCGAGCTCGTCTGGTGGTCCGATTCGCCCCCCAAGCCCAAAACCCCAACCCGGATGGTCGACATCTGGACCGACTCCGTGCTCTATCAACCGGGCAAGCCGGCGACGCGCGGGTTCGGCGGCCGGGTCCTGTTCCACAACGATGAGAGCGATAAGCCGATCGTCGTCGACGGCACGCTCACCGTCTACGCCTTTGCCGACGACAGCCCGAATCCGAGCGACGCGGCCCCGGAACGAAAGTTCCTCTTCCCCGCCGACCAACTTCCGCGGCATTACAGCGAGTCGCAGCTCGGTCCGTCCTACAGCTTCTGGCTCCCCTGGGACGAGATCGGAGGCCCCCGGCGCCAGCTCAGCCTGCTCGCCCGGTTTGAAGACCGCGAAGGCCGCATCGTCATGTCAAAGGTGGTGAGCAAGTCGCTTCCCGGCTCCGACCCCAGGCCGGCAGGTACCCCCCCGTCGCTGGCAGCCGATCCGGCGGGCGGGGCCGCCGGCGCGGTTCGGCACGTTTCGCACGAGGCCGCCGTCGAGCCGGGAAGAAGAAGGATGTCGACATCGACGATCGACGTGCCCCCCAGCTTCGTGCAGAAGGTGCTCTCGCCGTCGGCCTCGGAAGGCGGCAACCCCCACGCAACGAAGGCCCCCGCCGAATCGGAAACCTCCCCCGCCGCTAGGAGTCTTCCTCCGGCGACGACGCCACCGGCTCACTCGGACGACTCGGCGGCGAACTCGACGGAGGCTTCACGATCAGGTCGTTTTGTACATCCGAGATACCTGGCTCGAAGAGCAATAGCAAAGCGGCCAGACGACGACTCCGCTCCGACTGCACTTCACCCCGTAAGATTGCCTTCCCATCCTCCGTGGCGACCTCAATCCGATCGGTCTCCGACAGGGAAAGCGACGACTGAAGGCGCCCCACCAGCCGCGAACTGACGTCCTCGCCGGCGGGCTGGCGGAACTCGAAATCGACCGACAGCCGGGGATTGTACATCCTCTGATTCCGCGTGGTCGCCTGGGCCGTGCGGTTCGCATCGGGCGCGGTGCGGATTCGCAGACTGTCGACCGCCGAACGCACCTGCACGTCGCCCTCGGCCTGCCGCACGCCCACGAACCCCGACTGGTCGTTGGAATCGACCCCCACGAAGTCGCGGGCGTCGCGATTCCCGCGGAGATACCGGGCATTGGCGTCGACCGACCCGACGCTGGGCGTCGCCTGACGGGTGGCCGAAGCCTGGCTCGATCGTGTTCTTGTTTGCCCCACGCTCCGCTGGCCGAATAACTGGGCCGCCGACTCGGCGGCCATGCCCAGCGGCAGGGCCAGCGCAACCAGCAGAGTCAATCGGGTTGGTCTCATGGCAGTGCCTCCCACAGGCCAGCGGTATCCATTTCCAGCCTACCGTTAGTCTATCAAGAAACCCGACGGCTGACCAGCTTGGCAAGGGCGATACGCCGGATCGACCTCGGTTCCCTGCCCGCGATCGGCAGACCCCCGAGACAGGCGCCGGTCCGGTCGCTCGACCGATGGGCACGTGCGGCGTAGACTGGAGCGCGGACGGTGCGGCTCGCGCCACGCTGGTCCCCGATGGGGGGCCAGGCTTGACCTCCGGAGCGGTGCCGTGATATAAGCCCGTTGGGTGGAGCTGCATCCTGAGCCGCCGCGTGGGCAAGAAGCGAGTATCGGTCAATGGCGCTGGTCACCTTACGGGTGTTGGACGGAGCAGATCGTGGACGCGTCTTCGAGAACCTCTGCACGCCGATCACGATCGGGCGCGAGGAAGGCAACGCGATCCAGTTGAACGACGAGCGGGTCAGCCGCTTTCACATCAAGATCCAGGAAGACCAGGAAAAGCTCGTCCTCACCGATTTGGAGAGCACGAACGGCACCAAGGTCAACGGCGAGAACGTCAAGCTCTGGATCCTTCGCTTCGGCGACCTGATTACCTTGGGTCGAACCGTGCTGCTGTTCGGCACGCGCGACGAGATCGCCCAGCGACTGGCGAGCCTGCGGGGGGTCGACCTTTCGGCCGGCGCCACCCTCAGCGCTTCGGAGGAAGACGAGTCCCCCCCGTCGGCCTCCCTCGATTTCGAGCTCCACTGGGGCGACGAAGCCGATGCCCAGGCCACGCTGCACACGCTGATTCCCCCCGAACTGCCCGTGGGACTGACGCCGGGCCAGGCGGCCCAGGTGTCGGAGATGCTGCACTACCTGCATCTGCGTTTTCGCGGCCTGATCCATTCGGTCAAGGCCAAGCCCAAGTCGGACAAGATCACCCTCGAACAGCGGCAGTGGCAGAACTTGCTCGACTTGCACGATCGCATCGCCGGCTACTTGCGCGCGATCGGCGAGCCGGAAGAATGATCCCCGCTCGGGGCGGGAGGCGGTAGAATTCCTCGACCGCCGTGGTACAATCGCGCTGGCGCGTCGCCACGGAGGACGCGCCGTCGCGAGCCCTCTCGTCCGCCCGGTCCTCAAGGAGTCAGAGGATGAGTGTCCCCCCCTTCGTCCACCTCCATTGCCACAGCCATTACAGCCTGCTCGACGGGGCCGGCAAGATCGCGCGGCTCGTCGGCCAGGCCAAGGCCCTGAGGATGACCGCCCTGGCCTTGACCGACCACGGCAACCTGTACGGCGCGTTGGAGTTCTACCGCAAGGCCAACGACGAGGGAATCAAGCCCATCCTGGGCTACGAGGCCTACGTCGCACCGGGAAGCCGCTTCGAGAAGGGCTCGAGCAGCATGAAGGACGCCAGCTTCCACCTCACTCTGCTGGCCCAGAATCGAACCGGCTTCGAGAACCTGCTCAAGCTGGCCTCGGCCGCCTTTCTCGAAGGGTTCTACTTCCGGCCGCGCATCGACAAGCAGCTTCTGGCCGACCACAACGAGGGCCTGATCTGCCTGAGCGGCTGCGCCTCGAGCGAGCTGAGCCGGGTGCTGCTGAGCCATTCCGAGCCCGACGTCGACAGGGCTTGCGAGGTTGCCGCCTGGTTTCACGAGGTGTTCGGCGACCGCTATTACATCGAGATCCAGAACAACGGCCTCGAAATCCAGCGGCTCGCCATGCAGGGGGCGGTCGAGGTCGCCCGGCGCCTGGACATCCCCCTCGTGGCGACCAGCGACGTCCACTATGTCCTCCGCGAAGACGCCGACGCGCAAGACATCCTGCTTTGCGTCAACACGGGCAAGTTCCGCACCGACGCGAAGCGCATGCGCATGGAGACGAACGAGTTCTATCTTCGCAGCCCCGAGGAGATGTACGCCGCCTTCCCCGGCATGGAAGACGCCCTCGGGCGAAGCCAGGAAATCGCCGATCGCGTCGACGTCGAACTCGAGCTGGGCCGGCGGCATTTCCCCGTGTACTCGCCGCCCGGCGGCAAGACGTCGGAAGACTATCTCCGCGAACTCTGCCTCGAGGGACTCCGACAGCGGTATCGCGACAACCCCCAGCGATTCGCCGACGGGCAGCTTTCGCGGGAGGTGCTCGACCGCCTCGATCGCGAGCTCGACGTGATCAACAAGCTCGGCTTTCCCAACTACTTTCTCATCGTCTGGGACTTCGTGCGTTTCGCCCGCGACCGGGGCATCGAGGCCACGGCCCGCGGGTCGGGCGTGGGGTCGCTGGTCTGCTACGCCCTGTTCCTGAGCCACGTCTGCCCCCTCGAGTACGACCTGCTTTTCGAGCGGTTTCTCGACCTGAACCGCCGCGAAGCGCCCGACATCGACATCGACTTCTGCCAGCAGCGGCGGGGCGAGGTCATCCAGTACGTCAAGGACAAGTACGGCACCGCGAACGTCGCCCAGATCGGCACCTTCGGCACGATGGCCGCCCGCGCCGCCATCCGCGACGTGGGACGCACCCTGGGCCTGCCGATCCCCCGGGTCAACGAGATCGTGGCGAAGGTGCCCGACCAGCTCGGCATCACCCTCGAAAAGGCCCTTGAAAAGAGCGACGACCTCAAGAAGGCCTACAACGCCGACCGCGAGGTCCGCGAAGTGCTCGACTTCGCCATGCGCATCGAGGGGCTGGCGCGCAACGTCGGCACCCACGCCGCCGCCGTGGTCATCGCCGACCGCCCGCTCACCGACTACGTGCCCCTCGGGCGCGTGCCGGGCAAGGAGGAAGTCATCACCCAGTGGGCCATGGCCGACGTCGAAAACGCCGGGCTGCTGAAGATGGATTTCCTGGGACTGCGCAACCTCACGATCCTCTCGAAGGTCGTCGACCTGATCGAGCAGACCACGGGCCAGCGCGTCGACCCGTATCGCTTCCCTCTCGACGACGCCGAGACGTTCGCCCTGCTGTGCCGCGGTGAGACCAAGGGCGTGTTCCAGCTCGAAAGCGGGGGAATCCGCGACCTGTTGCAGCGGATGAAGCCCGATCACTTCCGCGACATCATCGCCACGAACGCCCTCTATCGCCCCGGGCCCCTCGAAGGTGGAATGGTCGACGACTACATCCAGGTCAAGCACGGCAAGAAGCGACCCGAGTACAAACACCCCGTCATGGAGGAGATCCTCGGCGAGACCCACGGCGTAATGGTCTACCAGGAGCAGGTGATGCGCATCCTCAACCGGCTGGGGGGAATCGAGCTGGCCAACGCCTACACCTGCATCAAGGCCATCAGCAAGAAGAAGCTCCCCATCATCGCCCGGTTCCGCGAGCAGTTCGTCGAGGGGGCCCAGGCGCAAGGCCTCAAGAAGAAAGAGGCCGAGGAGCTGTTCGGGCTGATCGAGAAGTTCGCCGGCTACGGGTTCAACAAGAGCCACTCGACGGCCTACGCCCTGGTGGCCTACATGACCGCCTATCTCAAGGCCCACTGGCCCGTCGAGTTCATGGCGGCGTTGCTGTCGAGCGACATCCCCAACCGCAACTTCACGCGCAAGGACTCGACGGTCGAGCATCTCGAAGACTGCCAGCGCATGAAGATCGAGGTCGTCGCCCCCGACGTGAACCGCTCGGCGCCCGAGTTCACCGTGGCCGACGGCAAGATCTACTTCGGCCTGTCGGCCATCAAGGGATGCGGCGGCGCCGCCGCCGAGGCCATCGCGGCCGAACGCCGGGCGAACGGTCCCTTCCGCAGCCTCTTCGACTTCTGCGAGCGCCTCGACTCGGGCACGATCAACCGCTCGACGGTCGAAACCCTGATCAAGGCCGGCGCCTTCGACTCCCTCGGGGCGCGACGCTCCCAGTGGTTCGAGGTGATCGATCGGGCCATGCAGTCCGCGGCGCTCGCCGCCGCCGACCGCCGCCGAGGCCAGCGCGGCCTGTTCGACGACCACGACGACGAAGTGGAACAAACGGCCGTCGCCAGCCTGCCCGACGTCCCCGAGTGGGACGAACGTGACAGGCTCGCCAAGGAGAAGGAGGTTCTCGGGTTCTATCTCTCGAGCCATCCGTTGGCCGAATACCAGAAAACCCTGTCGACCTACTGTTCCCACACGACGACCGAAGCGGCCGCCCTGAGGCACCGCACCGAGGTCATGCTCGGCGGCATGCTCTCGTCGATCAAGTTCTCGCACACGAAGAACGCGCGCCCGGGAAGCCCCACGCGCTACGCCATGTTCGACCTGGAGGACATGGACGGCATGATCCGCACGATCATCTGGCCCGACCAGTTCGCCGAGTACGGCGACATGGTGCGGCCCGACGCCGTGCTCGTCGTGCTGGGAACGATCGACAAGCGCGGGGGCGGCGACGAAGCGAACCTGATCGTCAACGAGCTGATCCCCCTGGAGGACCTGAAAGCCCGATTCACGCGCGGCCTGGTGGTCCGCCTTTCCGAAGCCGAGCACGGCGAGAAGGGCTTGCAGCGGCTCTACGAGATCCTGCGCGGATACCCCGGCCCGTGCGAGCTGCAGCTTGTCGTGTTCATGGCCGACGGCTCCCGCGTGCCCATGACCTGCGAGCGCCTGCGCATCGAGATCAACAGCCAGATGTGGTCGCGCGTCGAGGAGTTGCTCGGGCCGGGCAACCTCCGCCTGCTGGCGGCCCCCCCGCGCCGATCGAACGGCAATCCCCCGCGCCCCCGCCGCGCCAACATGAGCCGCGCGGCGGTTTCGTAGCCGGAGCGCCTCACCCCGCGATGAAAGACCGAGCGGCATGGCCTCGGCGCGATACGCTGCAACGAGAAATCCCTCGATGTCCGCCCGTGACGGAATCGCTTCCCCCCGAAGAAGCCCGCTCCCCTGGCCACGGTGATCCCTTTCGAAGACCGGCTTGGGGATCCCTGGCCATCGTGGTGCGTGAGCTTGAATTGAGCAAGAATGGCGATTCCATGCGGTCACTGTTTCGCGCCACCGCGCCGGGGCGGCAATAACGAAAAACCAGTCAAGCAGCCCTTCTCGAAGCAAATCAAGGAGATTCTGGTCGGGCTCGGTTCTCGCCTGTTGCCGTGACGCACGGTGCGCGAACGGTCGGGCAAGCAGTGTTTTCGCATCGGGCAAGAAGGGCGTGCTGTCGACCGGAAGTTGTCTTGCCGCGATGACCCATGCTTTGCCCCAAGGAGCAGTGCATGCACGCATCCCACGAACGGCACTGGCGGAGCCGTCCGCACACTGCGCCGAGAGAGGAGAGCAACCGAGACAACGGAAGCAGTTCGCCGTCTCCTGGAAAAACTTGAAGAACAAGCCCCTGGTCGAGGCGATCTTATTGGCCGTGCCGTCCATGAGTTGCGCACCGGACCCGTGGTTTCTGACTCAGCAGCAACGCCCCGGATCGACGATGAGGAGCACGTTCCAGACGAGCGGTCGACGGCGCAACTCCGCGATCGGGGCCCGCAGGATGGCCTTGGAGATTCTCCGTCGGGCCGAAACCGGCAAGGCCGCAGCCGCCGAAGCGGAAGCCAAGCGAGGCATCGACTGGGAGGAGGTATCGTGATCTGCGGGTATCCGCCGCCGGACGCGCCGATTCGCCAGGAGTTTGACCTGGCGGGCAGGGAGGGACTCTCATGAGGAGTCCGATGCCCGCCTATAACGGGGCTGCGGGGGCGGCGTTTCTTTTGCGAACACCGGGTCGTGAGTCTCTCACCCTCCAACATGACGACGGTATCGTTACGGTTCGTCAGGGCGCGCCATACATTACGGTTCAGTTGTTCGAGCGCCCAACGGGCGATCACTTGAGAACTGAATCATGGCGAGTATTGCTTGAGGCTCTCGACGTCCATGCCGTCACTGGCAGGGAAGCACTTGGCACGGAGCGTGGAGACGGTGAGTATCTGACTTGGATTCGCGACGAGGAGGAGCGATATCGACTTACCATCGCTTCGACAGCGAGCTTGCCCTGGTCCATGAAAGGCACGGCTACCAGCACCCCTCCCCCGGGGGCGCAGGATGCCACTCGCACTCGCCAACCGGCGCGCCCGGTTCCGCACCATCCTTCCTTTCGTTTTTGGCGATTGTCGCGGTTGGCCGACGACCTCTTTGACGCATACCGGAATGCTTTCCTCGCTCTCGAATGTCTCGTGAGCGACGCGTCTCCGAAGCAACCTCGAGAGTCCGAACTGAACTGGATCAAGCGCGTGTTGCGCGACCCCTTGTCGGCGGGACTCCCTCCCGGCATGGATGTCGACGCAACGGTCGAAGAGCTGTACAAGGTCGGGCGCTTGCCATTGTTTCACGCCAAGATGGGCAAGGGTTTCTACGCCCCGCAAGGCGAAGAGCGAGAACGCGTTGAGTTGCTCTTAGGCCGGCTCAACTTTCTCTTGACATGCCTTTACGGCCGTAGATTCGGATTCGGCAGCGGATGGGGTAGATTGGCCGCCGATACAAAGGATGCGCAAGCGCGTGCGGTTTTTCAGTTCGACGAAGTCATATACACCAATGGAGGCGAGCACGTATCTCGGAAGCCGCGAGTCGAGGTCATGGAGGAACCGCGTAGATTCGGCAATCTTTGGGCAAGAATTCAAGTGGCGCCGCCCTCCAAGCTACCGTATGTTGACAAGATTGAGCTACGGAATCGCGAGGACGAGCGTGGAACGCTGGAGTTCGACGAATTGGTGCCCATGTCAGCAGTTAACACTGTAAACATCGAGATTCAACTGCTGATCTACAACGTCCGAGCGCCTCGACCGTCGCGCCCCATGTAGACAAGATAGCTCGGAACGATGACAAGACTGGGGAGGGTTCGATATTCGCGGGAGGGCAAAGACTCAGCTCCACGGTCGGTGTCACGGATGGCTTGCCGCAGACCTGAAGGCCGGCCGCCGAAACACAACTCGATCGAGGGTGCGAAATGCAAGACGAGAAGTCCGTCGACCAGAACAAAGTCCCCAACGGAATGCATTCCTTTGGGCCCCGAGATCTCGGGACCGTGCGATTTGTTCCCCAACGCAATGACCCGGGTGGGGGCGGCGAACGGACCGCGCGTCACTCCACGCGGCGGAAGCGGAGGCGGGCGTAGCGGGCCACGGGGGTGCCGTCGATCGTGTCGGCGATCAGCAGGTCGGCCGCCTCGGTGAGTCGGTTGCCGGCGCGGGGCGTGGCGGTGAAGAAGGTGCTCGCGATGCGGCGAGCCAGCGCGACGCGCACGGGGGCCGTGACCGAACCGTCGGGCTCGATGCGCATGGCGTAGGTGCCCGTCTGTGCCTCGGTTTCGGGGGTGGTGCCCACGATGTTGCAGAGGATGTACATCGCGTGGTCGGGCGTGACGTGGAATCGAGGGTGGCCGATGATGCCCGTCGGGCGCAGCGGCCCCGTGGTTTCTCCGCCCGCGAGGACGACGCGCTTCGAGACCAGCGTTCCTCGATCGACGATCCCGTAGCAGAGGCGCCAGTCGCGCCGGATATCGGGAAAGTGCAGGTCGCGAAGCCTGGGATGAATCGGCTCCTTCTGCCAGACCACGTGCAGGCGCCCGTCGGGAGCCAGCCACGAATCGCCCAGCCCGACCGTGCCGCCGTCGTCCATGGTGTCGTCCAGCACGATCCACTCCGAGAACGGCTCGCTCCGGATATCGGGGGTCCAGGCGTAGTGCAGCTTGCGCATGCGCCAGCCCCACTTGTCGCGACCCCACGTCTCGGTTTTCGACGGGTCGATGCGGTTCCAGATGTTGATCGGCGAGTGCCCGAGATAGTGCACCTGGCGATCGTGGAGAATCACGTTGGCGTAGTTCACCGGCGTGTGCTCGCCGCGCCAGACGGAGTACTTGGGGTCCTCTCCCTTGGGCCAGGTCAACCGGCCGGTCTTCCACGCGCCGTCGCGGTCGAGCAAGGCCCACGCGGTGTGCGACGTGCCGACCTTGTGGAACAGGATGAACTCGCCGTTGCGGCCGTCGGCGGCAAAGGCGCGGTAGGAGTGCTCGGTGAACGCGGGGGTTTCTTCCCACGGGGGAACGAGCGGTCGCGGCTCTTGTTCCGGGCGCGCGGCGTCGAACTCGAGGAACTCCGGGCGCGCGGGCCCTCCGGCGGGCTTGGCCGGGGCGGGCACCAGCGGCGCGAGCGTGGGGTTGGCCGACATGAGCAGCCGGCCCGCGTGGCTGGTTGCCAGCGGGCAAGGCTCGCGCGTGCGATCCTTTTCGTCGCGTTGGCAAAACGTCCAGCCTTCGGGACGGCGTTCATACAGGGCCCAGCGCGCGTTGTTCAGCGGGGCGGCCCCGGGCACGGCCTCGAAGGCGCTGACGAACAGCCGCTCGCCCACGCGAACCATCTGCGTGCTGCCCGAACTCCAGAACATGCCCGAGCCGTTGTTGGTCACCTCGTAGGCGGGAAGCTCGCAAACGATCTCCTCGATTTCGACCTGCACCTCGAACGGCGCGGCAGCCTCGGCCCCGCCGCCGTTCGGCGCCCCGGAGCGATGACGCAGGGCGCGGCCGAACAGTTCTTGGCTCGGTTCGCCCTCGTCGACCGCGGTCTGGCCGGCCAGGAAGACGTAGCGCACGCCCGTGGCGTATTCCTGCGGCTTCTCGAACGTGGCCCGGTCGCGATAGGTCGCCGGATCGAACACCACGACGTCGGCCCAGTAGCCGGGCCGGAGGTAGCCGCGATCGGCGATCCCGAACGCGTCGGCCGGCAGCCCGGTCGCGCTGCGGATGGCCTGCGCCAACGAGAGGACATTCTCCTCGATGGCGTAGCGGCCGATCTTTCGGGCGAAGGTGCCGAAATTGCGCGGGTGGTGGTGCTCGTTGGGATTCTGCGTGCGCGCCGCGCCGTCGGAGGCGGTCGCCACCCACGGCAGCGTCATCGCCCAACGCACGTCGGCTTCGGACATCGAATGGCTGACGATCTGCGGCGACTCCCGCACAAGGATCTTGAGCACCAGGTCCACGGCGTCGATTTCCTCCTGGGCGGCGATTTCATCCAGGCTCTTGCCGACGTCGTCGGGGAACGCTTTGCTGGCGGCGATCACGATCTTCTCGGTGCGCGCGAGCTGGTCGGCGATCACCCGGCGCACCCGCGCGGCGAACTCCGGGTCGTCGGCCATGCGCTGGGCAAGGTCGGCCCGCGACCACCGGACGTGGGAGTCGGGCAGCGTCGCGTCGGCCAGCGAGAACGAATTGGCCGTGTAGGGATACTGGTCGGCCGTGACGGCCAGTCCCTGGGCGCGGGCCTTTTCGATCATGGCCGCGGCCTCGCGGATGCGGCCCCAGTTGGGGATCTGCATCGACTTGAAGTGCGAGATGTGGACCGGCGCGCCCGATTCGCGCCCGATGCCGATGGCCTCGTCCACCGCCTCGAGGAGATGGTCGCCCTCGTCGCGGACGTGGCTGACGTAGATGCCGCCGTGGGCCGCCACCACCTTGGCCAGGGCGACGATTTCCTCGGTCTGGGCATAGGAGCCGGGCGCGTAGATGAGCCCGGTCGACATGCCCCACGCGCCGTCGCGCATTGCCCGGTCGACCTGGTCCTTCATGCGTTCGAGTTCCTCGGGCGTGGGCGCGCGGCGTTCCGAGCCGAGCACGGCGCGGCGGACCGTGCCGTGCCCCACCAGGTGCATGATATTCGTGCCCGCGCCGTTGGCGTCGACGTCGCTGAGGAACTTTGCCACGTCCCTTGCGCCGCCACAGTTGCCGGTGCACATCGTGGTGCAGCCCTGCAAGAGGTAGTTCAAGGCGGGGCGAACGCCGGGCTGCGCGAGCGTTCCATCGGAGTGCGTATGCAGATCGATCAGCCCGGGAGCGACGACCAGGCCCCGGCAATCGACGGTGCGGCCGATCTTGCCCGGCGTCACGCTGCCGACGGCCACGATCCGTCCGTCGCGGACCGCCACGTCGCCGACCACCGGCTCGGCGCCCGAACCGTCGTAAATCGTGCCTCCGCGAAGCAGCAGGTCGGCATCGAGCGGCTCCGCGGGAGCCGGCGCGGCGAGCATGGCCAGGGTCAGTCCGACGATCGAGCAGGGTAGAAGCGCGCGTGCCCGCGGCGTGCGCGCGGCGGCGCCCGCGATGTTGGCGTGGTTCGCGGGGCGAAACGCCGTGGCGAGCCTGGCGAGCGGCGTGTGCGGGAATTGCGGGCGTGAAGCGAAGGACATCATGGCTTGGCCTCGGGTGGATGTGGCGCGGGCGGGTCCGGATCGCGGCGGGGGGAATCGGTCGAGCCGATGCGGGCTATTGTAGCCCGGCCGGGCGAGAATTGCTCCCCTGCCGGCTCACGACGCCTGCCGGGCCGACCGGCGGCTGAGAAGGTCGGCCCAGTAGAGCGGTTCGGGCAGCCGGCGCCCGCGCAGGAGATCGCGCACGACCCGCTCGGCAAAGGCCACGTCGCTGCGATGCCCGGGCGAGATGAAGATCGGGCGGCGACTGCCCGCCGTGGCCCGCAGCGCGACCCCGATCACGCGGTCGCCGAGCAGCACGGGTCGCGACTGGCCCGGGCCGAGTGCTTCGAGGTCGACCTTCCCGCAGAGCAGCTTCTTGGTAACGCCCACGGTCGGCACCGAGGCCGCCACGCCCAGGTGGCTGGCGATGCCCGCGCGCCGCGGGTGCAAGATGCCGGTCCCGTCGACCAGGAGCAACTCGGCCAGCCGGCCCGCCTTGCGAACCTCATCGAGCAGATCGACGAGAATCGGCAGCTCGCGAAACGCGAGATACGTCGACACGTACGGAAAGCCGACGCGACGGCAGAGCGTCGTCGACCAGGCCAGCTCGCCGGTGTCGACGTCGACGAGCGCGTAGGCGGCCACGCCGACATCGGGTTCGCGGTACGAGACGTCGACGCCCGCAACGAGTCGGGGAATCGTCTTGCGGCGGGAGAGCCGGATCTTGGCGGCGAGCTGCTCTTGGACGCGGCGGAGTCGTTCGAGGGGGCGGTCCGAGGCGAACCCGTCGAATCCGAATGCGTCCAGGTCGACGCGGTCGCCGTGGATCGTCACGCCCTCGGCCGCCAATCGTTCGGCCTTGTCGCGCGGCGAGCCCGCGGCGTACGGGCCGAGCACTCCGCCGGCCCGCACCACGCGATGGCACGGGCAGTCGTCGCGGTGTTCGTGGTGAGGCATGAAATACCCCACCCAGCGCGCGGCGATGCGGTTTCCCAAGGCGTCGGCCAGCGCGCCGCAGGTCGTCACGCGCCCCCGGGGGATTTGGGCAAGACAGCCCTTCAGCAAGGCGGGCAAATCGGGAAGATCGCGAAACGGGCCTGCGTCGCACATGTTGCCTCTGGGGCCGCCCGGGCTATGCTGGAGGAACGGCCGATCGACACGTGACAGCATCCCGCCCGAACTGGCGCGCGTCAACCTCGCGTGCGCCTTCCCCGCTTCCCCTCGCGAAAGGATCAACCATGAAGAGGCTCCTGAGCACGGCCTTGATCGTCGCGTCCTGCGTCCTTCTTTTCAGCCCTTGGGCCGGCGCCGCCGATTGGCATCATCCGCTTTACCTCGACGGCGGCGGGCTTTGGCGGACGCGACTGCTCGTGACGGTCGACAACGGGGCCGATCGCGTGCTGGAAGGCGAGCCGATCGCGCTGCGCATCGGCGACGGCCCGGGCGAGGCGCGGCTCGTGGGCGAGCGGGCCGAGGCCGTGCGCGTGGCCAGCGACCAGGGCGTCGAGATGCTCTTCGCGCTCACCCGGCCCGACGGAAGCCCCATCCATCGAGCCGAGATCCCCGCCGGCAGCACGCTCGTTCTGCCCGCCGAATGCGGGGTGAGGCAGAAGGCGACCTATTACGTCTACTTCGACAACCCGTCGGCCGGCGAGTTGCCCGACTTCCTTCCGATGCGCATGGGCCTGGTCAACGGCGACGTGGAGGCGGGCGAAGGATCGGCGCCCACCGGGTGGAAACACGACCCCCCCGACTCGCAGCACCGCGCGACCTGGAGCACCGAGCATCCGCAGTCGGGCCGGCGGTGCCTGAAGACCGTGGTGGCCGACGGGGCCGAGCCCACCTGGATCGCGACGCGACAGCAGGGCATCCACGTGGTCGCCGGGGCCGAGTACGAGATGCGGGCCTGGGTGAAGGCCGAGAACGTGCGCGGCAACGCGGGATGGTACATCCACGTGGGCAACGGCGAGAACCCGATGCTCATCGCTCCGATGCTCTACGGCGGCGAGGGCACCTACGATTGGAGGCAGGTCACCGCCCGATTCAAGGCCCCGGCCCAGGCCAATCGGGCAAGTCTGGGCACCGTCCTGCGCGGCACGGGCACCGCCTGGTTCGACAACGTCACGCTCGAATGCCTCGAGCCGGGCAACGTCCGGGCCGCGGCCGGAGCGCCCGAGCGCATCGACCTGCGCGAGATCGGGGCCGACGCCGCGTGGGCCGAGGCCCCGGCCGGTGCGGCCCGGCAATCGAATCACCGCGCGCTGGTTCGGGTGCTCAATCTCTCGGAATCGCCCGTGGACAACTCCCTCGTCGCGATCCACCTCGGACGCCTCGAAGCCCGAATGCGCGGCCGGCTGCGTCGCGGGTCGATCGTGGTGGCCCGGGGCAGCCGGACCGTCGACCGGTCGTTCCACGGCGATCAACTGGTCTTCGAGGCCGACGTGCCGCCCCGCACGGCAGCGCACTACTGGGTCTACTTCGCGGACGAACCTCGCGACGGAGCGAGCGCGGCCGAAGCCGACCTGCTTCTCGGGAAGCACAATCTCGTCAAGAACCCGAGCTTCGAGCAAGGCGACGATTTGCCCGACGGATGGTCGAGCACCGGGCCGGCAACGGGCCCCGACGGCGTGACGTTCGGAGTCGACGCCGCCGCGCACGAAGGGCTGGGCCGGCGCTCGGCGACGATGCACGTCCCCCGGGGCGCCACGAGCGCGTGGCGCGGCTGGCGCCAAGACGTGCCCGTCGAGCCCGGCCGCACCTACCTGCTCTCGGCCTGGGTCAAGTGCGAGGGGGTCGAGTCGGGCGAGGTCCGCGTCCATGCCCACTGCCGCACGGCCGACGGCGGGCTTTCGAAGCACAACCCGATGGTGAGCATGGGGCCAGGCATCTCGGGAACGAGCGACTGGACCTTGATGTCGGGCCGCTTCACCATGCCCGACGACACGGCGAGGTTCCAGATCCACTTGACGACCAACGACAGCGGCACGGTCTGGCACGACGGGGTGATGCTGACCGAGATTCTGCCCGGCAGCGTGCTGCGGCTCGAAGGCCGGCCGGTCGAGCGCCCCGGCGCGCCGTGCTTGTGGCAGGTTCCCGCCGTGGTCAAAGTCTTTCGGGAGGATCCCGCGCCGCGGGAACCTTCAGCCTTGCGCATCGCCGCCGCGCGGAACGAGTGGGAGCCGCTGCAAGTGGCGATTCGCGGTCCGCAATCACTCGCGGATGTGCGAGTCGAAGTCGTTCCGCCGGTGGGGCCGGGCGGCGCGAGGCTCGATGACGTCGAGGTGAACGTGGTCGGTTTCGTCCCGATCGACCATCCCACGAGCTACTACCGATCGGATAGCCCCGCCTGGCACCGCAAGGTGCCGACGGGGCCGGGCGCATGCGACGGCTGGCCCGGCATGTGGCCCGATCCGCTGCTTCCCCGCGCGTCGTTCGACCTCGAAGCCGACGCAACGCAGCCGGTATGGATCACGGTGGCCGTTCCCAAGGATGCCCCGGCCGGCGAGTACCGGGGCCGAATCCGGCTGCGATCGGGTTCTCGCACCGTGGTCGAGGCGCCGTTTACCGTCGAGGTGTGGGATTTCACGCTTCCCGACGAGAGCCACGTGGCGGCCATCTACGACGTTCGCCTGGGAAGGGCGAGCGAGCTTTGGGACGGGTCGCTCGACGAGCTGTATCCCGAGATCGTCGAGTTCATGGCCCGGCGCCGGCTCTCGCCCGACACGATTCGGCCCGGGCCGCGCATCCGGTACGAAGACGGCCGGGTCGTGGCCGACTTCGACGAGTTCGACAAGGCGGCCCATTGGTATTTCGATGAGTTGAAGCTGCGTTTCGCCTACACGCCTTGGGATTTCTACCTGTTCGGCTGGGCCCATCCGCCCAAGACGCTTTTCGGCGAGCGTCCCTATCCCGGCGATCCGCCCTACGACGACGCCGATCGTTCGCAACTCCGTCCGGAGTACAAGAAGGCGTACCAGGCGTGTCTCAAGGTTTTCTGGGACCACCTGAAAGCGAAGGGCTGGGCCGACAAGGTGGTCTTGTACATCTCCGACGAGCCCCACGACTGGCACGACCCCATCCGCGTGCAGATGAAGGCCCTCTGCGACATGATCCACGAGGTCGATCCCGAAATCCCCATCTACTCGAGCACCTGGAAGCACGTTCCCGACTGGGAGGGGTACCTCGACGTGTGGGGCATCGGGCATGACGGCCGGGTCCCGATCGACAAGATGGCCGAACTCCGCGAGGCGGGCGACCGGCTCTGGTTCACCACCGACGGCCAGATGTGCACCGACACGCCCTACTGCGCGGTCGAGCGCCTGCTGCCCCACTACTGCTTCAAGCACGGCGTCGAAGCCTACGAGTTCTGGGGCGTGGCCTGGCTGACCTACGACCCCTACCGGTTCGGGTGGCACGCCTACATCCACCAGTCGAGCGAGCCGGGCAAGTGGTACTACGTGCGCTACCCCAACGGCGACGGATTTCTGCTGTATCCCGGCGCGCCCATCGGGCATGAGGGGCTGGTCAGCTCGATCCGCCTCGAGCAAGCCCGCGAGGGCGTCGAGGATTACGAGTACCTGCACCTCTTGCAGCGGCTCATCGCCGACGCGAAGGCCGCCGGACGCGACGTCGCCGAAGCCAAGCGGGTCGTGCGAGAGGCCGGCGCGTTGGTCACGATTCCGAACGCGGGCGGGCGGTATTCGAGCAAGATCCTGCCCGAGCCCGAGAGGCTGTACGCGTTGCGCGAGGCGCTGGCCGCCGCCATCGTGCAGATGGCCGGAAGATAAGGCCCGACGGGAGGGCCGGACGGGGAAAACGAGCACGGATATCGGGAGGCTCGGCTCAGAGGCCCGCAAGCATGCGGGTGCGGCGGGCGCGGCGTTCGGCGCGGAGGCGGGCGCGGCGTTTCACTTCGCTGGGCTTCTCGTAGTACTCCCGGCGACGCATCTCTTTTTTGATCCCGCTCCGCTCCACCAGTTTTCGGAAGCGGCGCACCGCTTCCTGAATCGACTCGTTATCCCGTAACGTCAGTTTGACCACTCACTCCTCCTTCGATGAATGCTTTGGGTATGGTGACGGGGACTCCGCCTCGAACGGCTTCGCGCCGACGGTCGGTCGAGCCCTTCAATGTACACCCGATGGGTGAGGTGTGTCTAGACTTGCCCGCCCCAACCCCGCGGAATGGCGGCGCGGCCCAGAACCGAAAAACCGTGCCTTAAGAGGCCCGCCCGCTTGCCGACCGGGCAGAGCATCCATCATACTACCTATTCGGCAGGGTCGGGGCAACGGCTTTGCCGTCCCCGAACTTCGCGTTCTTGTCGATCGCAACATCTTGCCTATCTTCCGTTTGTGGCGAGCGACCCGAAAAGTGCATTCAACCTTGGCCCTCCGCGGAGCCGATTCGATTACGGTCGCCGACGCCCACCGCCCTGCCAGGGTCCTTCCCGCCGGCCGCGAAAGAGCCCGCATCGTCCCAGCCGCTGGATCCCCGACCCACCGCAACAGGATTCGACCCCCATGGACAGCAGCGCAAGGCAGCTTGAGGCCCTTATCGATCTGGAGCGGCGCCACGAAGACCTGCTCGAGCGACTCGACGATCTGAACCGGCGGGTCGAGAGCGTGCTGGCCGAGTGCTCGCCGGCGCGCATCCAGGCCTTGGTGGCCCCCGAACAGGTGGCATGAGGCCGCGTCTCATTGGCGCCGGTCGAGACGGCCCGACTTCTTGATGGCTCTCCAGAGGCGCACCCCGAGGGCGAAACTCAGGGCCACACCCACCAGCCCCGGAAGCGACACCTGCCGCACGAGCGGGAGCCAGCGCACCAGCGGAACGTCGCCGATCAGGGGCGGCAGATCGCGGCTGAGAAGCAGCGATGAGCCGAGAAACAGCGCGCTGGCCAGCATGCCCAAGACGAGCCGGTTGACCGATGGCTCCAGGCCGCGGTGGTCGAGATGGATGTCGAACTTCCCGCTCTGGACCTGCTCGAGAATCTCGACGACGCCCCGGGGCAGGGCCTCGATCATGTGCTGCAACTGGATGGAGAACCGCCGCAGCCGGCGGATCTTCCGGCCCGGCGAGAGCCGCCGCAGACGCATCCGTCGGCGGTAGGGGCGCATCACCTCCAGCAGGCTGAAGCGGGGGCTCAGCAACTGGGCCGTGCCCTCGAGGGTTACGAGGGTCTTGATCAGCATGGCGATCCTGGCCGGCAGGGTGATCCGGTACCGGCGGATCATCTCGGTCATCTCGTTCAACGCCCCGCTCAAGTCGAAACTTTCGAGCGACTGTCCGGCATAGTGGGCGAGAAAATCCGCCACGTCGAACCGCAGCGCCGACCGATCGAGCTCTTGGGGAACCGCCCCGACTCGGATGATAATCGTGGCCAGATGCTCGGCGTCCTCGTTGCTGACGGCCAGGAGCAGTTCCTCGATGTCTTCGTGCAGACGCTCGTCGATGCGCCCGACCATGCCGAAGTCGAGCAACCCGATCACGTTGCCGTCCATTAGGAGGACGTTTCCCGGGTGGGGGTCGGCGTGGTAGAAGCTGTTGCCGAAGATCATCTCCAGGTAAAGGTCGGCGCCGCGGCGGGCGATCTTGGCCAGGTCGAATCCGCGCGCGACGAGTTCGTCGGTCTGGGCAAGCTTGATGCCCTCGACCAGTTCCATCACGAGCACGCGGGCCGTCGAAAGGTCGCCGTAAGCCTGGGGGATGTGGACGGTCGGATTCCCCGCAAAATCGCGGCGAAACTCCTCGATGTGCCGCCGTTCTCGTCGAAAATCCAGCTCCCGTTGGATCACCCGGCGGAACTCGGAAACGATCGCCCCGGGGCGGTAGTTGTGGAACTCGGGGATATGGTCGGCAAGCAGGGCCAGACCGGAGAGGATCTCCAGGTCGACCTGCACCTTGCGCTCGATCTCGCCGTGCTGCACCTTGACGGCCACCGGCTGACCGCTGCGTAGGCGGGCCCGATGGACCTGCCCGATCGATGCCGAGGCCATCGGCCGGTCGTCGAACTCATCGAACACCTCCTCGATCGGCCGGCCCAACTCAGACTCGATGGATTTTCGCACCTTTTCGGGGGGGTCGGCGGCCACGTCGGTTTGCAGGTGGCGCAGCTCCTCGGCCAAGTCGACCCCCACCAGGTCGGGGCGGGTGCTCAGCACCTGGCCCAGCTTGATGAACGTCGGCCCCAACTCGCCCAAGGCCAGCCGAAGCCGCGTCTGCCAGCGATGCCTAGCGATGGCCGTGCCCCCGGGGGCCTTCAACAGGTCCTTCGCAAAGTTGGGAATCCAGTCGGCCAGGCCGTATTTGCTCAGGACCGAGACGATTTCTCCCCACCGCCCCACGTGTCGATAGATCTGCGGAATGGAGCTGAGTTTCATCGCGGGCACGCAGGAATCGGGGGGACGTCGACCTGCTGGAAGTTTAACTCGCCCCGCGGCGACGTGCCAGCCGCCGGGCGGATGGGCGATCCCCCGCCGTCGTGGTACGTCGGCGGCGACTTCGGCCTTTCGATTTCGGGTCACTTGCACAACGCGACGCGGCCGATATAATTCTCTTGATGCTCGGGGCGGGCATCGGGCCGCCGCGGCCAAAGGCCGGTCCGGCGGAAAAAAATCGCCGAAGAGCCCTTTGACAAAGAACCCGCCCCGCGATATATTCACGTTTCTCGCACCTGAGCGGTGCGAGTGAGCCGTGGGAATGACCGGCGGACAGGTTCCTGCTGGGGAACATGTCCGCCGCTTATTCTGCGGAACCGATCGGCGGGGAAACCGCCCGTCGGGCTCGTTCTTTGACAATTTGGTTGTGGCAAGAGTGGCATCTTACACTCGTGGTTCGGCGCGGCGCCAATTGCTGGGCGCGGCGTTGAGCACGAAGAGCGCGCAAGTGAGCCTCGGGCCTCGCGGCCCGGGAGTTCACGCAAATCGTTACTCGGATCGACCCGGCCGAGGCCGGTCGATTTGAGGTAGCGGCCATGGATCTCGCCTCCGAGGTCGGGACGGTTCCCTCGCGGGACCGGCACGGCTTGAGGAGCGTTGGATTCATGTGGCCAAGCTACGAAGGGCGCATGGGGGATGTCTTGGCGTCAGGAGGCTTGGAAGGGCGTGGAAGTCTGCGAAATGCCCGGGGGAGCTGGCAAACGAGCTGTGATCCCGGGGTTCCCGAACTGGCGCGTGCTGAATTCATAGGCGCGCGTGGCCAACGCGGTGAACTGAAACATCTTAGTAACCGCAGGAAAAGAAAGAAAACTCGATTTCCCCAGTAGCGGCGAGCGAACAGGAAATAGCCCAAACCGCGGGGGTTTTCCTCTGCGGGGTTGTAGGGCCCTCCCCATGGGAGTTACAAAGTGATCGTCAGCGGAACTGTGCTGGAAAGGCAGACCACAGCGGGTGACAGTCCCGTACGCATAAGCGAATCACCTCCCGGAGGGTACCTGAGTAGGTCGGGTCACGTGGAACCCCGACTGAATCGACGGGGCCCATCCCGTAAGGCTAAATACTCCCTGACGACCGATAGTGAACCGATGTAGGGCGACTGAAAGATGAAAAGAACCCCTGCTAGGGGAGGGACAAGAACCTGAAACCATGTGCCTACAAGCGGTCGGAGCACTATGGCGGCCGGGGCGACCCGGCGTGAGTCCAGGTGTGACGGCGTGCCTTTTGCATAATGATCCGGCGAGTTACCGTCCGCGGCTTGGTTAAGGCCTTCCGGGCCGAAGCCCTAGGGAAACCGAGTCTGAACAGGGCGATTGTCGTTGGCGGTAGACGCGAAACTGCGTGATCTACCCATGAGCAGGTTGAAGCGCGAGTTATATCGCGTGGAGGACCGAACCCACTTGGGTTGAAAACCGAGGGGATGACTTGTGGGGAGGAGTGAAAGTCTAATCAAACGCAGAGATAGCTCGTTCTCTCCGAAATAGCTTTCGGGCTAGCCTCGAGCCACTACGCACCGGGGGTAGAGATACTGAATTGGTTTGGGGCCCTTCCCGGGGTACCCTGCCGAACCAAACTCCGAATACCGGTGCGACTATCTCGGGAGTCAGTCCGCGGGGGATAAGCTCCGCGGTCGAGAGGGAAACAACCCAGACCATCTGCTAAGGTCCCGAAGTCGGGCTTAGTCACTAAGGAAGTTGGGTTGCTGAGACAGCCAGGATGTTGGCTTAGAAGCAGCCACCATTTAAAAAGTGCGTAACAGCTTACTGGTCGAGCAACCTTGCGCCGATAATGAACGGGAGTAAGCCCGGCACCGAAGCAATGGATGGCGTGAACCTTCGGGTTCGCGCCGTGGTAGGAGAGCGCTGTAGATCAGATACGAGCCGTACCGTGAGGAGCGGTGTTGGGGTCTACAGGTGATTATGCCGGAATGAGTAACGATAAAGCAGGTGAGAATCCTGCTCGCCGAAAGCCTAAGGTTTCCTGGGGAAGGTAATTCCGCCCAGGGTTAGCCGGTGCCTTAGTCGAGGCCGAAAGGCGTAGACGATGGACAGCAGGTCAACATTCCTGCGCCGCTGGAGTGGACCGATGGAGGGACGGCGCTGGTAGGGTGAGCGGTACGAGTAGAAATGTCCGTGGCTCGTCTGGACGTGGGGGATAGGCAAATCCGCCCCGCAATCGAAAGGACGGGACCGACCGCGTTTATGTTCGGGAAGTCATCCGAAAGGCGTCCAAGAAAAGCTTCTAAGGGTTGAAGCTCCGGCGACCGTACTAAAACTGACACAGGTAGGCGAGACGAGAAGTCTAAGGCGCTCGGGAGAACACTGGTTAAGGAACTCTGCAAAATGGCCCCGTAAGTTCGCGATAAGGGGTGCCCTCGGGGGTGTAGCAATTTGTCAAGCTCCTGGGGGCCACAGTAAATCGGCTTCTGCGACTGTTTATCAAAAACACAGGACTCTGCCAACTCGCAAGAGGATGTATAGAGTCTGACGCCTGCCCGGTGCCGGTAGGTTAAGGAAGCGGGTTAGCCTTCGGGCGAAGCTCTCAACCGAAGCCCCGGTAAACGGCGGCCGTAACTATGACGGTCCTAAGGTAGCGAAGTTCCTTGTCGGGTAAGTTCCGACCTGCATGAATGGCGTAACGACAGAAGCACTGTCTCAACCAGTGACCCGGTGAAATTGTAGTCGTGGTGAAGATGCCACGTACCCGCAGCAAGACGGAAAGACCCCGTGAACCTTTACTGTAGGCTGTTATTGGGCTGTGGTATATCTTGTGTAGGATAGGTGGGAGGCATTGAAGCCGGGACGCCAGTTTCGGTGGAGCCAACCTTGAAATACCACCCTGGGTATGCTTTAGTTCTAACGCTGCTTCCCGTGAATCCGGGCAGCGGACCGTGGCAGCTGGGCAGTTTGACTGGGGCGGTCTCCTCCCAAAATGTAACGGAGGAGTCCAAAGGTACCCTCAGCCTGGTTGGCAATCAGGCGTCGAGCGCAAAGGTAAAAAGGGTGCCTGACTGCGAGACTCATAAGTCGAGCAGGTGCGAAAGCAGGGCTTAGTGATCCGGTGATCCCGTATGGAAGGGTCATCGCTCATCAGATAAAAGGTACTCCGGGGATAACAGGCTTATCGCTCCCGAGCGTCCATAGCGGCGGAGCGGTTTGGCACCTCGATGTCGGCTCATCACATCCTGGGGGTGGAGAAGCTCCCAAGGGTTTGGCTGTTCGCCAATGAAAGTGGTACGTGAGCTGGGTTCAGACCGTCGTGAGACAGGTCGGTCCCTATCTGCTGTGGGCGCACGAAACTTGCGGGGATCCTTCTTTAGTACGAGAGGATTTAGAAGGACGTAGCTCTGGTGTTCCAGTTGTCGCGCTAGCGGCACGGCTGGGTAGCTAACTACGGAAAGGATAAACGCTGAAAGCATCTAAGCGTGAAGCCCGCTCCAAGATCAGGTTTCGTAAGACGCATCGCGTCGAAAGCCCCCTGGAAGACGACCAGGTCAATAGGCCGGATGTGTAAGCACGGTAACGTGTTCAGCTAACCGGTACTAACGGGCGAAAGCTTGGCCACATGTATCCAGCGCTCCGCATGCGAGCCGGGCGGCCCCGCCGCCTTGCACCTTGCGAATGCCGCTTTTGCCGCAACCAACCGAGCGGCACGCCCCTCACGCAAGGACGTGCCGTTCCTTTCCGGTGACCATATCGGAAGGGCCACACCCGTTCCCATCCCGAACACGGTAGTTAAGCCTCCCGAGCCGATGGTAGTGCCAAAAGTGCGAGAGTAGGTGTCGCCGGATTTTGTACACCCCAAGGCCCCCGCGATCGCTCGATCCCGGGGGCCTTCTGCTGCGCGCCGCGCCGATGTGCCCGCCGCCGCTACGCCCGCTCTCCCCCGGGCTGATCGTCGATCGGAGAATCCACCACCGCGCCGTCCTCGCGCACCTCGACCGTGCTTGCGCGGTAGTCGCGCTCGATCGTCCCCCCCGCGACGATGCACTCCTCGACCGCCACTCCCTCGCGCACCTCGTGCCGGTCGATCAGGCGGCGCCGGTTGTCGTCCACCCGGCTGCCGTCGTCGCGAAACATGGGATAACGCTCCCACAACACCGAGCGAACGACCCGGGCGCCCTTCTCGATCGTCCACCCGTCGCCGATCACCGCGTACGGGCCCAGCGTCGTGCCCGGCTCCACAATGCAGTGGTTGCCGATCACCACCGGCGGAACGATCTCCACCCGGGAAAAGTCGATGGCCACGTCGGCCCCCAGGTATCCCCAGGGCAGGCTCTCGAAGGGAAGGTTCGCGTGCAGCGTGCCGTCCAACACGTGCTCGTTCACGCGCAGATAGTCGCGCTTCTGGCCGACGTCGAACCACGCGCCTCGATACTCCACGCCCCAAAGCAGATGGTCCCGCGCGAGCTTCGCGTACGGCAGCTTGCCGAGCAGCGCCGGAAAGACGTGCTTCCCGAAGTCATAGAAGGGCTGCTCGACGCCGAGCTTCGCCTCCGTCCTCAGCGGATCGATCTCCTCGAGCAGGCTCGACTCGACCAGGTAGATCGACGCGTTGTTCAGGTTGCTGGGCGAGTCGGGGTCCTTCTCGATGAAGTCGACGATCCGCCCCGAGCTTACCAGCGCGCCCGCGCGGTGCTCGGGATCGCGCAACAGGGCCGTGCCGAAGTCCTTGCGCCGCTCGGGCGGGATGGGCACGAGGACCAGGGTGAACGACGCGCCCACGCGCTTGTGGACGTCGTAAAGCTCCTCGAGCAGCTCGGGCCCGAAGTTGGTGACGATGTCGCCGCTCAGGGCGATCACGGTGCCGCCCGCGAAGGGCTCGGTTTCGAGGGGCCGCTCGCCGGGCAGGGCCTTGGCGCGCCGCCCGAGCACCTGCTTGCAGACACCCCCCAGGGTGCCGCTGGGCACTACTTCCTCGACGTAGGAGATGGTCGCGCCGTACTTGGCCCCGTCGCCGAGGTGCTGCTTGATCGTGTCTTTCAGCACGCACAGGTTCATCGACAGGTCGGTGATGCCCGACTCGACCATCTTGCGGACCCACGTTTCGACCATGGGCAGCTTGCCGCCCAGCGGAAACAGGGGCTTGGGGATGTATCGAACGGTCAAGGGCTCGAGGCGCCGGCCCAACCCCGCCGCGAGGATGGCGCAGCGAATCCGGTCGCGCACCCGGCGGCGGTGGGCCCAGCAGTCGTTCCAATAGCGGTCGCTGAATCGAATCGGCATGTCCGGTTCATCGAGAAAGTGGCTGCGGCCGCATCATAGCGCCGCCCAGTGGCCTTCGCGGTATTCGCGCCGGGTGAGCTGGTCGGCCTCGTCGTCGTCCACGAACCGTTCGGTGGCGGGATCGAAGGTGAGGCTTCGGCCCAGGCGGGCGCAGACGTTGGCCAGGTGGGCCAAGGTGGCCGAGCGCTGCCCCACTTCGCCGTCGGCGTTGAGCGGGGCGTTCGACTTGATCGCGTCGAGGAAGTTCCGCTGGTGCTCGACCGGCGGGAGCCGGAACTTCTTCTCGTCGACCGGCTTGTTCCGCTCGGCGAAGAGCTGGTAGCCGTCGTCCTTGCCGACGATCATCATGCCCTTGGTGCCGTAGAAGATGTCGCCGTTTTCCATGCCGTGCTCGCGGAAGGGCGTCCAGATCCGCTGCTCGTAGATCAGCAGGCGCTTGTGGCCGATTTGGCCGTCGCCCGGGTACTCGTAGGTAATCGCGTAGGTGTCGGGGAACTGCTGGTCGTCGTCGAAGAACATCTTCGAGCCGTAGCCGCCGACGTTCGTGGGATGGCACTCGACGCCCAGGCCCCAGACGCCGACGTCGAGGTCGTGCACCCCGTCGTTGCCGACGTCGCCCGTGCCGAAGTCATACCACCAGTGCCAATGGTAATGGAGCCGGTTCGACTGGTAGGCGACCATCGGCGTCGGGCCGACCCAGAGGTCGTAGTCGAGGTGTTCGGGCGGATCGGAGGGCTGGGCGTGGCCGATGTTGGCGCGAAGCTGGCTGTTGATGATGCGCACGGCCAGCACGTCGCCGATCGCGCCGTCGCGGAGCCGCTCGATCGCCTCGCGCACGCCGGGGCTCGAGCGGGTCTGCGTGCCCACTTGCAGCAGCCGGTCGTGCTTGCGAGCGGCCTCGACCATCAGCCGGCCCTCGCGGATGTTGTGGGCGGCGGGTTTCTCGACGTACACGTGCTTGCCGGCCTCGCAGGCGAGGATCGCCGCCGGCGCGTGCCAGTGGTCGGGCGTCGCGATCACCACGGCGTCGACCGCCTTGTCGTCGAGGATCGCGCGCAGATCGACGACCGCCTTGTCGGGCTGGAATCGCTCCTTGGCCTGCCCGAGCCGCTGGCGATCGACGTCGCACACGTAGGCCAGCCGGGCGTCGCCTTGCCGCGCAAAGGCATCGCAGAGCGACCGGCCGCGGCTCAGGCCGATCACCCCGAGGTTCACTCGCTCGTTGGCGCCGTAGGCCCGCGACGAGGCCGCGGCCAGCGTGGCTCCGGCCAGGCCGAGCCCGCTTCGTCTCAAGAACGTCCTGCGCGTGCTGCGCGGCATGGCCCGTCTCCCGCGTTGGTTGGGTGGAATCGGAAGCTCTCGAACGACCGGGAGTATAGTCGCGCCGTGACGGCCCTGCAAGCAAACGCGATCCGTCGCACCGTTCACGCCCCGAACGTCCGCCGGATCGCTTCGAGGCAGGCCGTGCCCGTTCGCTCCTCGGGAAGCAGGTAGCATCCCTCGGTCCATTCGGTCCACCCCTCGCCTTTCCAGGCGCTGCCGTGATCGTAGTTGTGCCAGTGCGGATAGTACACGACCACCACATCGGGACGCCTTTTCTCGACTTTCTGGTCCGCTCCGGCTTCTTGAGCCGCCGCGGCGCGCCGGGCATCGCCCAGAAGCGTCGCGCCCGCGGCCAACCTCAGGGCCGTCGTTTTCGAACGGTCGAGGAATTCGCGGCGATTGAGGCGGGCCATGGCGGAGCGTTCCTTCCCGATCGAGGCGGGTTGCGGCAGTGGTTCGTGTTGGTCGGCGTCGAGTCGCCGCCAGTCTCGCCCGTCGTGCGCCGGCGTGCAAACGTCGGCATCGCGGGCCAGCGCGCACGCATCGCTCGTTTTCTTGCCCCGCGCCCGCGCCGCGGCCATAATGGAGACCCGTCATGCCCGATCGACAACCCACCTTCGAAGAGGACACCATGCGACCCCGTGCACGCGACCGACGTTCTTGCCGGAATCCTCTCACGCCCGTCCCAACGTGCCCCACAACATGCGCGCCCGGCGGGCCGAAGCTGCGAACGAAGATTCTGGCGGCCTGGCTGGGGCTGCTCCTCGCCGCCGCGTGGGCCGGCGGGGCCGAGCCGGGCGCGAATCTGGTCGCCAATCCGTCGTTCGACCAGGCGTCGAAAGACGCCTCGTTTCCCGACGCCTGGTCGGGAGCCCGCGCGGTGTACGGGCTCGATCGCGACGTCGCGCGAACCGGTGGGGCGTCGCTGAAGTACGCCAACGACGACGCCGGCCGGTACGTGCTCTGCTCGCAGCGCGTCGACCTTCGGCCCGGGCGCAAGTATCGCTTCAGCGCGTGGGTGAAGACGCGCGAGATCGCCGGCCCGGAGTCGGGCGCCACCCTCTGCATCGAATGGCGCGGCGCCGACGGCAACTGGCTGGGTGGATCCTATCCCAGCGGCGTCAAGGGCACGCGCGACTGGACCCGGGTCGTGGGCGTCACCCGCGTGCCCGACGAGGCCACGTCGTTCACCCTGGCCTGCTACGTGCGCAAGGGGATGACCGGCACGGCCTGGTTCGACGATGTCGAGGTGGTGCAAATCGTCGATCCGCCCATGCGCACCGTCCTGCGATCGCCGGTCTATCGGGGGCGGATCGCCGCCGGCGGCCCCAAGCTTGGACAGGTGCGCGTGCGGCTCGACCTCGTCGACTACGACCACCGGCCGAGCGACCTGCGGATTCGGGCTTCGCTGCACACCCCGGCCGAGGCGAAAGCCCGCTGGCAGACCGAAGTCCGGCCCGGCAGCGACGCGGCCGAGCCGATCGACCTGAGCTTTCCCACGAGCGGTCTCGCCGCAGGAAGATACGAGTTGAACGTCGAGCTGTTGGCGCCCGACGGCAGCGAACTCCAGCGCACGGCCCACGAGCTGGTTCGCGTGCCCGACGACTTCCGGCCGCGGTGCACGATCGACGAGCACCGCCGGCTTCTGGTCGACGGCGAGCCGTTCTTCCCGATCGGCATGTACTGGAGCAGCATCCACGAAGAGGACCTCAAGCTCTACGCCCGGAGCAAGTTCAACTGCCTCATGCCGTACGGCTCGCCCACGCGCGAGCAGATGGACCTGGCCGAGCGCCTCGGCCTCAAGGTCATCTATTCGATCAAGGATTGGTACGCCGGGTCGCGATATTGTCCCCCGTCGATCAAGACGGTCGACGACGAGGAACCCATGGTGCGGGCCCGAGTCGGCGCGTTTCGCGATCATCCGGCCCTGCTGGCCTGGTACTTGAACGACGAGCTGCCCCAGCACTTCATGCCCCAGTTGGACGCGCACCAGCGATGGGTCGCCGAGGAAGATCCCGATCATCCCACCTGGGTCGTGTTGTACCAGTACCGCGAGGTGTCGGCCTACTTGAACACGTTCGACGTGATCGGGACCGACCCCTATCCGATCGGTCGGGCGCCGGCCTCGTGGGCCGCCGAATGGACGGCCGAGACCTTCCGGCAGGTCGAAGGGGCGCGCCCCCTGTGGCAGGTGCCCCAGCTTCACAACTGGGCGAACTATCGCAAGGACGATTCCGACGCCGGCAAGTACCGCACGCCCACCTTCGACGAGAAGCGGAGCATGGCCTGGCAGTGCATCTGCGAGGGGGCGACCGGCCTGGTCTTCTACTCGTGGTACGACGTGAAGCGGAATCCCGACGTCTCGTTCGACGAGCAGTGGGAAGGCCTGAAGCGAATCGCCGCCGAAATCGACCGGCTGGCGCCGGTGCTGCTTTCGGTCGAACCGGTGCCCGAGGTCCGAACGCTCTGCGGATCGGACACGCGGCCGGCATGGCTCCGCTGCCTGGTTCGCCGCCACGGCGGCAAGCTTTATGTGATTGCGGCCAACGACGGCGACGGTGAGGGCCAAGTCACGTTCGCTCTGCCGGCCGTCCCCCATCGCATCCGCGAGCTGAGCGACGATCGGCCGATCGACGTCGAAGGGCCCTCGTTCGCCGACGAACTGGGCCGGCTCGCGGTCAAGATCTACGAGATCGTGCCCGCGACTCCGTAAGACGGGCGAGACGCCCGCGCTGGAAAACTCGCGTCGACGATTGCGACGGGGCGCCAACGGGGCGTTTGACCACGACCGGCGGGCCGTCGGGCGGCGCCGTGGCGAGTCGCTCCATCGGCCCGATCCGCGTCCTCCGTGGTTCCCTTCCCGGTCCTACGGCTCGAACGGATTGGTCGGCTTGGGGGCGCGGCGCTGCTCGTCGACGAAGGTGCGGTCGGCCTCGCTGAGGCGGGCCAGCGGAACCTTGACCTCCTTGCCGTCGCTTTTGCGCAGCAGCCGGACGCTCTCGCCCTCGTCGCCGAGGTATTTCGCCTCGATCGTGAACGTGCCCGTGTCGTCCGACCAGATGCGATACCCGGGGCTCGGCGCGGCGGCCCGCGGCGTTCCGGGGAGCAGGGTCGGATCGACGTCGGGTTGATCGACCTCGGGCGGGGCCAGGCGCACGTCGGCGCGCGGGCAGGTGTTTTTCCAGGGCCACTTCTGGAACTGCACCTCCACCCGGCCGTCGTCGAGCAATTGCACGACCTTGGCCGCGTGCCACTGGCCGTGCCGCCGAGCCGCCACGATGAGGCCGGCGGGCAACGGCGTGTCGTCGAGCACGGGCGGGCCCAACTGTTTCACCGATCGGCCCTCGTTGTACTCGCGGTTCAGATCGTACTTGATCTTGTACTCGGGCGAGAACTTCGCGAGGGCCTTTTCGGCGTTCTCGCGGACCGACGAATGGGCATGCTCGAGCAACGGCTCGATGGCCCGAGCGATTTCCTCGTCGGACCGCTCCGTCTTGTCGCCGAGCGTCTTGAGGGCCGCCTCGATCCGGGCGACGTCATCCGATCGAAGCGTCTCGAGCACCTCGACGCGCTCGTCGCCTTCGATGGGCGCTTCGGCGGCGGCTTTCTGGGCGGCGGCCTTTCGCTCGACCTCTTCGCGCAGCTTCTTCGCCGCCGCGACACGCTCCTGCTCGATCTTGTTCCACTCGTCGGCCGAGAGACGGCGATAGCGGATCGTGACGGGATAGACCCTCGTCGTGTTTCCCTCGCGGACCTCGAGCTTCTGCTGGAAATCGAGCGATTCGGAGACGCCCAGATGCCGGTTGAAGGTCCACTTGCCCGTCCCGTTGATCTCGTAGCTCTCGTCTCCGACCGACGAACGGAGGCGATAGGTCTTGTCGAAGACGACCAGCGCCCCGTCGACCCGCTCGGTCGAGTAGGTGACCACCTCGGACCCGGCCGTCCGCTCCTCGGGACGGTTCCCAGAGAATGGGCCGAAACGGCCGAACAGCGGATGGCCGCTCGGGCCGCCTCCGTCGGTGATCGCGATCCCCAGGTTCACGGTCCAGGAGTCTTGGGGCTCCTCGGACAAGGGCTCGAACGTCATGAGCGAGAGGTTTCCCAGCAGGTAGGGAAGCTGGGAGTCGCCCTTCATGCTCTTCACTTCGCCCCGCGGAGTCACGATCAGCTCGTTGGTCGTGGTCGTCGTTCCCGTGAACCGGGTGGTCGCGAAGGGGCTCATGGGCGGGCGCGGGAATGCCCCGGGGCCGAACGGGGCGAGCCCGCGCGGCCCGACCCCGCCGCCACCCTCCCTGGGCTTCGACTTGCGCGAACTCTTCAGCCCGCCGTGGTACGTGACCTTCAACTGCTCGCCGGTCACCTCGTCGAACTTGAACGAGATCACGCCCTTGAGCTCCTCGACGTAGTCGTCGGTCTCTCCCGTGATCGTCACGTCGTAGGCGTACGTCTGGCCCTCTTGACCGCGGTACCGCAGCAATTCGGGCGACGCGGCGTGCGCCGACGACGCGGCCAGCCAGACTGCCGTCGTCAGCCAGAACGCGGCAAGAAACCGGAGGAATCGACCGCAGGGAAACATGCTTTCTCTCCTGTGTATCCGTGGGACTACTCAACGATCCGCAACGAATTGACGCTGGATCCGCTCTCCGAAGGCGAAGCCTCGATGCGCCGATAGACGGCATCCAGCGCCCGCCTGACGGCGATCTGCTCGTTCTCGTCTCGCTCGAACAGCGCCCTGTGCAGCACCAGCGCGCTCGCCCGGGTGCCCACCTTCTCGAGCACGGCGTAGACGGCCCGTCGAGTCGGCTCGTCGGCGCCGGCGAGCACCTCGAGCACGGCCGGCTCGACCGCCGGGCCCAGGCCGCGCAGCGACGCGACGGCCGCGGCGCGACGCGCGTCGTCGGCCACGAGATCGGCCAGCAACGCATCGACCTGCGCGGCTCGCTGGGCGGGCGGGTCCGCCTGGCCGCCGGCGCCCCCGCCCCGCCGATCGGCCTCGGCAATCGCCGGCTCGGGCCCCTGCGCGGCGAGCGACGTGGCGATCGGCTCCAGGCGGGGTTCGCTCCGCGCGGACGCGCGGGCCACCCCGGCCGACGACGGGCGCGGACCGGCGGGAATGAGAACCGCCCCGACCGCCACCACAACCGCCACGGACCGCCAGCCGAGTCGGCCGGCGACGGGCAGGTGCGGGTCGAGGATGCGGGCAAGCCGCTTCTTCAGCGGCGACTTCGAGTCGAGCACTCCCAGGGCCAGCGGCGGCTCGGCGTAGCCCAGGATTTCGGCCACCTTGAAAATCGCCGCGCCGTAGGGCTTGCGACGTCCCTCCAGGGCCGACACGGTGCGCTCGTCGCAGGCATCCTCGCGAAGCTGCCGGATCCGCCGGTTCGCCCACCACACCAGGGGATGGAAAAAATAGACCGCCCCCAACAGCCCTTGCAGCAGATTGACGGCCCCGTCCCACCGCTTGACGTGGTACAACTCGTGGATCAAAACCGCCCGTAACTCGCTCGCGTCGAGCCGCTCGAGCACGGCCGATGGCAGCAGCAGCACGGGCCGCCACACGCCGACGACCAGGGGAGTCGCGCACGACTCGGAGTTCCGCAACCCCACGCTGCGCCGTACCCCAACGCGGTGGCAACTATCCGCCAAAAGACGCAGCACCGCCGGATCGACGATCGGTCGGGCGCGCGAAACCCACACGCGGACCTCGAGGGCCGCGGTCAACAGCATCCCACAGCGCGCCGTCACGATCCCCAGCCAGCCGATCATCAACACGACGCTCCACGATACGGCACCCGG
>Ga0334898_1000964_pt1 | contig 37592 bp, 21 predicted proteins | sample GraSluR3_MG_10_FD_207228 | JGI IMG/M metagenome (GOLD analysis project Ga0334898, IMG submission 207228) | Sludge microbial communities from methane-producing bioreactor in Wageningen University, Netherlands - Granular Sludge_3_08-R3 | ecosystem: Engineered > Bioreactor > Anaerobic >... | reverse complement strand
AACAGAGAAGTTAAACGCGTTTGTGCCGATGGTACTGCCCTACCAGGTGGGAGAGTAGGTAGCCGCCGCCCTTAAACGAACCCCTGACCCGAAACGGTCAGGGGTTTTGTCGTTTAAGGCCGCCGGCTTAGCCGGGACAAGCCCCGGCACACAAAGGGTACGTCGTACACATTGTTCTTTTGCCTAAGGGACAGGCAGTTAACAAAAATGAGCCCCGGGGGCTCTTTTTTGTTAAGGCGTTGAAAATCAACAAAAAGAATCAAGTGTACGACGTACCCTTTTTTGCTAATAAATATGATTTCTAATTTTTTCCATCATCAATTGCTTCCCGACTAATTGTTCCATTATTTTATAACATTCAGCGTTTGGATGAACCCCATCGGAGGAGTATTTTTCTGGTAAGCCCCCACGATTATCAACGAAAGGTGAATATAAATCTACGAATGAAAGTTTCTTTTCTTTTGCATATTCTTTTAGCAATTGGTTGAGCAACTGAATCTTGCCTACCGGTTCAACCGCTTTGTTCCAGGAATATTGATATACCGGCAATACTGCGCAAAGAATGGGTTTTATACCGTTGGCCTGTGCGATTTCGGCCATTGAAATGATGTTTCCGGCAATGTTTTCCACAGATATTGGGCCGGTATTCTCGGCAATGTCGTTTGTTCCGGCAAGAATAACTACAGCAGCCGGGTTCAGATTGACTACGTCCTGCCTGAAACGCACCAACATCTGCGAGGTGGTTTGTCCGCCGATTCCTCGTCCAATAAACTGGTTTTTTTCAAAGAAGTTGTTGTCAAATCGTGCCCAGTTCTCGGTAATAGAATTCCCATAAAATACTACCGTCTGATTCGTGGTTTTACCTTCTAATTCCTGATTTTCTTTGAGGTATCTGCCCAGATTGCCCCAGTCGGTTTCCATGGCTTCTTTTTGTCTTGATTGCATACGCAACATATCTTTGTAAGTCATACGCGCCATGTATCCTTGAGGGTTTGCAGGCCAAAGCAAACCTTCACCACCAAGCCAATTGACAAAAGTACTTAACCATCCATCAGTCGGATTATAATTTTTATCGGCTCCAAAACCATGGCCTCCTCGTCCATAAATGTGAAGCTCGACGGGTTGATCCGCTTCTTTCCATTTTGAATAGACATTCACACTCTGAGGTACAAGTTTCAGGTGATCGTCATTTGCAACCACCAAAAAAGCCGGGGTCTTTTCTTTTGGCACGTTACCGCCTAACTCACCGATCCATGGATAAATGGCTGCGAGGAAATTGGGCCTGTTGTCACTTGTACTGTTAAAAACGACTGACAGGGCGACGGTACCTCCGGCGGAAAAGCCCATAAATCCAATCCTTTCCGGATTCAAGCCGTATTCCGCTGCATTTTTCCTGACATATGAAATTGCTGAGAGGCCGTCTTTCATGGCATATGGGATGATGGTTGAAATCATTGAATCACGTTTCGATTCGGTTGTAAAGAAATTGTTTTGCAGTTCAGTGTAAACATTATCTGTTGTGGGTACAAGGCTGTATTTCAACACGAAAGCATCAACTCCATTGTTGTTGAGATAGGTCGCAACGTCAACACCTTCGTTGTCTATTGATAGCAGTTGCAAAGCTCCGCCGGGGGCTATGATGACACAAGTACCTGAAGTGTTGTTTTTAGCAGGATAATAGAGTAGGGAAGGTTTTACAACATTATAGACAATCCGTTTTGTGGGATTGGTGTCAATGATTGTTTCATTCAGATTCGGGTGAACAAAACTGGAGGGCAAACTTTGTTCCAAAGGAATGACCTTGACTTGCGCTTGAATACTTTGAAAAGAAAGCGCACATATCATCAAGCTTGTCAGCAAACTGAATATTCTTGTTTTTTTCATACTTTATTTGGTTATGCCCTGTCCTTCAGGTGTCCGTCTCCAGGAAAAATAGCGATCCAAGACTCTAAGGCCATCAATACCGGGGACCGGTCCTGTGTAGGGGGTCTGATTGAAATACATCACTTGTGGATTGGCTTCGCTGAAGGGAGGCCATTCAGGTAAATCTGCTCCATTGGGATTGCCGTATTTAGCAAAATTCGTCCAATAAGTTGACATAGCATCTGATATCAAATGGTCGGCTGCTGTCGGCTGAATATTGCCCATCATCGGGTTAGGTTCATTAAGGTGTTGGAACACATAAACGATTTCACTTCCATGTACGGCACCTTGTCCATAACGGGGAGAGTCTTCAGGGTACTCCGGGTGTTGATCGAAGTAGTAGTAATAAACTTTAGATTTTCCTGTTTTTGATTGTAAGCGAGCCCAACTCCAGGTGTGCCAGCCAAAAGCTGCATCGCGATCCAGATCTCGTGCTGTTTTAGGAACGGTTGTCTTTCCAACCGGGTAGACTTTAATCAAATCATCGGCAAATTTGCCGTAACGATTCTTGACAGCCGTTATGTATTCTTCAGGTGTTCTGGATCGTGAAAAGCTGGCACCCTCGTCTGAATTGTACCCTATCAGAACAGGAACGTCGTTGTATTTTCCAGCTTCATACAATTTAAACTGGTCGTCGGGAATCACGTACCCGTCGATGTTTGGCCAGGCCATTCCCATCCCTGTTCTACCAGTGAGTTTGTCCACATCCATCATTCTCAATTCATCGATGGATGTAGCACCGATATTTTTAAGAAACTCGATACCTGATTGTTCAGCATCTTTGAGTGGTTTCATGTTTTCTCCCGATGCTGTCCTGGAACTGGCCGGGCCGAAGGATCCGCCGCTTTCACAAATGGCTCCGCTAAACAAACCTTTTGCTAGAGGAGAGGCACATAGCATGCTGACAGCTATGCCACCAGCCGATTCCCCGAAGATAGTCACTTTTTTAGGGTCACCTCCCAGTGCGGCAATGTTATTTTGTATCCATTGCAAACCGGCAACCATATCAAGCAAGCCGTAATTCCCCGATACATGATTTGGACTTTCGGCACTTAATTCAGGGTGTGCTAAAAAGCCGAGTTGACCAAGACGGTAGGCTATACAGACCAAAACGACACCTTTTTTGGCCAGCTTTTCACCGTTGAAAAGTTGTTCCGAGGCCGCTCCGGCCGAAAATCCCCCTCCATGAATCCAAACAAGAACCGGAATGCGGTCTTCGGCTGTTTTGGCAGGTGTCCATACGTTAAGGTATAAGCAGTTTTCGCTTTTTCCAAACGAAAGGTTTTGTCCCTGCGGTGGTCCTGGCGCAAACGTGGTCGTTTGCCTTACCCCTTCCCATTTTGAAACGGGCTGAGGGGCTTTCCATCTGAGTTCACCTACAGGTGGGGCCGCAAATGGAATTCCCTTATATACGGTCAATCCGTTTTCAAAAACACCCTGAATTAATCCACAATCGGTCAAAACCGGATCGGGTTGTTGTGCAACAACAGGTCCTGAAAAGAACAAGGTTAAGAATGCTACTAAGACTATTTTTGTTTTCATTGTAAATCCATAATTTTTAAAGTATTCGTTGTTTATAGGATGTTATGCAAATCTTAGTCTTTTCCTGCTCATCCATTGCCTGTGTTCAATGGGCAGCTCCGGACGCAGGAAAGAACAAAATAATACCTGTATGGGTTACTCATCAATGCTTAAGTAGCTCCATTAAATCTAAAATTCCGTCAATAATGGCTCTTTCTGCAAACCCCGGCTTGCATCTGGAAGAAAGGACTTCAAAGGTTTGATAGCCATAAGCGGCATCGTTAGGGATGTAACCTGAGTTTGCACTGCCATTGGTCACAGAAACCACCATGGTGCGCGAAAACGGCGATTTCTTTTTTAGTTGCATGGCAATTTGATTAAAAACTTCAGCATTGATAGATCCAATAGCAATGTCATTTAACAACAGCACACCTAATCTGATTTTGACCGATTCGCCATCAACATAGGTCCCCTCATAACCAGCTCTGCCTTTGTTGGTCCGGTCACGTCCGGGTATTTCTACGACTTTTTGAGCAGAGGAAATGAATGCCTTTGTTTCAGTGCGGTTAATTGTTCTCATTACGTGTTTTACTTCTTCTCCCAACATAACCCCCATGGCCTTGGTGATTTCTCTTTGCTGGTTCATTAACCGTTTCACCTCAGGATTGTTTCTGTCTAATCCCGTACCTCCAGGTGGCATGGCATTGCTGATGTCCTCACCTCTTTTTGCGTAATCTTTTATGCGAATGTCTCGTAAATCAAATGTCTGTTGAAAGAAAATTGGATTTTGATCTCCTTCGCATCCGGTTGACCATAAAGCAATTAGTTTATTGTCGTAGGAGTTTTCTATATACCTTGAAGCGGCACCCGGGGCATCGCCGCTAACCATATCTAATTGACCGGTTAATACAGCGTGCATTGCATAGTTGTAATAAACGGCTATTGGTGTACCATCTAATGCTTCAAAATATAGTACGGCAACAGTTTTGTCTGATGGACCATCGTAGTTTGGTCCTTCCCACCAACGCCGTGTTTTTGGGTCAATGATATTTCTGTTGACATTGATATACGAAACGCCAGTACCATAACCCATATGTGCCGGTTGCAGGGCAACTTTAGCTTGCCTGACAGATTCAACAATTTTTTGTTCAAGTTGAATACCTCCAATAGTAAATGGCACACTGTGCGTATGGGTTGCAGTTAACAGAATATTCTTTGCAGGAATGCCTAATTCTTTTTCTATTTGTTCCGTGATGGATGCCCAATTATTATCTCGTAACATACCCACTTCTACCGAGATAAGTGCAGCGAAAGTTTTTCCGTTATCGATGACAATTGCTCTGCTATAAATACTGTCGTTAATTCCCAGATAGTTTTTTGGAAGAGTTTCTTGGCTGGGCGTGATAGATACTTTCGCGGCACCAACCTGAATCGGCAAAGCTTGCTTATTTTGAGCAAAACAAGCAAATACGCTAAATAGAATGATAACAATAAAAAAAGTAAGTGATTTCATCAATGATAAATTAAGAATGTGTTTTGGCCTGTTTCAACAACATATCCTGGAACATTTCCTGGAAGAAGACACCCGGAACAGATTGGTTCTGTCCCGGATGTTCATTCTCGATGAAGTGGTAAATCAATTATGTTCGTGTTTCGTGAAAGTTGAATTAGACTTTTTCTTAGAACAAATATTGAACAAATTCGGAAAGGTAGTGACGCCAGTTCTTCCAAACGTGACCACAGTCTGATTCTACGTAAGTATAATCATACCCTTTCTGGTCAAGTGTTGCGCGGAATTCCTTGTTTGCCTCATAAAGGAAATCTTCATCACCTATTGCAACCCAATAGAAGGGTTTGTATGAAAACATTTTTTCAAGTTTTTGATCGAAATCCTTAGTCATTTCCGTAGTTCTTGGACTGTCATTCGGATATGACCTGACTGCAGCTGAGAAAAGACCGACATAACCGAACTTGTCAGGATAATTGGCAGAAATGACAGCAGTATGTCCACCTCCCATTGAAAGACCACAAATGGCTCTATGTTTACGATCAGGAATAGTGCGATAAGTCTTGTCAATGAAATTGACAACATCCATAAACGTTGCCTCGTAAGCGTTTGGCTCTGTCCTGCCTGCGAATCTGCCTGTTTTTGCTCCTTCATATCCCAAACTATTCTCGCCTGGAGCCGCAGTCATACCAACGTGTCCGTTAGGCATTACAACAATCATGGGATTTACCTTCCCGGCAGCAATCAGGTTGTCCATAATCTGTGCTGCACGTCCCAGGTTGAGCCATTCATTCTCATCACCACCGCCACCATGTAACAGATAAAGAACAGGATATTTCTTGCCTGTATTTTGCTCATAACCATAAGGAGTATACACGCTCATCCTTCTGTCATATCCAAGAGAAGACGGATACCAAATCTTTGACACAGTACCGTGAGGAACGTCCTGAACCATTGTCAGGTTCCCCACTTCTCCCGGAACGACAAACACATTGCGAAGCACTTCCCCGTCACGGATTGTGTATGGTGCAGTAGCATCAATGGTGTAGTTGCCGTCAATTATAAACTCATAACGATAAAGTTCACTCTTTGTTGGGACTGTTGAATATGTCCAAAGCCCTTCACTGTTCTTTTCCATTTTTGCGATTCCCTCGCCAAATGTTCCGTTCTCTAATTGGAAAAAGTTACCGCAAACCTGAACCGATTTCGCATTTGGAGCAGAGTATTTGAATGTTATTGAGTTATCTTCGTTTATAGTAACAGTCTTAAGATTATAGTTCAATGTAGCTTTAACAGGTTTATCATTGACTACGACCTTTGTCGTCCTGTAGCCGGGAAGAGAGATTATGAGAGTGTCTCCAATATTAGCATTTATTGAAAAATTGCCTTCAATATCAGTTTTGGAAGATAGATTCGTGCCCTGAACCGTAATATCTGCGTATGCAACAGGAGCCCATAACTGACTTGCGACGTTGCCGGTTACATTACCTTGCCGAGAACAGGATGTTGCGCTCAGAAGAATCGCTGACAAGACTAATAAAAATTGTTTCATAATTGTATTATTTATTTAAATAAATTAAAACTTATAAATGACTGCCGAGACAGGTGAAACAGTGATTTTGTCAAAATTTTTGCCCGATTTGTAAGATGCTTTTTCATAACTTCCTCCAATTATTTCAGGAGTTCCTTCCTGGCATGGAATTTCACCACTTACTTTCTTAGCTGAAGGATTAATGACAACAATACACTTATTCCCGTTGAGAGTACGCTCATATATCATTGGGTAAGGGTTTTCAAGAGAATTGAGGAGCTTCCAGTCGGCATCAGCACCTATCGTTTTGTTTTCCTCTCTCAATTTGATCAAAGACCTGACATAATTAAGGAGTGAATTAGGGTCTGACTCTGATTTTTCAACAGTTATACGGTTAGGATCAGGATCTTGCGGAATATATAATTTCTCAATTGGAGCTGTTGAGAAACCGGCGTTTTCAGTGCCGTCCCAAAGCATTGGAATACGGCACCCCGATCTTCCGAAAGAACCTTCAACAGGTTTTGCGTCCGGGTTGTGCTTCAGTCCTATTTCGTCACCGTAAAAGATAAAAGGGACTCCTGGCATAGTAAAGAAAAAAGTCATGGCCACTTTGAGCTGCTCAGGAGTAGAACGCACACCGGTGGACAATCTGTTAAAATCATGATTGCCGGAAGGCATGCTCACATATCCTTTATCCTTTACTGCTTCATACTGATAGGTATAGAGATCATACCATGTCTCCAATCCACCTTTTCCGGCTTTATCAAAATAGGGGTCTACTGCAGGAGCTCCAAAACGACCACCTCTGCCATAGAAGAAAAGAGTAGAATAATTATACATTCCATCGTGGCAGAAAAAATCAACATCGAACCCGGCTTCAATTGATTGTGCAGGATTGAACCACTCGGCAATGAGAAGATTCTCGGGATAGTTCTCTTTGAACCATTTTGCAAGATCATCCTTCCATAGTTTGATAGTGGCAGATTTGTCGAAATCATTCTTAACCAGACTTGCAGCCATATCTACACGAAATCCGTCAACACCTTTGTCCATCCAAAAATGCATAATATTTTTTATCTCACGACGCATTGACATAGGGCCTGGTGCGTCAACAGCCTGTTCCCAGGGATGGTTTGGATCCGGATTGGCAAAACCGAAGTTCAAAGCCGGTTGAGAGTCAAAGAAATTTTTGACATAATATGGGCCGCGGGGGGCATCGCTCTTTACAAATTTGTTCACAATATTGTTGAATGAATTCATAAGCTGGGCGTAGTCCTGTTTCCCGTCAGGATTTGTGGCATTTTTGACTTCAGGTTTGAAGGAAGGCCAAATATAATAATCGCTATAGCGGAGATGCGGATCGGCTTCTTTTGACTGAAGAAACCATTCGTTCTGATCCGATGAGTGACCTGCCACAAGATCCAGAATCACTTTGAGACCTAAGGCATGAGCCTTGTTGACAAGTTCAACAAGATCGCTGTTTGTTCCAAAACGAGGGTCTATCTTATAGAAGTCAATAACATCGTATCCGCCGTCTTGCCATCCCGAAACGAATATTGGGTTTATCCATATTGCTGTAACACCTATTGATTTGATATATTCAAGTCGTGATATAATACCAGGAAGGTCTCCAATTCCATTTCCGTCAGTATCCTGGAAAGAAGACGGATATATCTGATATACTACTGCGTCACTGAGCCACGAAGGCTGTGAAGGATTCTGGGCAGTGGCAAATTTCGCTGTGACAATGCACAAAAGAAAAATTATTAGTGATTTAATATTCATAAAACTTACTATTTAAATAAACGAGGTGTTAGATCTCTTAAATTATACCTCCAGGTAAACCAGGTATGTCCTCCCGGAGCTTCAAAATATTCACAATTGAAACCGCTTTCTTTGAATGCCTTTACAGTTTCCTTCCCGTTTTTGTATGCGATGTCCTCAGGGCCTCCTTGAGTAAAGATTAATAATTTTACGTGATCGTTGAAATCTTTGGCAATCGAGGGCAATTGTGCTACATTTTTTTCAAATGCATCTGTACCCACAAACCAGCCTGAACTAAGTACAATATACCAGTCGAACATTTTGTGGTGTTTCAGAATTACATTCATTGTCTGAATTCCACCGTTTGACAACCCTGCCAGGGCCCTGTGTTCCGGATCGGTGTAGACATTGTATGTAGATTCGATAAAGGGAATTATACTTTCACATAAATCATCGACGAAAATGTCTGAATCAATGTGTCCGTCAGGCATGACAACAATCATGGGAGAGATTTTGCCATTAGCATACAGGTTGTCCAGAATAAGTCCTGCGGCACCCAATTGCGGCCAACCGCGATCGTTGTCACCACCACCGTGAACAAGATAAAATACAGGAAGTTTGGAATTCATTTTTTCAAATCCGGCAGGAGTCCACAAATGCAATCTTCTTACGGAATGGGTGGCATTTGAGTAGTAATAACGTTCTGAAACCGCACCGTGAGGAACGTTCTTAAGTGCAAAGAACTCATCTCCCGCAGGAGCGTATTTTAAAAGTGAATATGTCTCGATGGCCTGTGCGCTCTTGGGATCAAGAGTTGAGACTCCGTCAATATTGAATGAATATCTGTAAACACCCGGTTCTATGCCGCTCATGATTACTTCCCATATACCGTCAGCATTTTTAGTCATCTTTATAGGGGAGTACTCGGCCAGGTCACCGGACAAAGTAACAGATTCCGCCTTTGGGGCATAAATACTGAAAGCCACTTTTCCGTCAGCAAGAATCCGGGTGGATTGGAGGGTGTCATTTGGAGTACGTGGTCTCATACGAATTTGCCCGCTGACTGTTGTACACAGGGTCACTAAGAATATTAACAACAAGCACTTGAGAGAAATGTTTTTTTTCATCTGTATATGTTTTAATGTAAAAAATTGAGGGTCATCTTAGTTTACATCGCTTCTATAACTACTGTAAACAGCCATTTTTCCATCTCACTGACCCAGTTTTCCTTATAGCGCATGATGTCCCTCCATCCCCATCCGTGGCCTCCTTCAGGATATATATGCATAGTAGCAGAAACATCATTTGCAATGAGTTGCTCATAGTACCGTAAACTATTGGCAGGTTGTACGTCCGGGTCATCTGAACAAAGTACGATAAATGCAGGAGGAGTCTCTTTTGTTACATGCTTCTCACAACTGTAACGATCCACAAGTTCTTTGGAAGGTGTTTTGCCGAGTAGGGCATCGCGTGATAGCATGTTTGTAAACGACTTCTCCATAGTAATAACCGGGTACATAAGAATTTGAAAATCGGGACGAGTTTCAGGGCTGTCAAATAAAGTGGCAGCGCAGGCAGCCAAATGCCCGCCGGCAGAATTTCCTGCAATACCGATCTTTGTTATCTTGAGTTCAGCGGCCTTGTTTCTCATTATGCGTATAGCTTGCATAACATCACTAAGAGGCACATCATGGTGTCCGCAGGGAAGGCGATACTGAAGCATACAATAGGTAATACCGCGAACGTTGAACCAATCTTTAAGATCGCGACCTTCATAAGTTTGCGACTCCATAATATAGGCACCACCGGGACACATGATTACACAAAGACCGTTTGGATTCTGAGCGGGATATACTTCCATCATTGCATCTTCGTAGGCCTTCGCTCTGAATGTCAAAAACCCTGATTCAGGCCCTGGTATTTCAAAAGCATTAGGTGCCCCATCGGGCCAGAGTCTCACTGTATCAATAATTGGCACTCTTGGACCTGATTGTCCGGCCAGGGGAATTACAAAAATCAGACTAAAAATTAAAAATAGTAACCTTTTCATTATATCTTTAAAAAGAAGGGAGTTACACGAACAACAACTCCCTTCCCTCTTGGTTTATTATAAATACTTCAGATTAGAAATCGCCATATCCGGGATTCTGTACGTACACTCCTTTCGCAAGATTGTACTGGGTAAGCGGAATTGGATAATACTCATCTCTGCCAGCAGTAAACTTGACATTCTTGTAATATACACGCTTGTCTTCTTCACATCTGAAAAATTTATTCATAGTTTCTTCTGCAATACCCCAACGAACAAGATCAAAGAAACGTTCTCCTTCAAGTGCAGTTTCAATACGGGTTTCAAAGCGGAGAGCTTGGCGGGCATAATCTTGCGTCCAACCAGAAGCCGGATACTCACTTATTGAATAAATCGCAGGATAGCCATTGATATCAATTGCTGTGGGGAATTCTACTTTATCTTCCCAAGCAGTAACATATGGGCTGTTCTTCGCTCTAAGCCTAATTTCGTTAATGAGAGATCTTGCCTCTTCTTGCCTGCCAAGTTCTATCAACGCTTCTGCTCTCCAGAGGAGAACATTTGCATAACGTATGATCTGGAAGTTCAATCCTGAAGCGCCCCAAGGGAACCCCTTAAACATGTCTTTTTCGGGTGATACCAGGAACCGTTTGATGAAATGATAGCCATAAGCATTGAAATCTCTGTACCAATGCTCTGTTACTGGTTCAACTTCGTAAGTTTTCCAACGAACGTTTATACGACCAATGATGAAGTCAAGACGAGGATCAACATTTGATTCAATTTGAGTGTTGATGTAAGATTTTGTTCCATTCGCATTTATCTGTTCAATAACCACATCATAATCTTCGTTCTGGAACGATCCGTCAAGTAAAGGAAGACCATTTGCATCAGTTTTGAATGCATTAACCAGGTCCTGACTTGATTTGAAGAAGTCATCACCTGAATACGGCCCTTTTGGAGTATTCAAAAGCTGGCTCCAGTTTATATGACCTGCTGAAGACGCAAGAAAGCCTGAAAGAATCGCCCCGTCATTCATTGAGTATTGAATGGCCCATATAGATTCTTCCGCATTTTCATAATCGGTAATATCCAGTTTCTGAAAATCATCCATCAAAGCATACCTGTTTGAATTGATAACATCTCCGGTCAATGATACCACTTTTTCAAGATCAGCATTGTCAATAGAAGTTAACGCGTTGTTTGCCGGATTCTGTCTATATGCTTTATAGAGATAGACTTTTGCAGCATACGCCTTAGCCACATATTTATTGGCGCGACCCACTTCTGACTGAGTTTCCGGAAGAATTTGTGCAGCATCTTCGAACTCTTTTGCAATCATACTGAGGATCTCATCTCTGGAATAAATGTCATTACTTATTGAAGAATAGTCAATTTCTTCAACAGTCTCATCGATCCATGCAATTTTGTTGAAATGACGGCTTAGTTCAAAATAAAAGTGCGCTCTAAGAACACGCATTTCTGCTTTCAATACTTCAACATTAGGAACATCTTCAGGAGTACAAGTATTCAACACTTTTAAAGCAGAATTTGTTCGTTTTACTGAATAATACAATGCCTGCCACCAACTGTTCATCATAGTATGTGTAGCATCCACAACATATGTCTCAATTCTATGCATATTTGTGTTGTCAGAAGGACCACCACCACCTTTATATGCATTGTCTGCGTGAAGTTCACCTTGAATCCAATGATTAACGGGAGCATTCATTGCTCCAAAGGTTGTATTAGGACCGGCAAGTGCCGAATAAGCGGAACTAATGAGGTAATTAATACCATCAGTAGACTTTAACACAGCGTCACTGAGAGACCCCTGTGGTTTCAAGTCAAGAAACTCACTTTCATTGCAACTTATTAATGAGATGCAAAGAAATGCGCCAAGTATAATATTTCTAGATTTCATAGTTAACTTAATATTAATGTTATTGTATATTACCCATTAGAATCCGAAGTTGATACCAAAAACATAACTCCGAGCAAATGGATACGGGTATCCAAGTGCCTCGGGGTCAGGACCTGAATAATTAGTCAAAGTAAATACATTCTGAGCCTGCAAGTACACTCTTGCCGAACGAAGTCTAAGAGTTTTAAGAACATTTTCAGGAATTGTATATCCAATTACGAGATTCTTGAGTTTCAAAAATGAACCATCTTCTACATACCAGTCAGAGGAAAGGTTCTCATTATTAACGTTAAGAGTTGTCAATGCAGCATAGTTTGAAGTATACGTTCCGGTTGCTAAATAATCATAATAGCCTTGCATTGCATCAAGAAGGCGCGTTGAATGGTTGCCAAGACCTTCCCCAAGCGGGAAGAAGTCTGTATAGAGTTTGGATGTATTATATGCTTTTCGCACCATGCCATTAAAGAACATAGAGATATCAAAGTTTTTATAAGAGGCGGAAAAATTCAAACCACCCTGAAAAACAGGAAGGTCGCTTCCAATGTATGCCTGGTCGCTCGTGGTAATCTTACCATCACCATTGACATCCGTATATTTAATGCGGCCGACTCCCGGAACTCCGAATTGAACATCATAAGCATTTAAATATTCATCAACTTCAGCGTCGGTCCGGAATACGCCATCGGTTATATAACCAATACGGCCTCCATAAGGAAGTCCAACATTTGTAATGCCGGCAGCCATATTCCCCAAGCCATAAGTGTAGTAAAGGTCCTCAGGAAGGTAAGTGATGGCGTTTTTCTGCCAGGTAATATTTGCACCTATTTCATAACTGAATTCACCGACAGTGTTTCTCCAGGTTAGAATTCCTTCAAGACCCTTATTGTTCATTGAAGCACAGTTCTGATATGAACTTCCGCCCTCTCCGTTGACAGCAGGAACAGGAAGTTGATAAAGCATATCCGAGGTGTTTTTGTCGTAATAGTCAAAAGACATTGTCAGTCTGTCATCCAGGAAACCGGCGTCAAAACCAATGTTGAACTGTTCAGTTTGTTCCCAACGAAGTAAAGAGTTGCCGGACTGGCTGCGAACGGCTCCCATACTAAGGGTTTTACCATCACCGTTCAGGTTGTAGCTGCCATTCCAAATATCTATTGCATAAATATTATATGTGGCAGTATTGCTGATCTGGTCATTACCGTTAATTCCCCAGGAAAAACGTATTTTAAGATCAGAAAGCCAATCACTGGCGCCAAGCATAAAGTTCTCTTTTGAAATACGCCATCCAACAGAAGCAGAAGGGAAAATACCTGCGTTGTTAAACGAGCCAAAACGGGATGATGCGTCACGACGAACAGTTGCAGAAAGCAGGTATTTGCCGGCAAAACTGTAGTTTGCCTTTGCAAAATAAGAAGTCATGGCATACAGGTTCGCAGTTTCAGTTACGCCCTTTGTTCCTTCAGCCACTGAAAGGTATACGTAATCAGGAGTAGTAAGGGCGTATTCATCACCGTTTCCTGTTAAAGTATAGACCCTGTTCTTCTTGTACTCGGCACCAAGCAAAAACGTTGCACTATGATTCCCAACGCTTAAATTGTAGGAAGCAGTATTGGTCCATACCCATTCTAAATTTTGAGATTCTGTTACATACAGAGAACTTATTAGATTTGAACGTACGTGCTCATCCCAGGCTGGTTCAAACACTTTTATGTGATTGGTGTTGTAGTTGATCCCGAATGAAGATCTGATAACAAGATTCTTAATGGGATTTGCTTCAATATAGGCGTTACCGAAAATTCTCCAGCTTTTATAGGTGTTGTTTGCCTCATTGTCAATATACCTGATAGGATTGTTACGACTGCCAAGAAGATCGACTTCCGAGCCGGCATAACTGCCATCACTTGCGTACACGGCTTGAGCAGGATGTTGAGCAAGCAGCTGTTTTTCAATAGATTCGTAAGCGTTTGGTTTTTTGTGCTGGGTCCAGTATGAAATATTTACAGATTCACCAACCCTTAATTTGTTGTCAAGAAAACGGTATTCATTATTAATTCTTGTTGTAAAAGACTTATAATCTGTTTTCTTGAGAACACCATCCTGATCAATGTAATTAAGACTCATAGAAGAAATATGGTCTTTGGTCCCTTTTGACATTGAAAGATTATAAGTTTGCATCAACGCATTTTGGTAGCATTCCTTCAGCCAGTCTGTATCAGAAATTAACATTTCAAGACCATCTTTTGAATAATACGGTTGACCCAGCTTAAGTTGTGCCGTTGGACCTTCACCATAAATAATTGATTTGGGAGTGGTCCCGAAATCATATTGATAAGCTGCCCAATATACATCGCCCCACTCTTGAGCATTCATCAAAGGGATGTTGTTCTGGAATGTTTGAAGGGTTTGAGTCATGCTGAAATCAATCTTGATTTCACCCTCTTTGGCCTGTTTTGTAGTAATAATGATAACCCCATTAGCGGCCTGAGCACCATAGATTGCCGCAGATGCAGCATCCTTAAGCACCTGGATTGACTCGATATCATTGCTTGAAATAATGGTGCCTATGTCAGAACGGGTCATGACACCATCAATGACATAAAGAGGCGATGAGTTATTGATAGTAGTAGTACCACGAATGAGAGAAGATGTTCCCTGCCCGCCGGGAGTGCCGTCAGATACTACATTCATACCTGCAACGCGCCCTTGAAGGGCAGTCATAACGTTACCGGTTGGAATATCAGCGACCTCTTTCATATCCACAACAGCGACAGATCCTGTTAAATCGGCTTTTTTCTCTGTCATATACCCGGTAACTACTACTTCTTCAAGGAATTCATTATCCTCTTCCAATTGAATGTTAAGAACAGATGCAGCAGTAACGGTTAAAGTAGTATAACCAATGTAGGATACTTCAAGTTGTGATCCTGTTGGAACAGTAAGTTCGAAAGAACCATCCAAATCAGTTGAAGTTCCTGTAGAAGTGCCGGCAACCAAAACAGTGGCGCCGATAAGCGGCTGACCATCAGCTTTGTCGGTGACCTTTCCAGTTACCTTCATTGACTGGGCGAATGATGTTGAAGCAAATAGCAAGAACATCAGACACAAGGCGAAAATTTTGCGTACTTTCATAGGATTAATTGTTAAAAGATAATTTTATGTTCATAGGATGATTTGTTAAAAGGCTTGTTTGGACAGCTCGGTTATGGATTAAGAATTAAGTTTGAATTATCATATGAAGGCATTGCCCCTTTTTTTGTACAAACAAAAGCAGCAACATCAACTGCATATCTGTGAGCCGTTTCAATGGATTCTCCATCCATGTATGAGGTTATAAAAGCAGCAGTAAATGCATCTCCTGCTCCAACCGTATCTTCCACTTTGACCTGAGGAGTGGCAAGAAACGATTTACACTTTCCGGTAATTATGTGACTCCCTTCAGTCCCTTTTGTGAGCATTACCATATCAAGAGAGTAAATGGTTATCAACTGGTTGCATCTTTCTATTTCATTTCCGGAAAGATGAATCAAATCACTTAATATATCCAATTCCTCGTCGTTAATTTTTAAAATATCAGCGACATATAAAGATTCTTCAATAATATTTTTGGAATAATAATTCAGTCTTAGGTTAATGTCATAGATTTTCAGACTCTCTGCCGGCATGGATTTGAAAAATCTGAAAAAAGTACTCCTTGTTACATAATTTCTTTGAGCAAGGGTTCCGTAACATACAGCAGATGTTTTTTTGGCCAACTCTTCTACGTGTGGTGAAAATTCAATAAAATCCCACGCCACTTTATCTGTGATTTTATATTTTGGAATTCCACTTCGGTTAAGAGTGATCTGTACAGTTCCAGTTGGATAAACGGTATGCTGAATAATATGGGGCAAGTTCTTCTGAGTCAAATGACCCAGTATTTCTCTGCCCAGATCATCTTCTCCGATGGCGCTGATTACATATCCTTTATTGCCGCTTTGATTTACATGATAGGCGAAATTTGCGGGAGCGCCTCCCAACACCTTCCCAGACGGGAAAACGTCCCACAAAATTTCACCCAAACCTACTATTACCTTTTTCATGATAACTTAACTTTATAAAACCTAATAGACATGATAATTAAGTAGGCAACACCAAAACCAATTACTATTATTGAACCAAATTGAGACCGGAGTGCATCGGATAACAAACCCATGAACAACGGGAAGATAGTCCCACCAATTAAACCCATTATCATCAACCCTGACATTTCATTTTTTTGGTCAGGAAATGACAATAACGCACTAGAAAACACCATCGAGAAAACGTTAGAATTTCCAAATCCTATAAACCCGATGGCGATATATAAACCTATAAGATTGTTCATTATAAACAATCCTGCCATGCCTAAAGTAAGTGTCAGAACGCTTATTGCGAAGAACTTCTTGATTGGCATGTGAGCCAGAAAAAATGATCCTGTAAGACAACCGATCGTCCTGAAAAAAAAGTATACACTTGTAGCGATCATGGCCTGATCGAGGGGAATCGCCATACGTTCCATTATAATTTTTGGTGCTGCTGTATTGGTACCAACATCAATACCCACATGGCAAACAATTCCCAGAAAAAAGATCAGAACTGCTTTGTTTTTAAGCAATGATAAACAACCCCAAAAAGAGGTTGATCTGTTTGTAATCTCATCTTCTTTTATTTTAGTCACTCCCATAAATAAGGTAGCAACAATGGAAACAGCAATAAATATTGGAAATAACAGCATCCAGTTATTAAACTTGATTGCAGCCCAACTGGCAAGAATAGGAGCAATAAATGAAGCAATAGCTTTTACGAATTGTCCGAAAGTAAGTGTACTGGCCAATTTTTCGTTAGAAACAACACAACTGATCAATGGATTAAGAGAAACCTGCATTAATGTGTTTCCTATGCCCAATAAACTGAATGATACAAGCATAATAGGATAAGAATAGAAAAACACCGGAAGGGCCAAGGCAAGAAGGGTTACAACCAGACTTAACAGAACGGTCTTTCTCTTGCCAATCTTGTTTTGAAGCATGCTCGTAGGTACAGAAAACAATAAAAACCAAAAAAACACCATAGATGGCAAAAAATTAGCCATCGTGTCGGATAAATGAAAGTCGGCCTTAACATAATTGGTTGCGGTACCTACCATGTCTACGAAGCCCATAACAAAAAAAGCCAACATTATTGGGACTAGAAACTTAATCCTTTTTTCAGAATGCGTCATATCGGGTAACTATTATAATGTATAAATTTTAATGTCTTCTATATAAATTTTACAATCTTCTGAAATCCATTGAATCTTATTGTACACATCTGTAGGGAAAAGTGTATTGGTAAAGGAAATTTCTCCTTCATTGATAAACAACTCTGACGATTGTTTATCTATGAACAATTCCATTTTGTAACTTCCTTTTGTTACGATAGGGCTACTAATCGTTTTTGCAAAATCAGGATGAAAAGAAACCATACCGCTTTTGGATCTGTCCAGAGAGATCGTCTTTGATTTGTGATCTATTAAAAAGAGTGCTTTTTCGTTTTTGTCATTCATTAATGCAAAACCGAATTTTCCATCCTTTTCAGGTTTGATTGAAAAATCAATCTTATAAGCTCCGTCATTCTCTGGCAGTATAGGATCCAGCAGGAAAAGGTCTGAGACAGTTGTGTTCTTTTCCTCTTTTACAAGAGTAAATGCATCGTATACTTCCGGCACTGGTTTGCTGCCTAACACTATTTTTTCCCCATCGTATTTGAGAAATAGTTCTCTTGGCATAGTCATACTATTTCTGAAAAACGTTGTGGGTACATCATTGGAATACATCCAATTACTCATCCAGCCCATAAAAATGTGTCTTCCCGGCGTATTGCTGAATGTTACTCCGGCGTAATTATCGGCGCCTGCATCAAGCCATAAGGGATAATCCATTTTATCGGCCACGAATCGTTGTCCGTCAAAATGACCAATAAAGTATTGTGTGGCACTTCCTCCATGCGGTCCGCCCGGGTTGATGCTAACAAGTAAAACCCATTTGTCTTGATCCTTATATCTTAATTTGAACAGGTCTGGACATTCCCAGACTCCATTATGAGATCCAATCCCTTCTCCAAATTCACTTAATTTTTTCCAGTTCTTAAGATCCGGTGACCCATAAAATGTTATTGATTGCCCGGTGGCTAAAGACATCACCCACTGATCCTTTATCCAGGCAACTTTAGGGTCTCTGAAGTCAATGTGTTCACGATCTGACAACACAGGATTCATACCATATTTTGTATAGGAACGTCCGTCGTCATTGCTGTAGGCAATACTCTGCTGTTGAAGCTCATAATTATCTCCTCCTGCAGAGGTATAAATAGCAACAATGGCATTATTACCAAACCCGGCAGTATTTTCCGCATCGACTACAGAACTGCCTGAAAATATTGACCCTAACGAATCCGGAGCAATAATGAAAGGCCGGTTTTCCCATTCCACAAGATTTTTAGAGATGGCATGCCCCCAGTGCATATTATTATGTCTTGTCCCATAAGGATTGTATTGATAAGCAAGATGATATTCCCCGTTATGATATACCATACCGTTGGGATCGTTGGTCCAACCATAGTGGGGGGTCATATGCCATAATTGTCTGTACGGTTCATCGTAAGTAAAGACATATTCATCTGCCTGATTAATATTTCCCCATATGACATCATCTTTCTTCACACTGGTGATCTGAACGCTCAGTTTACCTCTATTAACACCGGAAATATCTATAGGTATGTAATAATCAATTTTTTCTCTTGCTGGAGATATTTTTTGTGGTACTGTCAGGATATTCTGGTCTCCTGAAAAAACAGATAACATAGAACTTTCTCCACTGTCTTCTGCCGGTATTAACAGATAATTCTTTGAAGCGGTTACAGAAAATGAATAAAGGTCAAGATATGTGCTTTTTGCCCTGTTACTCATTTCTATATGGTCCAGCATTATCAAACCTTTTCTTTGCTCGTTAAAATCAGCATAGATCCTGATATTGGCCTTTCTCCCTTTGTAATGGCTTACATCCCATGATCTCCAGTCTAAAAGATCAGGGTCTTCACCTAAAGGTGAGCTTGTTGCAATAAGGTTACCCTCTACAAGCAATTCTACATTTGCCGACGGAGAAGCAGTTCCTCCTAAAAGGAAATTGATGTAATTTTTTTTAATTTCAAAAGCTGAAGAAGTTAAGTGTCCGTTAACGGTAGTGCCGTGATTTTTACTCGCCACAAAAAATGATCCTTTATACCCGGAAATATTTGCATTCAGAGCTTCTGTTGCAGGTGTATATGAAAAAGCGCTTCCCTCAACTACCCATTTACCAAAAGATCCGTCTTCAAAATCATCTATAATATTTGAGTTTTTACAAGAAGCAAACAACAAGAATAATCCTGTAAAAAAGAATAAATGGATATGAGTGAATCTTCTCATGTGCCTTAGCATTGCATCTTATACAAATGTACTTTTTATAGGAGGTGTCAAATAGCATTCAAAAATCTTTTTTTTGTAGTATTGTTTCAGCGGGTTTTCGTATGAAACAATATTACAAATTATAAAATAATAGAAAACGCATAAAAACAACATGTTGGGCCGTTTTTTGAAATTCAAACTCTTACACAATAGCATAATAATACCACTCGAAAACAGGTTGCTCTTATTTGCATTTTGTGATTAAAAGGAGCATATTTGCTTTGAATATAAATCCAAAATCTATTCGATGGATAAAATTGTTATAACAATTGCGACAATAGTTATATTGTTTAATTTTTCTTCCTGTGCCAAACAAAATGAGACATTTGTTATAGGTGTTTCTCAATGCAGCGAAGATTTATGGCGTGAAACAGTAAATAAAGAAATTAGAAGAGAGGCCTCTTTTCGTAACAACATGGAGGTGATAATTAAATCTGTTAAAGATGATTCAGAACAACAAATAAAGGATATTGAGTTATTCATAGAAGAAGACATTGATCTTCTTATAGTCGCCCCTAACGAAGCCAACGCTTTGACACCAGTCGTTTCAAAAGCTTATCAATCAGGCATCCCTGTAATCTTGCTTGACCGTCGAATTCTCAATGAAGATTATACAGCGTATGTAGGGGCCGATAATTATTATTTGGCTTATCAACTCGGTTTGTACTCGGCCGCTTATTTAAATTATAAAGGGAATGTAGTTGAGATAAGAGGTTTGAAAGGGTCAACTGCTGATATTGAACGAAACAGAGGTTTCTCAGATGCCCTGAAACAATACCCTGAAATACAAATTATTGACCAGGAGTACTGCAATTTTTTACGTCCCAATGCACGTGAAGCTATGCTTGAAATAATAGACAGACATAAAGACGTAAAAATTGACCTTGTATTCGCCATGAATGATCAAATGGCTATGGGGGTAAATGATGCATATAAGAATCAGAACCTTTTTAACCGTCCATTTATTGTTGGAGTAGATGCATTGATCGGAGAAGGAGGAGGAATCGAAGCCATTAATAATGGATCAATAGATGCCTCTTTCATTTACCCGACGGGAGGAGACATGGTAATAGAAGTTGCCTATAAAATTCTTAACGGAATAGAATACGACCGTGAAAATATTCTTAGCACCGGAGTGATAGACAAAAGTAATGTCCGTGTTATATCTCTTCAAAATCAACAGATAATCGCTCAACAAAAAAATGTTGACATATTAAATTCCAGGCTCAGAAGTAGCATCATCTTATATTCCAAGCAGAAACAATTCTTTTATTATTCACTTACACTTTCCATTTTTGCCTTAATTGTACTGTCTGTTTTGATTAAAACGAACAGATCCAAGAACAGCTTAAATAAAAAGTTGAACAAACAGAATGAAGACATAACAAAACAAGTTGACAAACTTCAGCAACAGAAGATGCAGTTAATAAATCTTTCGAAGGAATTAGAAACGGCAACTCAGGCCAAATTGGTCTTCTTTACAAACATATCTCATGATTTCAAAACGCCGTTAACACTAATAATGGGGCCTGTAGAAGAATTGTTATCTTCTGATAATTTTACTCAGGATCAAATCGATTCATTAAAAATTGTCCAAAGAAACAGTTATAAATTAATGGGGCTCATAACTCAAATACTTGAGTTCAGAACCTATGAAAACGGAAAAATGGCTTTAAATTATTCGGTAGGTGCTTTGGATACATTCCTGGAAAATATAAATCAACTATTCAGTAAGTTCATATCACAAAAACAGATAAGTTTTTCTTTTAGTACTGACAATGAGAATTATACTATTCCATTTGATCCGGAAAAATTGGAAAAAATATATTTCAACATTCTTTCTAACGCTTTTAAATTTGTTCTCCCGGGAGGAAAGATTAATGTAACATTAAATCAAGTATCTAGCGGAAGAAAAAAATATTTCCAACTATCTGTCTACAACAGTGATTCCTATATCCCTCAGGATAAGGTAAAAAATATTTTTGACAGATTTTATCATATGGGAGGAATGCACGAAAGTTCCGGAATAGGTTTGGCGCTTACAAAATCACTTGTGCAATTGCATAAAGGGACTATAAAAGTGGAGAGTACTCAAAACGAAGGGACAACATTTATCGTAACCATTCCCAAAGTTGATATTATAGATACTTGTGTTGAATCATCTGGTGAAAATTTGTTATCTGATTATAGCAGACAACAAATCACATCCATGGATATTCCTCTTATTGAGAAAGATGTTTTTGATGAAATTACTAATAAAGATAAAGCGACTGTTTTACTCATAGATGATAATAATGACATATGTGCATATGTGAGAAGTATCCTTTCAAACGATTACAATGTTCTTGTTGCTACTTGTGGGGACGAAGGGATTAAAAAAGCCATTAAATTCCTGCCAGATATCATTATTTCCGATATTATGATGCCCGGCGGGATCGGTGGTTTTGAAGTTTGTCGCAGGCTTAAAGCTACAGATGTGACAAAAGATATTCCAATAATAATACTGACTGCATGGAGTATGGATGATCAGCGGATCAAGGGATATGAAAGTGGAGCTGATGCTTATTTATCTAAACCTTTTAACGCCGATGTGATAAAGATCAGGATAAAAAAACTTATTGAAAAACAGAAGTCGATAAACAAATTACTTGAGAATGAGTGGATTATTGGTGAATCAAAGAAAACTTTAGCTGACAGTCATCAAGAAATTTTGAATGATTTTAGAAAATATGTTGAAGATCATATCCATGAAGAAATAAATATTGATGATATAGCGGCTTATATGAATATGTCCAGATCGAAATTTTACCGTCAATTAAAAGAAATTACGGATTATTCTCCCACAGACATTATCAATATGATAAAACTTAAGATAGCAACCCATATGATGACATATGAACATAAGACAATATCTGAAGCGGCCTTTGCATCCGGATTTTCCTCTTCTTCTTATTTCACAAAAACTTTTACCAAGTTTTACAAACAAAGGCCAAGTGATTATGTAAAAAGCAAGTCAGCTGGTGGTCCGCATTAGGGTGCCAGCAGCTTTTCCCCGGTATCTTTGACCACGGCTTCTTTCCAGCGCTGGTTGTAGCCGCCGTAGACGGGGGCAGGGGGGATGGAGTCTGAGTGGCCGTTGGTGGCAAAGCTGCCGTCGGGGTTTTGGCGTTTGATATTACCGTCTATGTATTTTACCAGAAGGTAGACGTCCAGTTCCTGCCAGCGTTTGAACAGATCAGAAGCCGTACACAGGGAGTAGTCGGTTAAAAAGCGGCGGGCTTCCAGGGGATCACTTTTCCAGAGGTTCATTGCCCGGGAATCTGTCAGAGGGATTTCGGCCAACCGGGCGTGCTCTTGTGAATCCACAGCCTGCCGGACCTCAGCGCCTATGCGGTTGTAACGCAGGTAGGCGAACTGGGCGATGCGGTTGCACAACCAGAACATGGATTCGGGCGAGTATTCCAGCATGGAAGCTCCTTGTCCCAGGGCATAATGGGGTGACACTTCAAGGGAAGAGGTATAAATGGGGGTTAAAGGCGAGGTGCCTGCATCATCCACACCAAACCAGAAAATACCTCCAATTTCGTCCGGTAACCACGACCGGCATTGTCCAACAAACCAGAAGCCTGTTTGCTGGGTGGCAATGGCTCTTTCATTGATATATTGCTTCCCGTCCACTTCAAAACCCATAGGGCGCCAGCGATAGGGCAGGTCGTGACCTCCGGCTCCTATGTCGGATGTCATGTCCATAGGAGTTCCTTCGTAACGATCACGCATCATGTCGGCCACCTGTTTGACAGTCAGTTTTTCTTTGGCTTTCACATACAAAGGAAGGGGACGGCTCAGGTCCTGTCCCAGGGCGTAAGGCAGGTAAGAAGCCATATCCTCAGCCCCGTGCTTATTGAAAAAAGCCCACACCCGCGCATCACAACCGCGGACGGTGCCTCCGTCTGCCGGACCGTAAGCCTCGGCAAAACTGAAAAGACTGTCCGGTCCCTGGTAGAGGCCGGTTTCCCGCGCGTGGTTTATCACATCGGGTGCGTACAGGCAATTCTCCGGATCATCAAATGGAAAACGGCGGATCCGTGCCTGGTTGGCATGGGCACTGATGGTTCCGTCCGGGAGGCGCATGGCTACCCAGACGATCCCTTTGTTGACGTTTTCTCCGTTTACCGTTTTGGGGGCTTTCCCGATCACATCCATGAACCAGACTTCGTCGGGATCGGCAAAGGAAATCGATTCTCCGCTTGAAGCGTACCCGTATTCATTGGCCAGCGAAGTGAAAACTTCGATTGCCTGACGTGCGGTCCGTGCCCGTTGCAGGCTGATGTACATCAGGGAGCCGTAATCGACAATCCCCTGTGGGTCCCGGTGGGAAGCACGTCCGCCCCAGGTGCTTTCCCCGATCACCACTTGGTGCTCATTCATATTCCCTACCACCGAATAAGTTTCCCTTGCCTGTGGTATCTTGCCGAGGTACCGGTTGGTGCCCCATTCGCGGACATCCATCATGGTTCCGGCAGGGTAGAGAGCTGCCGGGTAGAAGGCCAGGCACCCGTACCGGGTGTGCGAATCGGCGGCATAGGTAACCATGCAGGAACCGTCTGCCGAGGCTCCTTTTGTGATCAGTAGATTGGTGCAGGCCTGGGCGCGGTTGCCGGAAATGCAAAGCAGTGCCGCGAAAAGAAGAATGGTTTGTTTCATGGTTCAAAGATAGCAAAAAAGGGTGCAACGCACACATTGTTCTTCTGCCTGAAAGACAGGCAGTTAATAAAAAGCACCCCCGGGGGGTGCCTTTTATTAAAACGCTGATAATCAGCGAAAAGAACAATGTGTGCGTTGCACTCAATTCGCGTAGTAGGGCAGGCTTATGAAATCATAAGCACTTTCCCAGCCTTCGTTTTGTTCCAGGATGCCTTCAGAGAGGGTAACCTGGGATTCGGGGATTTTCCAGAAACCGCCACCGGTTTGCTGGTAGCGTTGCATAAAGTCAAATGCTCCGAAGGTGTATTGCGAGGGAACTCCTCTGTTGGTAATGGCTACACCTTCCTGGTTGTTGACTTTTTCCTGAACATCACCCCAGCGGCGCAGGTCGTTCCAGCGAATGCTTTCAAAGCAGAGTTCGTAGCGACGTTCTTTTTTAAGAGATTCCAGGGAATAAGTTGCATAAGGAGGTAGTCCGGCACGTTGACGTACTTTGTTCATGTAGGTTACTGTCTGGGTTAATTCGGAATGCATCAGGTACACATCGGCCATACGGATCAGAATAAGATCAGAAGTAAGACCTACCTGGCGGTTATTGGTCCCTCCATAAAAATAAGCAAAAGAGATTATCAGGTTACTCCCTTCGTAAGCTCCTACCCCCAGGTATTTTTTAGCCCACAGACGGGTTTTCTCCACTTCTTTGATGGGGTCTCCGGGATAATTGGGAATTTCGTCCTGTTCACGGCATATGGAACCCCTGATGCGGGAGTCGCCTGCATAATCGGGATCTGATAACCAGTCTTCCCACAGCGTGGCGTTTACAGGTCCATTTGAGTATCCTTGCGGTATGAAGGGGAAACATGATGCTGCCGATTTTCTCATCCCGAAAAATTCTACAATGCGGTTAAAACGGCCTCTGTCTCCGGTGTTTGCAAATTTAAGGGCAAAGATTGTTTCCTTGCAACCGTCACCTTCCCATAGCAATCCGTTATCAATGACGTATTGGTAGTCCGCTCCGGTATAAGGATTGGTATAAGGCCAGATATTACGCTGATCGCTGACCAGGGTGTGGCCGCTGTTGTTGATGCAGTCTTCCAGGTAGGTAACAACTTGTTGTTTGCCAACAGATCCTCCGCCTGCTACCGGAAGCTCGGTTTTGTTGTAAAAACCCGTGTAAAACATGTAAACCCGAGCCATTAATGCCTCTGCGGCCCATTTGGAAGCGTGACCCGATCCGTATTCAGGAAATTTCAGTGAAGGTGAAAGTTCAATGGCCTGTTTCAGGTCGTAGGCAATTTGGGCGTAGATATCGTCTGCCGGGGATTTCGGCAGGTTCTGCGGGGCTGTTTCCAGGATAAGGGGCACCTGTCCGTATACGCGAACCAGGTCAAAATAGAAGAAAGCACGTAAAAAATGGGCTTCGCCAAGCAATTGTTCACGTTTGCCTGCAGTACTCCATTCCGTCACATTATCCATGGTCTCAATGGCATTGTTTGCCCGGAATATTCCGGAATACCATTCCCGCCATAAAGATTCACTAAAACTTACGCCGGCATTTAATAGACGGTCATAAGACTGAGCACCGCGGTTGCTGGTACTGCCACCTCCCAAACGATCGTCTCCTGCCATTTCAAAAATGTAAAAGGGATGTGATTCGGGATCTGCAATAAGATCGTTCATCGAGGCATAAATGCCTGTGATCATGAGTTCGGCATCGCTTTCTGTTGCAGGGAAGTTGGAAGTATTCTTCTTGGTATAGCTTTCGGTATCCAGAAAACTTTCACAACCCGCAAAAAGGAAGATGCTTGCTGCTATAATATATGTTAAACGTTTCATATTTGTCTTTTTCTTACAAGTTAAAATTTAAGGTTCACGCCTACCATGAATGTACGGGAACTGGGATAATATCCGTTGTCAATGCCGGAAGCCCAGGAAACTCCTCCTCCAAAACCTACTTCAGGATCCATCCCGGTATATTTGGAAATGGTAAACAGATTCTGAGCGGCAACGTAAATTCTTAATTGAGAGGCCGGAAGGTTTTTCCATACGTTTTTAAAATTGTACCCGATGGTTACATTGGAGATCTTGACATAATCCCCGTCTTCAAGATAGATGTCGGAAATATCTTTGAAGTTTTCATGTTTCCCGAATGAGAATGCAGGGTAGCGGTTGGTAGATCCTTCACCGGTCCAGTATTTTGTATAGACATCCGTGGTGTAGTTGTCGTTGGGAGTGTCCGAAAACGACCTGTAACATTTCATGATTTGTTGACCGAATGCACCGTAGGCAGTCATTGAGAAATCAAGACCCTTGTAGGAAAGATTCAAAGACAAACTACCCGTGAAATCGGGATGGGGATTTCCAATGTACGTTTTGTCCTTCTCATCAATAACGCCGTTTTCGTCAGTGTCCTGGAAAATCAGGTCTCCCGGTACCGGTGTGCCTTGCTTTGTAGCACCGCCTTCTGCCAGGAACTTATCTATCTGTGCCTGGTTTTGGAATACGCCGAGTGTCTTATACCCCCAGAAATACCCCATGGGGTAACCCACCTGAACGCGGAAAGATTCCGTGGTGTTTTCGGCAATTACCTGATCCGGGCCGTGTATGATGCCTTCTTCATTGGCCAATCGCAACACGTTGTTTTTGTTGTGTGCGAAGTTCATATTGATGTCGTATTGGAAATCGTTGCCGACCTTGTCAAACCAGGAAAGAGCCAGCTCAACGCCCCTGTTCTCTACGTCTCCTCCGTTGATAAAGGGAGCGCCTGTGCCGTAGGATAACAGGGTGGGTGCTACTACCAGCCAGTCTTTGGTGGTCTTGACGTACCAGTCAAAATTCACACCCAGGCGGGAGTCAAAGAAACGTGCATCAAATCCCAAGTCCAATTGTTCCGATGTTTCCCAGGTCACGTCTGCATTGGGCAGGATGTCCGGATATGCACCGGTGGAAGGCGTGTTTTTATCTTCAAAGAAATAGGCACTTGTATTGAATGCTATAGTGGCCAGGTACTGAAAATTGTCAATATTGCAGTTCCCGTTCTGACCCCAGCTTCCGCGAAGTTTAAAGAAATTCATGACATCGGTAACCGATTCCATGAAGGGTTCGTTGGTCAGGATCCAGCCGGCAGACACCGAAGGGAAATATCCCCAGCGTTTGCCCCTGGCAAAGTTGGAAGAACCGTCTGCACGCATGACCAGGGAAAGCAGGTATTTTTCCCTGAAGTTGTAATTGATACGACCAAAAAACGATACCAGGCTACCGGCCGTTGAGGGTTCTCCGGAAATGTCGGTGTTGGTGTTGTCAAGGCCCTGGGTATTGCTGATATAGGCGTGATCGTAAGATCCGGGGAACAGGGAATTTGAGTTCTTGATATAGACACTCTCTCCGTTGCCCCATTTTTCCATGGACTGACCTACAAGGACATCAATGGAATGCTCTCCGAATAATTTGGAATAATTCAAAGTGTTCTCCCAGGTCCAGTTGGTGCTCCATGACTGGCCTTGTGTAACGTCATCCGTATCGTTGGTTGTCTTGGAAGACAATATGTACGTGGGAACGTAGTACCTGTAAGAATTCTGGTAGTAATCGTATCCAACGCTGCTTTTGAATTTGAGTTCTTTTAAAGGTGCAATTTCCAGAAAGGCATTTGCCTGCAATCTCCTGGTTACGGAGTTTCTGTTTTTGCGGGTATAATCCAGCTGGGCCAGGGGATTATTCAATTCCTGTTCAAAATTCCAGCCGTCTGCGACCATATCTTTATAGATATAATAATCACCCTGGTCATTGTATGCAGGCAGAAGCGGTGACATTTTCAGAAGGTTACGAACGTTGTTGCTATACATGTTTCCAATGCTGACACCCGATCTGCTGTAATTGGAAAATACAATGTTTTCACCAAAACGGATGATATCACGTCCGTTCTTTTTCCACAGGGAATGATCCGAGTTCATACGTGCCGTATAACGGTCGTAGTGGGGAGTTGCCGGATACCCGATAGTCCCTTCCTGCATCAGGTAAGAGAAACCCAGGGAAAAACGCGACTGTTCGTTACCACCCATCAGGTTTACAGCGTGGCTGGTAATAGGGGCGTTTGCATTGGTGCCTTCCTTAAGCCAGTTGGTTCCGTTCCAGGACCCGTTTTTTATGGAGGCAAGCATGGAAGCAGGCAATTCATCTTCCCAGTTATAGAGCAGGCCTCCCGAACTGTCCTGTGTCAGGAGGGCTTTATTGATGATCTCCATGTACTGCTCTGCATTCAGAGGAGTAACGCCGTTTGTAATGGCGTTCTGAACACCAAAATAACCGTCATAGGTGATCTGTAATTTTCCAGCCTTACCTTTTTTGGTTGTTACCAGGATCACACCGTTGGCAGCACGTGCTCCGTAGATAGCAGCCGAAGCGGCATCTTTTAATACGTCGATTGATTCAATATCACTGGGGTTGAGTGAAGAAAGAGAACCTCCTGCCACTCCATCAATGACATACAGAGGAGTAGTTTCTCCGGTTGTGCCCAGACCACGGATATTGATCCGGAAACCTTCACCTACCTGTCCGGAACTTTGTGTGATGTAAACACCCGGACTTTGACTTTGCAAGGCTCCCAAAACATCTACCGTGTTCAATTTTTCAATATTTTCACCTTTGACCTGAATGGTAGCTCCGGTGATAAGTTTCTTTTTCTGGATACCATAACCGATCACAACAACTTCTTCAAGCCATTTGTCATCTTCTGTCAGGGTGAAGTTGTAAACGAAAATACCCGGTTGAACAGGAATAGCTTGTGTGGTAAAGCCCAAATAGGAGGCTTCCAGAACAGCATTTTCGGGTACTACAAGGCTGTAGGCCCCGTCCAGATCCGTGGTGGTTCCGTTTGAAGTGCCTCTTACAAGAACGGTAACGCCCGGTAAAGGCTCGTTTGTGTCCGAAAGCACGACACCAGAAATTTTCACATTTGTTTGTGCAAAAGCTGTTGCGGATACAAACACAGCCCAAGCCAAAACAAACATTTTGAATTTAAAATAATTTCCTTTCATAATGTTTCTTATAGTGGTTTTAAGTATAAAGACAAATAAACCGATTAATCAACGGAATTGATAGCAAATCCTTCCCCGGAAATGCAAAAATGTTGTAAAAAGCTTCCTGTTGAATGGAATTTAAAACTCTGTGACGTGATTTGTAGAATATTTGTATTTCTGTACAAGATAATTACTGCAGGCTATGGAGGAATTATCTTAATTTTGTTTTAGTGATTATACTTAGCTTGAGAAGATCCCTTTTTATAATTGTTCTTTGGCTGCCTGTTACGCTTTTTGCTTATTCAAACAACAACGCAACCGGCATTAATGAACAATTGTCCCACAGCTCGGTCTGGACTGTTTTGCAGGATAGCCGGGGATTGATGTGGTTTGGCACAAAAGACGGATTGAATCTGTATAATGGATACACAAATACCGTTTTCCGGAATATTCCCGGAGATTCTTCATCTATAGGTAACAACTTTATAAGGTCACTGTACGAGGATCCGGAAACAAAGGATATCTGGGTGGGGACGGATGACGGACTGTTTATTTATAATCGTGACATATCAACATTCAGGGCTTTTTCGGCAACTACAGAAGACGGAACAAGAATTACGGGCCCTGTTAATGACATAGAGCCCGGGAAAGACGGCACACTTTGGATAGCTGCCTATGGAAACGGGATTTTCACATACGATCCTGCAACAGGTTCACTCAAACAATATACAGCTCCTGAGCATATTATTACCAATCATATATGGACTATTGCTACAGATGCTGAAGGAAATATCTGGGCCTCCACATTCAAAAGCGGGTATTGCCGTTACAATGAAAATCGGGATGCTTTTGATTTTTTCCCTGTCAGTAAAAACGATAGTCTTTCCGATGATTATGATACGAAATGTTTTCTGGAAGATACGGAAAACAATTGTATGTGGATTGGTACGGTAAAATACGGGTTGGTCCGTTATGATCATAATACCGGGAAAATGTTCAGGTATATCAATACACCCGAAAACACATTCATTCAGGGGATCAATGTCATTCTTAAACCTGGCCCCAACGGGTTGCTTATTGGCGCTGATAACGGTCTTTTTTACTTAAATATAAATACACGCAAGTGCGAAAGACTGGATATGAGGCCCTACAATAGTCCGGAAGAAATACGTTCGGTTTTTGCTTTGGTAATTGATCAAGAAAAGGGTTTATGGATAGGGACTTATTTTGACGGTGTTCATTACCTCAGGCCCGGTTTTGATTTTTTTCAGCAGTATTCAGTGCCCGATACCGAAGGTAGTGTTGTCTCTTATATTGCACCTGCAACGGACGGGGCCGCAGTCTGGTTGGGCATGACCAAGGATGGAGGCCTGTGCCGGTTTAATCCGGTTACCAGAGAATTTGATTTGTATTCCTCAAAAATTGAATATACCAACCTTCGGGCTATTTGTGATATGGAAGGAGAACTGTGGCTGGGATTTTATTCAGACGGGTTACTCAGGTACCATCCGGGAACGGGACGTAAACGACATTACCAGTCCATAGATGCAGATACCACTACACTGTCTCACCAGGCAGTGTATAAAATATTCAAAACTTCTGAAGGCATTGTATATATTGGCAATTTATTGGGACTGGACCAATACCTGCCGGACAAGGATCATTTTAGAAGAATTCCCCAGGTAAGGAACACTAGGGTTCACGATATCCTGGAAGACCACACAGGATTGATCTGGGTGGCCACATACGAACAGGGATTGTTCTGTTACAACCCTGTCTCAGACTCGTGGGTCCAATACGTACATTCGGAAGAAGAAGGGTCGCTGCCTGTCAATAAATTGATATGCCTGCACCAGGACAACAGACGCAGGCTGTTTATCGGGTCCGAAGGAAGCGGATTATGTTCCTTTGATTATAAAACACATACCTTTCATTCCGTTGTCGGACAAAGGGCTCTGCCCGGTACTATTGTCAATGATATTACATCGGACAAACGGGGAAATTTATGGATTACCCTGGGCAGAGCAATCTGTCGCATAGACGGTCAAAGCGGTGAGGTCAGAATTATTGACGAGGGCTCGTTCTCCAGGGGCAACCAGTATAATAATAACGCAGGGCTGTTGTTGCCGGACGGAACCATATTTTTTGGCCGGACAGGAGGTTTTGTGGCCTTACAACCGGATTTGCTCCGTTTGAACAACTTGCCGCCGGAAGTCATGATCACCGGCATGTGGTCGTCTGAACATCCTCTGACCCCGGATCCGGATGGAACAATAACCCTTGGTCCGGGTCTTGCCCATTTCAAGGCTGAGTTTGTAGCCCTTAGTTATGTCTCTCCGCAACATAACAGGTATGCTTATTATATGGAGGGAATGGAAGAACCATGGTCAAATTCCGGATATTCAAGCTCGGCTGTATACAACAGTCTGCCACCGGGTAAATATGTCTTTCATATAAAAGCAGCCAACAGCGATGAAGTATGGAATGAAACCGGATATTCTGTCCCGGTTCATGTACTGACCCCTCTTGCGATAAGACCTTATATGCTGGCCGGGTATCTTGTTCTTTTGGGATTCCTGGTATACCTGAGCCTGGAATTGGTCAGACGTAGTCAAAAGAGAAAGATGGAAAGCAACATGCTCCAGTATCAAATGGAAAAAGAGAAGGAGTTGTATGACCAGAAGATCAGTTTTTTCACCAATATCATTCATGAAATCCGCACACCGCTGAGCCTGATCAAGGCACCACTTGAGAATATCATTAATACGCTTCCTCCCGAAGACCACTCCAGGGAAAACTTAGATATCATGGAACGGAATGTGGAACGTTTGCATACCCTGGCTAATCAGTTGCTGGATTTTCGCAAAATTGAGCAGAACGTCTTTGTTTATAATTTTCATCCGGCCAATATCTCTGAGATCGTAAAGAATGTTTCTTACCGTTTTAAATCCATATGTAAACTTAAAGGGGTAAGAATGGAAGTCACCATTCCGGAAGGAGAGTACACATGTGTTGTTGATGCCGAGGCAATAAATAAAATAATGGGGAATTTACTGAACAATGCCCTAAAATACGCCAAGGATACCATCAGTGTCATATTGAACCGGCAGGGGAATGATCTTGTCATTGAAGTTGCCAATAACGGAGAAGAGATACCGCCCGAGTATTTTGACAAAATATTCTTGCCTTTCTTTCAGATAAACGATCAGGGAACGTTCAGGAGAAAGGAGGGAAGCGGTGTTGGCCTTTCCCTGGTAAAACATTTGGTGGAAAAACACGATGGAAGGATAAAAGTAAGAAACGAAAATGATCATGTTGTTTTTACGGTTGTTATTCCTTTCGTTGAAGCAAACCTGGAAGAAGAGACCTTGGGAAATGACGTCCTGGAAGTCAATTCGGACGAACAGGCCGGAGGGAACATGCCTGCACATTTAGAAACAAACAGGGAATTTGAGCACACAGTCATGGTAGTTGAAGATAATGTGGAATTGCTAGAATTTTTGACGGTTAACCTGGGAAGACGCTATAATATTGTCACGGCACATAATGGAAAAGAAGCGTTGGAAAGACTGGATGAGACCCGGATCATTGATGTTATAGTAACAGATATTCTCATGCCCGTTATGGATGGAATAGATTTTTGCAAAGCAGTTCGTTCGGAATCCATGTATTGTCATATTCCCATAATATTGCTTACCGCTCAGACGGACATTCGTTCCAAAACCCAGGGATTGGAAGACGGGGCAGATGTGTTTATTGAAAAGCCTTTTTCGCCTGCATTCCTAAAGGCTCAGATTGCGAGCATTATCAAGAACAGGAATCAACTAAAAGATGTCTTTACTTCCTCTCCAATGACTCCGCCGCAGACTATAGCAAGAAATTGTGCGGACCTGAATTTCCTTACCCGTGTTAACGAAATTATCATGAACAACCTTTGCGAATCCGAGAATCTCATTGACAGCATTGCGCTTCATATGTCGGTCAGCCGTTCGGGATTGCATAAAAAAATCAAGTCCATATCCGGAGTAACGCCCAACGATTATATACAACTTATCCGGTTAAAAAAAGCTGCCGAGCTGATAAATACCGGAGAATACCAGATCAACGAAGTGGCTTACCTGGTGGGATTTAACACACCTTCCTATTTTTCAAAATGCTTCTTTAACCAGTTTGGCTTGCTTCCGAGAGATTTCGCCAACAAGTCCGGAAATAAAAACAACAATCATGAAGACCAATCGTAGTATCATTCTATCCATCTCTGCCATCGCAGTGATTTTAATCGGGATCGCTTTATTATTCCCTGTGAAAGAACAAAAGCCGGTTCCCAAAAACATTATTTACCTGATTGGAGACGGTATGGGATTCGGACAAATCTCCACGTTGATCATGGAGCATGCAGTCAACGGGGAAGCATATGCCGCCACGCAGCTAAACCGTATTCAGCACATTGGCCTGGCAACCACCTACTCGGCAAACAGTAAAGTGACCGACTCTGCAGCCGGAGGAACGGCACTGGCAACCGGTGAAAAGACCAACAACGGAACCGTGGGGCTAAATCCTTCCGGAGATACCCTGAGCAGTGTTTTGGCAGAGGCCCGCCAGATGGGCAAATCCACCGGCATAGTTGTCAATACGGCAATTCTTGATGCCACGCCTGCCGCCTTTTATGCGCACGTAGAAAAGCGTTCCCAGTGGGAAGAAATAGCCATGCAATTGACCCGAACCGGTTACGACCTGTTAATAGGAGAAGGCTTGAGATATTTCAATCAACGAACAGACAGCCTGGATCTGATAGAGGACTTCATTGCAAAAGGATATGCATTTTTTGATTCTCCGGATGCATTGTCAATTACACAACCTGCAGACAAATTGCTGGCGTTGGCAAATTTCAAAGAAGTTTTGCCTCAAACGGTTGACAAAGCCCTTACATGGCTGGGCCAAAAAGACAATCCGGAAGGATTCTTCCTGATGATAGAAGAAGCCCGCATAGACGGTCACGGTCACAACAACAACGTCCGGGGTCTTATAGATGAAATGGAAATCATGGACAAGGTAATGAAAGTCGTTCTGGATTATGCAGATGCACATCCGGAAACCCTTGTAATTATTACCGCAGACCATGAAACCGGCGGTGTCAATATTGGTTATGACGGCTGTCCTTACTTTAGTACAACAGGACATTCCGGAACCGTAGTTCCTGTGTTTGCTTACGGTCCGGGAGCAGAAAACTTCACGGGACTAATGGATAACACGGGTATTCCCGAAAGATTGCGCTCTTTAATGGCCCGTTAGTTTCCAGGGTTCGTAAGCGGCTTTTCTAAGCTCCTTTACGTTTTTGAACGGTTTGGGAGGTTTAAGGTGTTTTGCCAGGAAACGGTAAATGTCCAGTCTGATGGCAGAAGCCTGGGGCATGTCCATCCGGTCAAAGGAGTGGCCTCCGGGATGGTTATCGAAAATTTTGTATTCGAAGGATTTTCCTTCGGCTTTCAAGGCCTGGATCAGGTGTTCCACTTCCAGTGAATTGACATCCGCATCGTTCGTATTGGTATGGATAAGCAGAGGTGTCTGCAATTTGGCAGCTTGCCAGGCAGGGGAGCGGCGGCGGTACTCGGCTACATCTTCTTCAGGTGTTTTTCCAATGTGGTAAGGGGCCGAGAATAATGCCATGTAATCCGGCCCTTTATAGCCTAGGCGGGCAATAACATCGCTGACCGGCACACCTGCAAATCCGCAAAGGTAGTCTTTGGGATGGTCAAACAGGTTCATCAGGGTGATCATTCCTCCGTGACTCCAGCCCATAATGCCTACACGAGATCCGTCCACGATGTCGTAATTCTCCACCATATAATTGCGTCCGTACCAGACATCCTCGTTTTCCAGTCCCCCGTAATCAATATTCCGGTACATAGTACCGCCGTAACCCGTACTGCCCCGGTATTCGGTCGCCACGATGATGTATCCCTGTGCTATCAGTTCACGCACAATATGTGTGTAATACGTAGTAAAATCACCGTGAACACCCCCGTGAGGAAGTACAATTAGCGGGTATTTTTTTGCAGGATCAATATCCCTTGGAACAAAGATGTATGACCACACCTTGAGCGGATTGCCGGCTCCCTGTCCCGTGGGATTGTCTTCTTTCCAGCGGGGTACTGTAGGAATATAGACTTTGTCAATGTATGCCACATCACCTGCTTTTTGGTACCACAATACATCGTCAATTTGTTTTGCCAGACTAAGTGCCTGATGATCCACTTCCTGCGCGGCAAGTGACCACGCAGGAAGCAACATCAGGATCAATAAGATCCATCTTTTCATAGGTAAGAAATTTAACGGTCCGTTTACATTTTTCTGTCTGCGGGAGTGCCCGGCAGCGGTTCGTAAGACTCCAGTTCCTTCATCAGGACTTCAATAGCCTTATTCAGCTGTGCGTCATTCCCCAGAAAATCTTCAAAAGGATTGATGTCCACTTCAATATCCGGATCCACACCATATCCTTCAATGATCCATTCCCCTTCTGTGGAATAGGAAGTAAAGAACGGTGTGCGGACATCTTGTCCGTCCAGGTAACGTTTTGAACCCGAGATGCCCACAATGCCTCCCCAGGTGCGTGTCCCTATAAGCTTGCCGAGTCCCATTTCGCGGAAGCCGTAGGGGAACAGGTCCCCGTCTGACATCGAGTATTTGTCTATCAGGCAAACTTTGGGACCCGAGTGGCTTTCGTTGGGTACCGGCACGTTGGTGCCGTTCCGGTACATGTTCATGCGGTACGCCTCGCGGGCAAGGCGTTCCAGGATCATGGGAGAAACATTTCCGCCTCCGTTCATGCGATCGTCAATAATCAGCGCTTTTTTGTCCAGTTGTGTATAGAACAGTTTGGTGAACATATCCAGTCCGGGTCTACCCATATCGGGAATATGAATGTACCCTATCTGTCCGTTGCTGGCCTTGTTTACCTTGCGGATATTTTCCTGTACCCATTCGTAATAGAGCAGGGAAGATTCATCGGCGATGGGTTTGACGTAAACTGTCCGGGCTCCGGTCCGGGAAGGCGTGTTGTTCACGGTCAGGGCTACGGTCTTTTCTGCCTTACCCAACAGTCCTTCGTAAATAACTTGCATATTGGAGCAATCCATCCCGTCTACAGCCAGAATATAATCGCCTTGGGATACGTCAACACCTCCGTCCAGGAAGGGGGAACGCAACGATTTGTCCCAGTTTTCTCCTTCAAAAATCTTTACCACTTTGAATGCCCCGGAAGGATCCTTGGTGAATTTAGCCCCTAAAAGGCCTGTTTTTACCCGTTCCGGGCCGGGAGTGTCTGAAGGAGATGTAACGTAACAGTGTCCCACGTTCAATTCAGAGATCATTTCCCCGATAACATAAGTCAGATCGTGACGGTGTTTAACATACGGTAATAAGACCTCGTATTTATCGCGTATGTCGTTCCAATCGCGCCCGTGCATGGTGGGCAGGTAAAAATGATCCCTAAAGACACGCCATGTTTCATGGAAAATCTGGTCCCACTCGGCAGGGTAATCTGCCAGCACCTGAACCTGGTCCAGATCAACTTTTTTATCTGACTTCCAGGTGGGAGCACCTACTATACGAAGATCGCGGCCTTCCATAATCAACATTTTCTTTCCTTTAGGAGCAAAAGCCACCGGCATACCTTTGGTTACGGAAGACTCTTTCATATCGTCCATGGATATTTTTTTGATCTCTCTTCTTGTCCAGAAATACAGATCCCCATCGAAAGCGGCCATCAACTGGTACATTCCCGGTTCCAACGGCAGGGCGGAAGCCCGTTCTACAATCCCGTCCGTATCTATGCGAACGGTCGTCTGTTTTTCGGTGGATTCTTCCGTTTTTTTATCCTTCAGGTTTTTGGTCGAAGACGCCGGTTTCTCTTCTTCTGTGTCTTTGATTTTATATTCCACGGCTTTCAGGGCAGTGGGATCAGGGGTGTCTTTAGCCAGTGGAATGACAAAGACATAACTGGAAAGGTTGTAGGAAGCATTCCATTCCACCCTCGAATAAGAGGCGTTGAAATCCCGGTATGAAGTAAAGAAGAGGTATTTCCCGTCATCCGAAAAAACTCCTGAACCTGAATCGTACCAGGGACTGGTAACGGGGTAGGATATGTTATCTTCAATGCTATACAGGTATACAA
>Ga0334898_1000957_pt1 | contig 37775 bp, 38 predicted proteins | sample GraSluR3_MG_10_FD_207228 | JGI IMG/M metagenome (GOLD analysis project Ga0334898, IMG submission 207228) | Sludge microbial communities from methane-producing bioreactor in Wageningen University, Netherlands - Granular Sludge_3_08-R3 | ecosystem: Engineered > Bioreactor > Anaerobic >... | reverse complement strand
GATCGCTTAATTACTAAAAAAGATTATCGACCACTAACATTAATCTGGGGTCTCAGATATGAGAGTGATCAATTTTGGTACGATGACTTTTCACTATTAGCTTTACAGCATCCCAACTTCAGTTTTCAGCCGGTTCTGTCCCGACCGAATGAAGGTTGGCAGTTTCACAAAGGTTACGTAACCGATGTTTTGTCGATTCAAGATGATTTCTCAGAAACAGGCTACTTTTTGTGTGGTAACGGCTCAATGGTTAAGGACGCGAGAGAAATGCTAACTCAAAAGGGTGTGGCGCCAGAAAAAATTCATTTTGAAACATTTTTTTAGTGACTTGTTAGTGATTTATCTATGAAAAAATCCACTAGTTATAACTAGAAAAAGGTACTGCTTTCGAAGCTGTATTTTATTTCAGCTTGTACAGCATTAGTATTTTAGCTACACTTTCTCCCCACTATTATGTTGAGGTCAATTGGCTTATCAACCGAATCAATGAGTAAACACCGACCAAGTGATCAGTTAGGTATTAATTTAAAATTGTTAATTTCTGAGACTTTAAGCCAAATGGTCAATCTATGGCATGGCCAGCAGGTAGACAAAACTCAGTTTTCATTGGCCCACTTAATGATTAATGAGTTGGTGGCTACGGTTAACTTGGCCGCCGCTGAATCGGATGAGCAGGCAGAATTAATCAAGACGCTTGAAAATCAGCTGGAGAGATTATTGGTACACCAACTAGAGGTTTTTGTGGCTGAGTCTCAGCAATTGCCGATTCAAAAACCCTACTGGTTAGAAATTAGTGCCACGGACTCAAAGAAGGTTAGTTTATATGACACACGCTATCCAAGTTCTCGTGATGTTAAGCAAATGAGCCAACTTGCGGCCGATAGCGCCGACAATGCCGTTGAGGCAGAAAGATACGACTTAGAAACTAGGCAAGTACAAGCAATTTATGAACAAATTGAAAACATAATTTATTCATCAAATTTAACCCCCCAACCAGCGCCAAGGGAGTTTATAGACTCATTATTCAGAGATGGTTTGGTAAGCAGCGAGGTTGAATTGAACAACCGCTTTTCATCAATCTCCTCAAATACTGATCAATTAGAGCTAATTGGAGATCGCTGGTTTTATACTTTACCTTCGCACCCACTTTATCCGGGCGATAAAGCATATTTAAATCTGTGCCAAGTTGTACGAGTAGTTGGTCAACAAGATGGCGGGCCAAATGGCCAGAGCGATAAATACTTTTTGCTCGTTGAACCATTTTTTTATGATTTTTCGGACGCTCAACTGCGAGTAATTCATAACTTGTGTCGTCGAGAGAAATTGATCGATGAACAACCTAGAAATGTTGCCAGAAACACTACTAAACAAGCACGGCCGGTTGGTTTATCTCAAGATGAGCTACTAACAGCGTTATCGTTTATCCCTCAAGCTTTGCAATCAAAATTTGGTTATGAATTTTTTAAAGAGTTTTTCAACAAGGTTGGACAAGAAATATTTAATGAATCTAACCATACCGAAATTAAGTTAGCTGAGCTATTAACCTCTCAGCAAAGGGTGATGGCTACTGTTAATCACGCTAGGGGTCAACTGCAAAAAGGAGCGGTCTTTTTGGCCAAAATTCTACTGCTGGAAACCAGTCAGATCTCGCACCAAGGAGTCAGTCATTTTAGTGGTACTTCTGGCGACCCTCTTCAATTGTCAGCCGAATCTACTGTCATTTCTCATTTACCCGCCAGGCTGAATTTTGCTTTTGGGTTGGTGGTCAGTCCTTTGGTACAGGGAAAGCAGTTCGATCCTGATCAGGCACAACGAGCTTATTTACGCGCTTTTGGTGGCGAAATAAGTTTTAAGGATTATTCACTGACAAATTCAGATGAGATAAAAATTGATTTGAGGTCTATTTCGCCGGAAATGTTGGTTTATTTATCTTCGCCTGATTTTTTGCGCCAGTGTCGGCGAGTCAAGATCGATCGCCAACAAAAGAAAAATTATCAGCGGGGATTGGAGATTCTGCCTCTGTTTTACCAGAATCCGATTGTTAGCAATAGTATGTGCAGCCTGTTTAGTTTTGGCAATTTTGCTGATCGATTCAGTACTTTACAAACTGCTTCGGCTCAGCAGGTGATGGGTGGTATGCCGGTTTTTGATAAACAAATCGTGGCACGGTTATCTGGGAGTGCGGAGGGTTGGCATCTAGGTCAATGCATTCATCCCAATTGTGCTAACAAGGATAAAACGCAACTAGTGGGTCCGTGCGGAATTTGCTTGTCTTGTCAGCTAAAGATGGAAAGCAGCGAGTTGGCTCAATGGCAAAATAAGATGGCTGGGTTGGGGTTTGGTGGTGAAACTGAGCTTGGTCACGCTGGCTTGCCAGCCAGCGTGACCGGTGCAATTGACAACTCTGCCAGGTTAATTCAAGACACCTTGGCCGGAACAATGCTTGGAGTGAATGATTTTTTGGTTGGGTTATTGTCGGATAGGGTGTGGGAAGGGCAAGGCGCCTGGGGCGCTAGCGCCCCAGGCGCCTACCATCGATAACAATCTGTTATTTAGGTAGCTAATGTTAGAATTAGGCCTATGTCTGATTCAACTGACTCAAAATCCCAAACTGAACAAATGCCGCCAGGCGGCAAGTATAGAGTTAGGGTGATTAGAGATAAATGTATCGGTGCCGGACCTTGTTCAGCCGTGGCTCCAAGTGTATTTGAGATTGATGAAGAAAACAAAGCGGTTGTGATTTCACAAAACGAACTTGACGATCTTAAACTTTTGGCCGCTCAGAGCTGTCCTGTTTCGGCAATTGTGGTAGAGGACATCGAGACTGGCGAACAAGTTTGGCCAAAGTCATAATCAAGGAACAAAAATAAAGAAAAAAATTTATAAATAGGCAAAAATATTTCTTACATTATTGCCACATTGATTAGATAAGGTGAAAACTATGAATCAAAAAGTAATTTTACAGGTGTTGGGAACAATTGTGGGGACACTATTGTTGGTGTTTGGGGCTACTTGGTTGGTCAGTGCCTTTTATTCCACTAGTCCAACTACCAATCAAAACTTAGCTAATAAACAGGTAGAAACAGCTGACTTGATTGCCGAATATTCACCGGTTTTGGGAGCAAACCCAGATCAAGCAGAACACACCATTGTGGTTTTTTCTGACCTGTTATGTCCGGCTTGTGCCACGGTTAACCCACAATTAGAGTCTCTCGTTAAAGCTGATCCGGAAAAAATTAGGCTGGTTTATAGGCATTTTCCTTTAACCTCACTACATCCAACCGCTGATTTGTTAGCTGAAGCAGCCCAAGCCGCGTCGGCTCAGAATAAATTTTGGGAGTTTCACGATTATGTATTTAGCCAACAGTCAAGCTTTTCCAAACTAAGTGATCAGCAAACCAAAGAAAAGTTGGTTGGCGCGGCAGCCGAGATCGGTCTTGACGCCCAGCAGTTCCAACAAGATTTAGAAAATGGCACTTACCGTCAGCAAGTGAGCGACGACCGCCGCCGCGCCGAGCTTCTCAAGCTAACATATACGCCCTCCATCTTTCTTGATGGGCAGTTAATGTCGTTTGAACAAGTTGTACAGGCAATTTCCCTATAAATCAGTAATAATTATTTTTTGGCTTCAGCTGATGAATATGCAAAATAAGACAAAATAAAAAATTATTAGTGATCGATACCCAAAAGAATTCCAAACTCCCTCTTGCACTCGGCGGAGACCTCGAGTAAGGTAAATACAACCCCTACACAGGGAGAAAAGACAAAGAGAAAGGGCGTTTATGGCACAAGAGCCAGTAAAGTACGTCAACAAAAAAGGTCAGACCTACTTCTTGCATAAGAAGATGGTTACCCTTAAAAACGGGATTACCCGCCCGATTTTCTTCTTCGCCCGCGACATTCGCGATGGCTCAGTAGCCGAGTTACCAGCTGGCTACGAAATCGTTGAAACCGAGCGCACCGGCATGCCGGTTTTGCGCAAGATCAAATAATTTTTGATCGGTTTATTTGACGAACAAAATTGTCAAATGAATGCCCCCTCCAGGCGAAAGCCTGGAGGGGGCACTTTCTAATCTCTCAAATTAATTTAATAAAAATTAATTTAATAAATTTTTCCAAATTTTTACCAAAATTTTTGAAAAAAGCGAGATTCAATATTAGCCAAATTAGCCAATTCAACCAATTTTTAATTTCAAGTCTCTGGCTGTTTGCCGGTCTAAATCTCGGCGTCTGATTGTTTCGCGCTTATCAAATTGTGATTTACCTCTGGCAATCGCCAGTTCTAACTTTATGAATTTTCCTTGCAGACCAAAAGCCAGTGGAATCAAAGCCTTGCCTTTTTCCTGCTGAGCCTCTTTAAGTCTTAGAATTTCTTTTTTTGACAACAATAATTTCCTGGTTTGTTTGGGATCGTAATCATCTTGTCTGGCATAGGGATAAGGTGGAATCTGGGCATTAAGTAGTACTGGTTCATCATTGATAATTCGTACGTAACTGCCAGATAAGCTGCCTTTTTTCTGCCGTAACATTTTTACTTCTGGGCCCTGCAAAACCACGCCGGCTAAAAAAGTAGTCAGCGGTTGATACTCATATCTAGCTCGTTTGTTAATAATGAGCGGTTTCATAGGGGTATTATATGTCAATTAGCAGATAATAATTTCAGGCCGATTTAGCCAATAAAAAAACTGTACAAGGGTTGAGGGCTGAACTATACTAAAATAATGCGCCTGCCCAGCTTTAAGAAGAAAGTTTCCAGCATTCGTGTTCCCAAAGTAAATCTTTATCCTGGTGATCCTTTTTTTGATTCTACCTCAGGTAGGGTTATTAAATGGTTGGTGGGAGCGGGACGACATTTAATTATTTTTACCGAAGTAATTGTCATTACCAGCTTTTTTTCAAGATTCTATTTGGACGTTAAGATTACCGATTTAAATAAATTAATTTCTCAAAAGCAGTCGATTATTGAGTCCTATGGAACTCTGGAACAAGATTTCCGAGAAGTGCAGAACCAGATCGATGAAATCGAACAGGTGCTAATTCAACAAAATAAATTTGCTGTTTTTGATCTTTTAGGCCGATCGACCCCGCCAGAGGTAACTTATGGCTCGGTAGCTTTTAATCAAGGTAGTGTGACTTTGCAGGGGAAGGTTGCTAGTTTAGAAGGTTTAGCCCAACTAGTTGAGAATTTGCGCACGAACCCCAACTTTCAGCGTGTGGTGGTTAATCAGATCGAATCCGGCAGTCAGCGAAGTCCAGAAATGGAGTTTTCGATACGCTTAATCTATACCAAAGCTTTGCAAGAGCTTTCCTCTAGTACTGGAACTGGTACTGGGAACAGATGAAAACAAAAAAATGAGTCACAATAAATATTGAAAAAAATGGATTAGCTACGAAATGAAGATCAAAAAGAACTTTTTAGCCAGCAGCCAAGTGCAAAAAAATTTGCAACTGTTTTATGACAAGCCAATTGTTAAGGTTTCGCTAGAACTTGTTATATCGGTGGTGGTCGTTACTTTATTGGCCTTGTTTGCTTTAAGACCAACCTTGTTGACGATGTCTGAACTTTTAAAGGAGATCGAGGAAAAAGAAGAACTCGACCAAGCACTACAACAAAAAATTGCGGCTTTAGCCACGGCAGAAAGTGAGTGGCAGGTTTTTCAATCGCAAGTAGCTAGAATTCAACAGTCATTTTTACAGAATCCTTCGCTGGAAGAAGTATTAGTTTATTTGGAGTATTTGGCTAGAAAGCAAGAAGTTTTTGTTTTTTCGATGTCGGTACCAGATATCGCTGTTCAGCTTAATCTATTCTCCGATCCTAGCCGTCCAGCCAATTCCACCGCTCCCAATCTAGCTTTAGCAACATATGATGTTAATTTTCAAGTTAGCGGCGAATATGACAAGATTTTAGATTTCGCCAGAGAGATTGAGAACCAACAACCGCTAATGTCGATTGAATCCATTCAAATTAATCAAGACACAAGATTGCCTGACGAAAACTTACTAAACGCTAGTATTAGAGTCAGATTGTATATTCAAAAACCTCCTGATATGAACTCAACTAGATCCGGTGGATCGACTACTACAACCACAACAACAGAAGATACTTTAGGGATAGAGGAATAGTTTGAGTATGAGTAACGGAGCATTTAATTACAAACAGTTGCAGCAACACCGAGCTGTTTTAACCGCACTCGTTTTGGGTTTGGTAGTCGTTTTTTTGGCTGTATTTATTGAATTGACACTTAGCCAGCGAACCTCGCAGGTAGACCCGGTGCTAAGACAAATGGCTGAGCCTCTAAATCCCACTTTAAAATACGAAGTGTTGGATGAGTTAGAAAATTTTGATTATCGTTCGGTCGATGAAATGCGGGAAATTATTCGCGGTATGCCGATCAGAATCTTTGATGAGAAAACCTTGGAGGTAATTAACGCTTCACCAGCCGCCGCGACAGCCGATGATCAAGACCAAAACTCAACAACAGACCAGAACGCTGATGATTTGCAGACAAACCCGCCAGCAACAACCAGCGCGCAAGTCGAACCTTCAGTACCAACTACAAGCGATAATGCTGAGCAAACTGAGCAGAACGAAACTACCCCGTTAGAAAACGAAACAACTGAACCAGGCGAAAGTTAAGCCTCTATCTAGATTGAGATTGCTAAGATTAAGGTGATTCTTGTACCATACAAATATGCGTTCTGCCCTAATTTGGTTACGTATCGACGCCCTACTGAAAAAGCGTTTTCCCACGCTGATTGGTTTGGGTATTTTAGTGGGCGGTCTGATTGTTGGTTTATTACTGGTTGATCAAGACACGGTAGGTTTTCTTCCTAGAGCTTCAGAAGAACACCAACCGCAAAAAGTAAGAATCACTAATATCACTCATAATAGTTTTACGATTTCGTTTTCCACTCTAGAGCCGGTACAGTCGGCAGTGGAGTATGGTATTGAATCAGGGGATTATCCGCAAGAAGCTTTAGATGATCGTAATCAGCTAACTAGCGGAACGCAGGCATACAAAACTCACCACATTACGGTTCGCGGATTAGAACCAGCTACACAATACTATTTCAGAATTGGAACTGGCCGGAGTAAATTCTATGATAACCAGGGTGAACCATTTTCGGTTCGAACTGCCAGGCAAGTTGACACCTCGGCAGCCAGCACATCGCTGTTTGGTAAAGTTGCCAACCAGGCAGGCAATCCGGTTGATGGCGCCCTGGTTTATATCACCACGAATGGGGCCTCACCAATTTCGTCCTACACCAAACAGGACGGCAGCTGGAGCATTCCACTAAGCAATGTGCGGACCCAGGACTTATCATCATTGTTTGTTTTGGAAGACTCCCATTTGTTGAGAGTTCAGGTTATCGATCCAGCTGGCCAAACCCTTGATGAAGAAGTGGTGTTTGCTAAAAGAGATTTGCTAAATAATTTGCAGTTTGGTCAGCGGTTGACCGATATAGCTGATGAGTCAGCTGATTCAGCCACCAACCAAGAAACCGACCAAACATCTCAAGACAATGAGCAGTCGACTTCTGCCTCACCCCCGCCAGACAAGCTTGGCGGCCTACTAACCGATGATGATCGTTTTAACACTTATCAACCTGGTGAAGTTACCCTAATTTATCCGGCGGAAGAAGAGGAGATTATCTCTACCACTAAGCCTGAGTTTAGCGGGCAAGCTCCTCCAGGCAGTTCGGTTCAGATCGAGGTGCAATCACCAACAACTTACTATGGAGTGGCTCAGACCGATGATCAGGGCAAATGGACCTGGTCGCCACCTGAGGGTTTAGAACCAGGAGATCACACCATTACGATTCGTTACACCGACGACGATGGCAATCAAGTGGAGCAGAGTAGGCGTTTTATTGTGCAAGCCAACGGTGCCACACCATCTTTTGTCTCTACGCCATCTGGACAGTTGGTAAGTCCCTCACCTTCACCGCTACCATCACCTAGTCTGGTAGTTTCACCTTCGCCAACTCCAAGACCGACGCCGTCCCCATCACTTCGGCCATCACCATCGCCAAGTCCCAAATTGGTGGCTACCCAGTCAGCTCAACCAGTTAGTTCTACCACTGGACCATTCTGGCTGATGGCGGCTGTTTCTTTCTTCTTTGTCGGTATGGGTGTAGTTTGGTGGTTAATTAAACCAGCGGTTAGTAGGAGTCAGTATGACGAACCCTTCGCTTGATGACATTTTGAAAGAAATTGAACAAGAGTCGCAGCGGGAGATTGAGGCTGAACTTGGTAAGTGGCAGGCAGAGGAGAAAAAAGAAGTCTCTCAGCAGTCATTAACCAGTTCAGGGACCAGACAGGACCTAAAACCACCATCAGCCGGAATGGCAGATGTCTCAGCTCACGAAATCAAGCAGGATGATGCTTCTCCATCGCCACTTAGCCATGATGTTAATTTAAGCGGCATTCCACAACTTTCCAGACAAATGTTGGCTGGTAGCGCCGTGGTTAGCGAGCGAGCTTCAAGTGGTCAAGTAGGGTCGACTGCTTTCCGGCGAAATTTACCCAAATTGTCTTATCGAATGTTAGGTAGTATCGCAGCGGTATTGGTTTTAACGGTTGGCCTGGCTTCTGCCATCTGGCTATCTAGCCAACCTCAAGATTTACGCCAATACGCTTATGAAGAAACTGCCACCGAAACCGCAGTGGTCGGTCAACCGATTTCATCAGGTGGCGCTGATGCCAGCCAAACAGCTGGTGATTCAGATACAGTTGCTGGCGAGATAGTTAGTGATCCAAATAAGCCAGGTCAAATAGCTTATGTTACACAGCCTGAAGCAGGACAACTGAGGGATTCAAAAGTTTGGTGGCGCAATCCTTGGATTGTTGCTGGAGCTACAATAGTTGTGAGCGGATTGTTGTTATTAATTGTCTTTTTACACTGGTTATTTGCTATTTAGCTGCTGGCTGAGATTGCGAAGGCTTTTAAATTAATTGTTATTAATTGAACATCTACTATGTAAGCCTGATATAATTTTCTCCAGGCTGGCGATTTTTCAACTTTTTTAGTTAAAGACTAACTATGATTGATCGATCAGTTGAAAAAATAAATAGCGCGCATAGCTCAATTGGTTAGAGCGCGAAGCTTATACCTTCGTGGTTCGGGGTTCGAGTCCCTGTGCGCGCACAAAAAACACCAAGCCAAGTTGCTTGGTGTTTGATTTATTAAAACTGGTAGGCATTAAACTATATTTAACGGTGGTTCTCTTGTTTTTCTTCAGGTAAGACTCTGTCAATCATAGGTATTAACAATCCTGTGTTTTCAGCTAGTATCGTTATTATCGTAATTTGTGCCTTAAGTATAGGCTGCAGTTGCAGAACAAAGTTATCGATGTCCTCTAATCTGGCTTTGGCGCGTCTAGCTATTTCAGAATCTACTGGTTGATTTCCGGATTGTTCGATTATCTCTCTTAGCTGTTTAATTTCTTTGGCGAGATCGGTTAACAACCTAAATTGACTTGGAAAACCATACGGCCAAACTAACTCCTGAGGTGCTTCATCTTCCTCATGACTAAACATTTCTCTTGTTAGCCTTTTCATCGGTCGCATAATTGTAATTGCCTCACCAACTTTTTGAGTTATAACTAAGTTACAACTAATATTTAGCTTAACATTATTCAGTCATTTTTGATTAATTCTAAGTTTTTTCATCACAATCTTGCGAAACAGATCAGAACTTGCCATACTTCTAGTAGTATGAGTGGGGCGTCTAAATATCAATTGGTCTTTTTTTATCACGATAATAACCTCCAACTTTATGGTCTTGAAGGTAAGAAGTGGGAGAGTCTTGGTCAAGACATCAATTTAGATAAACCTCTTAAGAAAGAATTAGCTGCCAAAGTGGCAGGTAAGAATGCAATTGTTTTGATTAGCGACTCGTCCTGCGGGCACCTGCAATTTATTCAAGAAAATAAAAAAAGTAATTTGTCGGAAGAGGCAATAACTCAGCTTTTACAGGAAGAATATGATATCGAGACCAGTGCTTACGAGCTGCTTTGGCAAAACTATACTCTTAGTAGACAGACAGTTCAGATTAGTGTGACCGGTATTGACCGTGATATTCTTGGCAAACTAGAAAAATGGTTAACCGAACAGGGAGTGGCTAAGGCTAGACTAATTCCATTTGCTTGGTTTGTTTCACCTTTGAAAGCGGTCGATCCAGCCGTGGTCGCCATAATAATTAATAAGCAAGTCCATGTTTCCCATCACTATTTAGGTATCGACGATGCCAGAGTTTTGGACATTAAAGATTTACCCAGGTATTTAGAGGTGAGGCAGCAAGAAAGAAAAGATACTCATCTGCTTTATTTACTGGCCGATGATAAAACCCAAGCGAAACTAGAAAAATTATTAGCGGACCAAAACATAACTGTTCAATCACTTTTGGAAATCAACGAAGGTAACAAAGATTGGCTTGGTCAAGTAGTTCAGTCAATTATGAGTGATCACTTACCTGATGTAATTAAGTTGCTACATTTTGAATTAAGTTTAGTTGAGGAAGAAAAGGAACCTGCTGAGAAGGGAAAGGGTGGTAAGGGTGGCGCGGCGGCGCCAGCCCCCCCGCCCCTCTCACTATCCAAAAAAATTAGCGACTCGGTTGACTCGACAGACAACGAGGCAGCCGTCAATCAGCTGCCTCCGCCTAAACCACCAGCCAGCTTACAAGAAGGCAACCCAACCGAGTTAATAGCTGAGTCAGCAGCTGATTCTAAAGAAGTTAGTCAAGATGTAGCAACTGAGGAGACTGATGAGCCAGCTTCAGCGGATGTCAAGCAGTCACCAACGGATAAATCAGATTCTGATGCCAGCATTGGTGAAAAAGTAACAAGTCCCGCTCCACCTGTCCAGTCAACTAACCAACCGGTTGCTAAATCAGAATCATCATCGGTAAGTGATATTGATGACACTAAATCAGCCAGCGGTTTAAGTAGCGCAGGCGAACCATCAAAATCTCAAAATAATAAGTCAAGTGACTCGGAAAAAAAGTCGGCCGAACCGGTAATCAGTCAGGATGAAACACAGGCTCAGTCAGAACCAGAATTAGAATCAGAACAAACAGATAAACTAGACAGCATTTTTTCTGAGTTAAGGCAGGAGAAACCTCGCCAGTCAGAAATCGAAAGTCGCTACACCCAGGCCCAAACCACCAAATCGACTTGGAAGTTGCCACTAGTAGTTTTTCTGTTGGTAACATTGGTGACAAGTGGTTTAATGGGCGGTCTTGTTTGGTCAGGTACTCTAGATCTAGATAAGTTAGCTAACTATGCCAACCCAGCAAATTGGTCACAGATTTGGCAGCGTTCAGATTCTAATGAATCTGAGTTGCCCCAACCAACAACCCCTCTTCTAGAGGAAAATCAGGCTACTGATTCCGCCTCACCAAGTGCAACTGACGAGGCCGAGTTAACTGATGAAACTGGTTCAGAGAGCCAATCAGGCATCGACAAATCGGAACCCTCTATTTTAATTCTTAATGCCACTGGTATTAATGGTTTAGCTGGCAGAGTTAGGCAAGAACTAGTTGCTGAAGGTTGGGAAGGTAATATTGAAGTGGGGAATGCTACCGGCACCTATGATGACGCCACTTTTGTTCTTGTTAAAGATGAGACTTACTTAAGTGAATTAGCCGCTGATTTGGAGAATGAATTGACCACGGTTGAGTCATTATCGGAAGTTAGAGCCGATCAGTTCGATATTGTGCTAATATTGGCGGAAGATTAGAGATTGCCGGCTAAGCAAAACATTTAAATCAATTATCAAGTCAATGCTGTTTGATTTTTATTTTACCTTGCATAAGTAATTTATAGATAAACCAATTTTTAACTTGTTTGTCTTATTAAGTTTGATTGATTGGTTGTAGACCTTCAATTGAACAGCAGGTATGCTAAAAGCACGCCAAGCGTGGGTAAATTCAGCTACCTAAATTTATGGATAAACCAGTTTTTATGATCGGTTGGGAGTTTCCACCACACAACAGTGGTGGCTTGGGAGTAGCTTGCCAGGGTATCGCTCGTGGTTTGCAGCAAATAGGTCAGCCTTTGGTTTTTGCATTACCCCAACAACTTCCAAGTGGAGGTAGTTATCGAAAAGTAAGAACAAATGCTGATTTTGTCAGCAGCTCGGTAAAAAAGGATAAATCGGCCGCTAGTCGATCGGTCGACCGGCTTACAACGGCTGAACAAGCGGGCGAATTAAGTGAGCTGGAGATGATTTTAGTAAACTCCAATTTGGAACCATATTGGCGACAATCAAAATTCACCGGTTTTAGTTCTGGCGATATTGTGGCCGAGTCGCATCGATATGGCCGAGTTGTGGCTGAGGTGGCAGCCAGTGATTATCCGGAAGCCAAGTTATTTCACGCCCATGACTGGATGAGTGTGCCGGCTGGGCTGGCCGCCCGCCAAAAAATGAAAAAACCGTTAGTACTCCATATTCATAGCACCGAGTTTGATCGGGCTGGCGGCGGCCAGCCCAACCAAGAAATTGCTGAAGTAGAGTGGCAAGGCCTAACTAAAGCCGACAAAATCGTTACAGTTAGTCACTACACCAAGCAGCTAATTGTTAATAAATATAGTATTCCGGCAGATAAGATCGAGGTTATATACAATGGCATCGATCCCAATCCTGACTACCACAACCAGCCGCTGGCTAAGTTTTTAGCAGATCGACCGGTGATAGTTTTTGTTGGTCGATTAACTATTCAAAAAGGACCGGAATACTTTTTGGCCGTAGCTAAAAAAGTTATCGAACAAAATAAAAAGGCAATTTTTGTTTTAGCGGGGCAAGGCGATATGTATCAAAGTTTGCTGGTTAGTTCAGCCTATCAAGGATTATCTGGATCGGTATTATTCGCTGGATTTTTACGCGGTAAGGAAAAGCAAATGCTCTACCAGAGGGCCGATGTGTTTGTAATGCCTTCTGTTTCGGAGCCGTTTGGTATCGCCGCTTTAGAAGCTGCCCTAGAAAAAACACCGGTTATTGTATCCAAAAATTCTGGCGTTTCTGAGGTTTTACCCAAAGCTTACGCCGTTGATTTTTGGGATATTAATAAAATGAGTTCTCAAATTTTAGAACTAATTGAAAAACCTCAGAAACGCCATCAAGCTGGAGAAGATGTTTATCGTCAAGCATCGGCCTTAAGCTGGCGAGCGGTTGCACAGCAACTTAAACATCTGTACGAAGAAATTTTATAGTTTTATGATTGGCTGGTAGTTATGCCTCGAGTCTGCTGGTACTTCCAGATACATCAACCTTGGCGTTTACGACCATACTCGATATTCGATGTTGGTAATCGCCATGATTATTTTGCTACCGATAGTAGTTTGGATTTTGATAATGAAACCGTTTTGAAAAAAGTAGCCGACAAATCATATCGGCCGATGTTTGCTTTGTTAGAGGAATTATTGACTGAGTATCAGGATTTTGTTTTCGCTTTGTCATTTTCCGGTGTGGTACTGGAACAATTTCAGGAATTTGCACCAGACTTAATTAGTAGTCTGCAACGAATGGTTAAAACTCAGCGAGTTGAGTTACTGGGCGAAACTTATTATCACTCGCTAGCTAGCTTATATGATCCGCCCGAATTTGCCGATCAAGTGGCTTTACACACTCAAACAATCAAATCTTTATTCGGTGAAAAACCAAACATTTTTCGCAATACCGAGTTGATTTATACCGATCAAGTGGCCAAACAAGTTGGGCAGCTAGGTTTTAAAGGTATGTTGGCCGAAGGTGCCGATCAAGTTTTGCAGGGCAGATCTCCCACCAAACTTTATCAGTCGCCAAATGGCGAGCTTCCACTACTTTTAAAGCACTACCAACTTTCCGATGATATTGCCTTTCGTTTCTCGCAGCGAAGTTGGGCCAGTTGGCCGCTGACCGCCGATAAATTTGAGTACTGGCTGACCCAGCCGTTTCAGAATGATGACATTATCAACCTTTTTATGGATTTTGAAACCTTTGGTGAACATCAGTGGGAGTCGGAGGGAATCTTCCCCTTTTTCCGCGAATTAATTAAACTTTTGAATTCAAATCAAGCGGTTGAAATGGTGACGCCCACCCAAGCAGTGACCGATTTGCAGCCAGTGGATATTTTTTCATCAGATACCCCAATTTCTTGGGCAGATATTGATAGAGACATCACTGCTTGGGTGGGCAACCCGCTTCAGCACGATGCTATCAATCGTTTATATAGTTTGGGAGATAAGTTGCAGCACTTGCCAAAGGAAGGCGCCGCCAGTCTGCTGGCAGACTGGCGGCGCCTCCAAACCAGTGACCATTTTTACTACATGTGTACCAAATGGGCCAATGATGGCGATGTGCACGCCTACTTTAGTCCCTACCAAACACCCTATGAAGCCTATAACAACTACAACAACGTTTTAGCTGATTTATTAACCAGAATAGAGTAGAGTTTTTCATTAATTTTTGATTAAATCAGGTTGTTTAATCAACAAAATTTTTACCAGTCGAGTCTAGATACCAATTGCCGAGTTTTGATACCAATTAATGAAATGAAAATAATTGACCGCAAAAACTAATTAAACTCAATTCTCATCTCATTACCATTTTTTGTTATGATGATGTTATGGCCCGCCCGCTATATTTGAGCAATTCCTATTTGTCTGTTTGTGTTGATGAAGACGGTTTTGTGCGGGACATTTATTATCCACATGTTGGTTTGGAAAACCACGTGGGCGGATTCAAACATCGTATTGGCATCCAAATTGACGGTCAATTTTCGTGGCTAGATGAACCAACTTGGCAAATTAAGGTCAATTATCAGCCTCGCACCCTGGTTGGTGAAACCATTTTTAAGCGTGAAGATTGGCAGGTAGAGATTCATATTCAAGATTGCGTTTACAATGAGTTGCCAATTTTTCTTCGTCACATAAAAATCGTCAACTGCCAAAAACAACATCAAGAAATTAAGATTTTCTTTGGTCAGGAATTTGCTATCAGCGAAAGTAAGTTTCGCAATACGGCCTTTTTTGATCCTACCAAGAATGCCGTGGTGCACTACAAAGGCAAGCGGGTTTTTCTGATCAACGGCCAGTGCGAAACCGGTGGCATCGATGATTACACCGTGGGTATGTTTGCCTATCAAAATAAAGAAGGCTCTTGGCGAGATGCTGAAGATGGTCACCTTAGTCGCAATGCGGTTGAACACGGTCCAGCCGACTCAGTCATTAGGTTTTCTCTAAGCTGCCAGGATCAAGAAGAGGTAGAACTAGACTATTGGCTTTGTGCTGCCGAAAATATCGATGATGCTTATCGGTTGAATGACATCGTATTAAATAAAACGCCCAGGGCCTTGCTACACTCTACGCAAAGCTACTGGTCAGCTTGGGCACACACTCACTCGCCCGATTTTGCTGATTTACCTAAATCAGCAATTGAGTTGTTTTATACTTCGCTGTTGATTTTGCGTTCACACGTGGATCACGAGGGTGGCATTATCGCTTCGCCAGATTCGGATATGCTTTTTTACGGTAAGGATTCTTACGCTTATGTTTGGCCACGAGATGCTGCTTATACCGCTATGGTTTTAGATAAGGTAGGCTATGGCAACGTCACGCGTCAGTTTTTCCGTTTTACTAAAGAAGTTCTTCACCCAGACGGTTATTTACACCATAAATTTCAGGCTGATAAAAGCTTGGGTTCCACTTGGCACTCCAGCATTACCCAACAAGACTGGCTTAAAGACAGAATCTTACAACTGCCGATTCAAGAAGACGAAACCGCCACGGTTATTTTTGCACTCTGGAATCATTATGAGCAGACCAGAGATGTGGAGTTCATTGAGTATTTATATAAACCTTTAATCGAGAAGGCCGCTAATTTTATGGTGGCTTTTCGCAACAAAGAAACCGGTTTGCCGATTCACTCTTACGATTTGTGGGAAGAGGTGACCGGCGTTACCACCTACACTTGTGCCGCGGTTTACGGGGCTTTACAGGCCGCCGCTCGTTTTTCCGAACTACTTGGTAAAAATAATCACGCTACCACTTATAAAGCAGTAGCTAATGATATTCGTCGAGTAATGAAGAAATACTTATTTGATCCTGACCTAAATAGTTTTGTCAGAGTGGCTTTTATTGAAGGCAACCAAGTTAAACGACTTCCGATTATTGATATTAGTTCTCTTTACGGTTTGTGGTATTACGACTGTCTTGGTTCGGATGATCCGCAGTTTCAGGGCACCCAAAAAGCTGTGGAGGAAAAATTGCGAGTCAAAGGAGGTGTCGGCGGCTTCATCCGTTATGAGGGTGACGCTTATTTCAAATCTACGCACCAGACTCAATCCAACCCTTGGGTAATTACCACTTTGTGGGACTTGCAGCGTCGATTAAAGTTCGCTAGCTCAACGGCCGAGCTAAAGCAGCATATTAAAGATCTGCAGTGGGTGATTGATCGATTAGGCAAGTATCCATTGCTTGCTGAGCAATATCACCCAGATACAGGTGAGCCGCTTTCGGTTTTACCGCTCGCTTGGAGTCATGGTGTTTATATCGAAACTGTTTTGTTATACCTGCAGCGTCGGCAAGAACTATCTGTCCCAAAAGGGCAGGGAAAGTGAGATATGAATAATTTAGGTTACAGCGGTCAAGTTCACCTTGGCAGTAACAATGGTTTGACGGTCAACGACACTGCCAGCCAACACACCAACCAAGCAAGCACCTATGATTTACCTTATATTTTAGGTATCGATGCTGGTGGAACTAAAACTCAAGCTGCTCTCTGGAAAACCGAGGTTGTTAAATCGCTGATTCAATACCAACCAGCCGAGCAAGAAGTGATGGGCGCGGCGCAGTGGCAGGAATCATTTCCTGGCATCAATTTGGATGCCATTGACGCCATCACCGCCAACCAACGGATCGCCAGCCTACTGGAACGAGCCGGCGATGTTAACCATTTAAGTCTGGCAAGGTTTTTACAATCGACCAAGGTAATAATGGGGATGGCTGGCCTGGACACCGATCAAGACTTGCGCCGCGCCGAACTTTGGTTGCGCACTGCTTTTTTGCATTTAGGTGTTAAGCCGCAGCAATTCACGCTAGTGGCGGATATCGAGTTAGCTCTTTGGAGTGCCAATTTGCAGGGGGTGGGCATTGTACTCATTGCTGGCACCGGCTCAAATTGTTTTGGGCGCAACCACGCTGGTCAATCGGCCAAGACAGGCGGAATGTCACAATATTTTTCAGACGAAGGCGGTGGTTTTATGTTGGGTTGGGAAGCTCTCCACCAAATTACCAAAATGTATGATGGTCGACTTTCTTCATCAGCGCTACTGGGGCAAGTGCTGGCTGCCTACAATGTACCTGATTTTCCATCGCTAAAAAATAAAATCGTTAATGCGCCAGACCCCAAAAAAGCGGTTGCTCAGGCGGCACCGGTTGTGCAAGCCTTAGCTAAACAAGGCGAATCGTGGGCCAAAGTGATTGTTGATAAAGCAGTGCTTGAAATGAAACTAATGATCAAAACAGTTTGGGAAAAACTGCAAACATCGCCTCAAGATAATCAACTACCGGTATTTTTGGTTGGCGGCTTATTTAAAGACCAGTTTTATCAGCAGTTACTAATCAACGAGCTGCAAGCCGAAGGCATTAGCGCTCAGTTTCGGTGGATCGAGCACCCAGTGGTGGGGGCGGTGTTTTTTAATTAAGTTTGGTTGTTGGGTAGCCGGATTGTTTTTATTTAAAAACCACCTCCAACACCACCATAAACGATTCATTATCGATGAGCGTCTTGTAGTGTTTTGTTAAATCCAGCAACCAGCCGGTGTTAAGTTCAGGGTAAGAATTTGGGTTGATTTTTCCTTCATATTTGTCGATAGCAAAAAATAATTCCGACACAAGATCGCCCATTAAATCCGGATGAGGACTGCTAGCAAAAATAAAAACACTGTTTTTATTTGTGGTTTTAGGGCTTATTGCTGTTTGATTTTGCCATTCAACCATTTTTTGATACCGATATTCAGCTGAAATTACACCTAGTTTTTGCAGTTCTTCCAACCAGCGATCTTGATTGACCTCGTTTAATAAAATTAAAATCGGCGGAGCGTCCTCATCGTAAAGGTGTTGAGAAAAAAAATACTTAATTCTAATTCTCATCGCTAAATTTTGTAGAGCAATCATAAACATCTCTGCCCTTAATTCAGGTGAAGAAGGTGTTTCGTTGCCCAGACTCTCAGTATAAGACACAAAAGCTAAGTTATATTCTAACTTGGTTGGTTGGATTTTGTCTTATCGGTTGGTAGTTGATGTTTTACTGCCCGATCTAGGGGCAATTATTTTGGGTTCATAAGAAAATCTATGATTTAACCTGGATAATAACAGTTGTGCAGCTGCAATTTCTTCCTCGTTAGCCGGGCGACTATAATTTCCACCGAGATCACCAAAAGCCAGCCTGGCTCTCAAAATGAATTGTTCAAAATCATTATCTGAATAAAGGGGAAACTTACTTTTCACTCCTATATAAACAAGATTTTTTCTAAAAGCAAACTCGTCTTCCGCGTCTGTTGCAGATATTTGTCTGCCTTCACTGGCGGCTCTAATCCCCTTAATAACTGTGTCACACAATTGAACCCAATGCTGGGCTATGGCTTTTACTAATTCAGTAGAAAATTCATCAGTGTCAAATTTACCCCAGGTCCACATATGATTAAATAGCTCAACCGTGGCTTTCAAAGGTACTTCTAAGCTGTAATCAACAGGTTTGAGTTTTTCCGACAAATTGCTCATATCATCTCTAAGCATATACAAATAACTATTTATATTTTTGCTAATTATATTATTTGCTAGCTATTCTGGTAATAGGCGGTTAGAAAAAATAAAATAATTTTAATGCTTCAATATCAATATTAGTGACTCAATACACAAACTACTTTTTTCTGTAAATAACTAAGCACTCTTGAGGAGTTAGGATTGGTAATTGAGAAGAGGAAAAATCCTTTTTATTTCTGGTTATAAAATAGTCAACTTTTTGCGATAGAGCGGTGTAGTATTGCACCGCGTCTTCAAAGTCAGCAAAACTTGATGCTAAAGCAAGGTCAATAACTTTTTCGGTAGTTTTGGAAACATTAAATAACAATCTTAATTTTTGTAGTGCATTCCAGGCCGATTTAGTGTCCTTTAATTTAGAAATAATGTAAAAGCAATTAGTAAAAATCACAGACGAGGTATAGGCCTTAATTTCTTTCTGCTCGATTTTAGACAAAAGATTTTTAGAAAATTTAAAGCCATCGCGTTCAAGCAAAACATCCAATATTACATCTGTATCAACAAAGATTTTCATAGATATTTTTGTAGCAAATACTCGGTAATTAGTGATTTTTCGCTAACTTTCTTTTTGGATTTAGCAAAGCCTGATAACTCCTCAACAAGAGGAGTACTAATGGCTGGTTTATTTTTTATCACCAGTAGCGATCGAAAATAATCTTCAACTAAAGAAGATAAACTAGTGTTTTTGGTGAGTAAGTTTTTTTTGGCGCTGTTAATTACAGCGCTATTTAAACTTAAGGTTAGTTTGGAGTTCATACGTATAAGAATATACAACTTATACGTATTTGTCAAGCTTCTGTTACTTTGGTCAAATCAAGTGCCACTTGATGAATAAAACCGTACATTTGACCGTAATCACGCCAACAGTGGCGATAAATATCTCCGGCTATAAACCAATCGTTAGCCGATAAATTCTGGTAGTTTTCAATTAGTTGCTGCAATTCATCAATGGTCATTTTTTGTAAATAAGCAATGTCATCGCTGGGAGTTAGTTGACTTGAATCGGCGACAATGTACTCAAAAAGATGAGTTGAGTTTTTGAAGGTTTTGCCCTTAAATTCTCCAGTCGTTATGATTTTTGCTAACGGTTTTATATCATCCACCGAAATTTTAATTTGAAGCTCTTCAGCAGCCTCTCTAATTGCGGCTTCTGATGGTGATTCTCCCGCCTCAACACCCCCACCAACTAATCTAAAAATTCCTGGTGGATAAAATTTAGGCTTGGCGCCAAGCCAATAATCACCTTTTTGATTATGCAGTACAATCAGCACGTGCTCGCTGCGATTCATATTGCCAAAAACAGCGCTTAAGTTAATATGATTTTTGAAAACTGGAAATTGCGAATGAGTCATAAACTAGAGATTAGCATTTTGCGCTCTGTAGTTCTGGTGAAATTTATTTTTTCTAAAAAACATTTTGGCATACTGAAGATAAAAATTAACAAAGCCAATTTTTTTATAAATAGCCAATCTTTTGGCGATAATTCGTTTTGTGCCGGAAATTCGGCCATATTTTTCAGTGCTGTACTTAAAGTAGGAATTTGTCCAATCGATAAAGCAAAAACTCAACTTGTTTTCTAGTAGATACTTATTAAAAAGGACTTCAAACTCGTAACCTTCAGGTTGGTATAAGTCTAGAAAATTCACCAAAATGTCTTTAGTTGTACACCTTATACCTGAGAGAATATCGACCTTAAAGAGTCTTTGTAATCTATCCCCAATTAAGGCAATTGCGACATCAAATTTACCATTAATTATTGGTTTGGTCAGGGAATTGATGTTTGCTGCAGTAATGTTGGGAATATCGGCATCTAATAAAAGCACGAACTTGTTTTTTACATGTTTTAGACCAGATTTTATGGCCGCCGATTTGCCCAAGTTGTAATGATGGCTGATTATGTTTAACCGCTTGCTGTTGAAGGACTGCAAAATATTAAGAGTTTGATCTGTTGAGGCATCATTGACCACAACTATTTCCTCAAGTAGCGGATGATTAATAATTGAGTTTAGTGTTGTTTCAAGATTACTTTCTTCATTGTAAGCAGAAATAATGCAGGATATTTTGGGAGAAGGCATATGACTCAGGCTAGTATTTGTTAGAAAAACTGCATTAATTTTCAATCGACTCAATATTTCTAATGTTTATTTGGCCTTCAATATCATACTGGCTATCGCTAACCAGAGAAAAAAGCCCGGAAATTCGGTATTGTTGGCCACTTACCAGGTTGGGAATAAATTGTTGATCTGGATCGACAAGTGAAAAATAAACACCATTAGTATCCATAAGGCCGATGGCGCACTCCAAGGTTATCGGTCCAGAAGTGTCTTTGTGAGGTAAACAAACAATTTCGCCAGTTACCTCAATTGCTTGTCCTGGTGTTTGTTCTGGATTGACAAAGCTTTTCCCATCTGGAGTAAGGCATCTTTCGGGAAAACTTTCCATTACGGGATAGCCGGCAGCTCGACAGTCAGCAAAGGAGTTCATGTTTGTGGTGTTGGGAGAAGTTCCCCCTCCCGATCCGCGATTTAAATTTGTTAGTTGCCAATAAAACATATAAGACAAAACCAGAGCGCCCAAAAAGGCAATTATTTGTAAAAATTTGTTTTTGTGAGGCATATTTTTTTGATGGTTTTGTTAATTTATGGAGCGGGTGACGGTAAACTGCTCGAACCTATTTATCCTGGATGACTATATCAAACCAAATCTTGTTTTGCAGTTGCAGGCTCTTAAAGAGCACTTGCAAATTAAAAGCTTTTCTAGTTTGTAATAACAATACTAGATAAAATCTGGTCAAATTCATCTGAGTAGTCGGGAGAGTTTGGTATGTACCTTAAGTCAAAAGTATAAGCGTACCCGTCTTTGTATGTAGTAACTCTTTTTACCTGGAATTTACTTTCCAACTTAAATGCATCGAGTTCACCTATTTTTACATAGTAATTATTACCATTTATAGTAGTTTGTGTAGCTTCCGAACCATCAACATTCGAAAATTGAGAATCAGGAAAAAACTGTTCAGCTACTTTACATACGTCCACCACAATATTGCCTTGATATTTCTCGTTTAACTCTGCTTCACTTCCTGCTAATATCAATTCTGTTTGGCAAGCTGAATTTGGGTTTTCTCCAAGTTTGTTTTCCTTAACAATAAAGTTTGAAGGGTACTCAAGTTTATACATTTTTGCTGGATGTACGTAACTAATAAAGCTAATGTCTGACGACGTTGGAGAAAGCAGGGGGGAAGAAGGAGAAAGATCTGATTCAGAATCTGTCGTTACAATTGGCTCTATATTCAAGTTTGAGGTTGTATTAACTGAAGAGCCAAAATAATAACCTCCGAAGCCAAAAATAATAGAACTAATCAAAAAGGTAACCAAAACAGGCCACAATAAACTAATTTTTTGCTTAGGGGCTGGACTTGGTTCAATAGGAGAATTGTGTAATTGCTGAGAGTCTTGTGGATTTGGGTGAGTTTGATTTTCCATAACTAAATATTAACAGCTTTTAAAAACATTTCACCATTATGATGAGAATTGATGATTTATGTAAATTACTGTACATTTCTGTCTCGTTTGGAGCGGGAGACGAACTTATGTTTGAACCGCTCCTGCTTGAAACTCTGGCTCATTTTACCAAGTTAATGAAGGTCTATCAATCTGAGGAAGAGGAGGATTTATATGTTTAAATCTGATCTTTTCGATGAGGAAACCTTTTACCAAGCATTTCTAGTTGATCTTGAGAACTCTCAGGGCGAAGTGATTATCGAAAGCCCGTTTATTACTACTGAACGTATGACAACTCTTTGGCCGATGTTTAATAAACTTCTCAAACGCAGGGTCAAGATTTATGTTATGACTCGTGATCCAAAGGAACATATGCCCAAGTATATGAATCAATCCGAACATGTTATTCAAAAGTTTGAAGAAATAGGCATTCAAAGCTTGATCTGTACAGGTAGACATCATCGGAAGCTGGCAATTATTGATCGCGAGATTTTATGGGAAGGGAGCTTAAATATACTGTCACAAAGTAAAAGCAAAGAATTCATGCGCCGCCTTGAAGGCGGCGGCTTCGCCGTAGATTTATTTAATTTTATTGGATACGACAGATTCCTATAGAGCAAATAGGGGTTAGTCAGGTATACTATGCCTGATGAACGATTCTAACAGTCATACCAATAATAATTTAGATCAACTTCCTTGGATTGATCTTTATAAGGTGTTTAGCTCAGAGGCCTATGCTCAAAGAGTAGAATCTATTCCTAACGAAACACTTCAATTTGCAGCTGATCCCGATAATCGAGAATTCTTAATCAATTCAGCTCGAAAGAGTTTAAAACAGAGCAATACTGACGCAATTGATGAGGGGCAGGCAGAGATTTTAGCAGATTTGATGAGTGTTTTGGCTAGAATGTTTTTGCAGGACAGAGCAAAGCTTAAGAAATAGTAACTTTGAGTTTCAATACTTTTGCAATGCTTTTGATCTTTTCAAACGAAGGATTTACTTCCCCACGCTCAATCATGGCGTAGTAGTTAACCGTCATATCAGCCTTTTTAGCAACCTCAGCTTGAGTCAACTCAAGCTTCTCTCGAGCTTTTTTTACTCGGTTACCAAACTCCTCTCGTGCTTTTGTGTCTTTGGAATCACTATTCATATATTTATATTATAACCTATTTTAAAACAGCTAGCACTTTCTAGTTTCATTTGCTACCATTGTGACAATTATCTGAAACACATATGCATAAATATCGAATATACGCACTCATACATGGTCAGGTTCTCAAGGAGGGGAAAATTTTTGATTGTGAAATCAGAAAGATGGACTTTGAAGAACAAAGCAAAAGATCTTTTTCTCCAATCCAAAGTGTTTTTTCTGAAGGAGAAATGACTGATTATCACAAGACCTACGTCACTTCTTTGCGTTATGTAGATCCAATAAAGACTAAGTCTGAGTATGTAATTATATGTGACATTGAAGAAGAACAACCAAGTGCAGCGCTGGGTGGTGCTATAAAAACTATAGAGAGGATTGCCAGATTTTTTTCTCTAGCAAAGCTAGAAGACGTCAAACTTACTCATGGTAGAAATAGAGGAAGTTTTGAACCATATATTTATCAGGTAAACAAAATCTACTTACTAGATGAAAATAACACCGAATCAGAAATTGAATATAAGCTTGAGAGTGGGCACATGTATTTGCCAGATCGACCCGAAAAAAGTGATTGGGAAAACCCTCTTACTAGTGAATTTCTCGAAGATGTTTATAATCTTCATGATGAAATCTTAGAAAGATCTTTAAAATATTTATATAGATCCTCAATTGGACATTTCTTGCTGGACAGTCAAGAAAAAATTGCTCTTGATCATTTCAAATCAATCGAGATAATCATCAACTCTTTATCTAAAATGACCCGCTCCCCTTATAGTTCACACAGATTGTAATAAAATCTAGTGAGAAGAAAGGGCAAGATGGCAGGAATTTCCAAAGAGGTAAAAGCAGAAATAATAGCCAAAGTTAAGGCTGGGCAAAAAGTGGCAGACTTAGCCAAGGCGTACGGGATAAGCACCAAAACCATCTATAACTGGCTTCGAGGTCAGGTAACAGAGCAAGTTTCATGGCGGGAATACAAGCGGGTGATGAAAGAAAATGAGCAACTCAAACAAATACTTGGTGTTCTCACACTTGAGTTAGAGAAAACAAAAAAAAAGAAGAACAGAAATTAGCAGATTATTGCTAGAGTTTTTACCACATCTGGACAGAAGCCTCTTGGCCAGTGTTCTGGGGATTTCCAGAAGGTATCTATACAAAAAAGATTTCATTCAAGCCAATAAAGACAAGCTGTTAAAAGAACAAATTGAGGAAATTTGGAGCTCACACCCAAGTAAAGCCAGTTATGGCTACCGCAGGATGGCAATTGAGCTAGGAATGGGCAAAAAACGGATTCGCAGATGCATGAAGAAGTATGGCTTGAAGCCATATAAAAGAAAAGCCAGATGGCGAAAACGTCAAGATGAGCAAAGAAAACCAGCCGCCTTCCAAAACGAGATTAAAAACCAGTGTCCACTAGTACCAAACCATACTTGGGCTGGAGATTTTACGTACCTGCCCTTTAAAGGAAAGTTTATCTATTTAGCCACATTTTTAGATTTATTCACCAGAGAAATTGTTGGTTGGCAGGTATCCCAGAGGCACGACAAAACATTGATTATGCAAGCATTCCTAGATGGACTAGTTAACCGAGATTTCCAAAAACCAATCTACATTCACTCTGACCAAGGAGCAGAATATACCAGTCAGGATTACACTGATTTAGTAAAGCAATTTGGAATACAGGTTTCCATGAGCACCAAGGCTTCTCCTTGGGAGAACGGCTACCAAGAAAGCTTCTACAACAACTTTAAAACAGATCTAGGTCTTGAGTTTGACCGCTTTGAGGATGAAGGACATTTCCTAGAAACAATTCACCACACACTCTACAGTTACAACCATACTAGAATCCACTCTGCGCTAAAAATGCCACCTGCTAAATTCTACGCCAACTATTTACACTCCGTGTGCACGAAAAGGGACGCTTGACAGTTGCAAAAATACTTGATATATTGGATTAGGTAATAAATAGCCATTCAAACGTTGTGTGGAAGGGCAAAATAATCTATGCTAAAGGTAATGTTGAAAAGTCTTTTTTATCGTACCAAAAAGCTTAGCTTTTTAAATGGTTTTAATAAGCTAATTATTGGGTTGATTATATTTTCTGGAGCTTTGTTCTTTTCTACCAAATCTATTAGTGCTGCGACTTATTATGTAGATGCGACAAATGGTCTAGATACAAATGCCGGGACTAGTACAGATCAAGCATGGCAAACATTAAATAAAGTCAACATAAGCTCATTTTTACCTGGAGATCAAATACTTTTTAAAAAAGGTGAAATATGGAGAGAGGAGCTTGTTGCACCCTCATCGGGAGAATCAGGCAATCCCATTACCTTTAGTGCATATGGAGATGGTGATAACCCAATTTTTGATGGATCTGAAATCATAACTGGTTCATGGACTCAATATGTATCTAACGGTTATTTAACTGGTTATAGTAACAGTATTCCCAATCAATTATCCGATGGAGCTTCAAGAAATTACAGAAATATTATTCCAGCTGATAGTTCAAGTGTAGATGGAACAAAAATTAGAATTACAATAAAAGCATCCGACTCAGGAGACGGAGGAACGATTGCTGATGCTTCGATAGCTCCTATGACTACTGGAGCAACCTTTGATAGTTCGCCAATTCCAATCACTTGGGATGGTGGAAGTGCTTCCGTAACCGTATCTTCAGGACAAACAAAAGTTAGTGATGAGATAACAATATCATTTGACAAGACTAAAAGATATGGAGTTCATTTTTGGACAACAGATAGAGATTTTTTCCTTAGTGGGTCTGCTGGTGGAATGTATGGCATGTCAAATAATTCGACTTCTGAGGCAGATACACTAAGTCCGGCTAGTACATCTCTTATAAATGGACCATTCGCACTTTCTTTGTTAGAAGTTTATACCACATCCTCTCCTGAAGGAGTCTGGTATCAAGCTCTTGAGTCAGATCCTCTACTAATATGGGATAACGATACAGCTTTGACTAGAGATACAACAATTTCAAATGTTGTATCTAATCAAAATTATTCTGCATATGTTGGCGGAAATATCTATATACATACTTCTGATAACACTAACCCCAATACTAATGGTAGAACTTATGAGTATGCAGCTAGGACAGAAACATTTGTTGATGATGGAAACGACTGGTTAATTTTAGACGGGATTGATCAAAGAAAAACGTCTGGTGATACTACAACAATAGGTGGAATAAAGAATACTGGATCTAACAACATATTTAGGAACCTAAAATCGTACGATCATTATAGACACAGTTTTTGTTTTTACAATGGAGCTCAAAATAATTTGGTAACGAACATAGAAGCATACAATTCTCACAGCACTACACCTATATGTATTTATCAATCTGGTGGAACTATTACAACAAATAATCTTTTAACAAATTCCATAATTCACAATGAAAACGCGACTCTCGGAGGTTCTTGTATTGTAGCTCATGGAGGTTCGACTGGTAATACAGTGTCAGGCAATAATATTTATGGATCAGATTCCTCAGTTGCCACAGGATTAATCAATATTTACGATACCGATACTAGTCTCAGGGTGACAAAAAACTACTTACATGGAGTTGCATATGGTGGAGGCATTTACATACACAATGGAGCAGACTCAAGTCAAATAGACTACAACATCATTGATATGAGCCAATTTGTTAATCAATTTTCGGTACATACCGCGATACACTCCTTAGGGGCAACAAATACTAAAATTTATAATAATACTATTTATGGCAATAATGGAAACTCTGCAATCCATTTATCAAACAATTCAACTGGCACAGAAGTAAAAAACAATATTATATATGGGACAAATGCATACGCATTTGTTGATTCTGGCTCCATTACAAACACAACTTTAAATAATAATTTAGTTTATAATCTTGCCAATCCAACAGGTTCGTGGAATGGCAACACTTACTCTTCCTTTAGCGATTGGCAAACCGGCACTAGTCAAGACTTAAATTCGCTCAATTCTAATCCTTTATTCACTGATTATGGTAGTTCAGATGTAACTTTGACAAGTTCCTCACCAGCCATTAATACTGGTACTAGTGTTAGCCTTACATCTGATTACTCAAATAATCTATTTTACGATGAACCCGACATTGGAGCATATGAATATCAACCCCCTTATGAAGTTTCAACAAATGAGATAGATATTGACGGTGATATTCGTATTTATGCAGATGGAAAATTTCGTAATACTCAAACTGCTTCTGGCACAACTGCAAATTTGAGTATTAGTCCAAGTGGGGGATTCAATAGTTCTGATTCATCAGTTTGGATGGATCTATCTATCAGCCAATGGAACACTTCAGGTGATTATGCCAAGACTTGGACGGAATCATCAGATACTATTGGAACAGATTCTACTGTTCACACTGTGGGTGACCTGGAAGCTAATGGACAGTATGTGCTGAAAGTAGATGACGTGCAGGGAGCTGATATCACAAGTAGTGATTGTACGGATGGAGTTTGTACTGCTAATGGTAGTGGAGAGATTGCCTTCACCTATACTGGTGGTTATTCATCTCATACCTTCAGCATTACCGAGTATGTAGCACCGACACCTACTCCAACGCCATCACCTTCTAACAACTCAAATGACAACTCATCTTCTAACAGTACTCCTTCGGCTCCCACCTGTACTGATACAAGCCCTGCAGGCCAGCCAGACCTCTTCCAAATTGATCGCACAGGTAATCAGGCCAAGCTCTACTTTACTCCCGTAAACGACCATGTAGAAAGCTACCACGTTATCTTTGGCTTCCATGATGGAGATGAAAGATTTGGTGGCATCAACATGCCAGCTATGAATGAAAATGAAGGGGTGCAATCTATTGTGGTAGATAACCTAGATCCGAAGGCTACCTACTCCTTCAAAGTGGTATCTGTTAATGGTTGTGCCGCTGGTGAATGGTCTAATTGGCTTGAAGCTGGTAGTCGCCAAGCCTCCACTTCTATCTTTTACCGTTATTGGGATAAGGTAAGAAATATTTTCCGTTAAGTAGAACTTACAGTAAGTCAAGTCTGCATTTTCTCTAATGTTCTATCTAAGAAATGATTATATTCTTCTTCAAATGGGTTAGTAATTGTACTTAATTCACTAGGGAATTTGTCATATAAATATGTTCTGATGTGCCAGAGTGAAAGGTTTGGATCTTCAAGTTTAGGTTGGAAAATATCTTGAATCGTTCTTTTTGTTAATAACTCCCCGAGAATTTCAATATTTTCAGTTGAAATAATAAAATAATGGTATTTTTTAAGATAGTTACTATCTAATCCTTTTTCTCTAAATATGCTTAAAACTTCTTGCTCAAGCAGTAATTTTGTTTTGTCACCAAAGAGGTACCATTCCTCTAATGTTGCTATGATAATGTATATTTTCCGATAAGGACTGTTGTCCCGTTGAGGATACAACCCATTTTCATAATCGATAGTAGTTTCATAAGTTTGAACTACGGCTTCTGCAATTTTATTTAAGTCAGCTTGCAATAACTCTAGGTTAGTTAAAGCAGCTTTAGCACCAACTGTCATTCTTTTAGTTTTACACTCTATGAATAACGCAGAATTTTCCTGATCAGTTACTATCCAATCTATAGTTTGTTTTTTATGTCTGCGTGGTCCATATGTTTGTTCAGGTAGTACTTCGCAATATTGGTTTGTTCGTTTCTTTAAGTAGCTACCTACATAATTTTGAAATGAATTACCAAATGCGTTGTCAAATCCAGGAACATTTATTAGATCATAGAATATTCCTTCAGTAGTTCTATTAAGAAGCAGTGTCGGTAATGGGCAGGTGACATATTCATTAGTTTGAAAGTCCGCCTTGACTAATGGATAGGCTTTTAGGCTGTGGTATGCATAGACATAGTCCTGATTCATTTTCAGTTGGGATTTTAACTCTGATTCAAGCTCTGATGCCTTTCGGCAAGTGTACTTTAAGAAATTGTCAAAATATACTTGTTTTATTTGTCTTAATTCAATATTTGGTGGGTAAATAAGCGCAAAATGATCTAAGTAAAATCCAAAAAGCATCATGCTTATGGTCATATACACATCAAAGTCAATTTCATATTTTTGTTTAAAATAATCTTGCAGAGGTTCGTAAATTTTCCAATATCTAATCAACTTATCGCTTGTAGGCAGTGTTTGCCAAGGAAATTGTCTATGTGAGATCCGGTGAAGTTCAAGTAGCACATTTTCCTGTGTACTAAATATTTGAGCAATTGTCTCTTCTAGCTCTTTTAGTCGATTCACAGTTTTGGAAAGATACCGCCAATTTGCCAAATTTTTATTTGCTCCTAACTCTGGAGAATTAATTAGTATTTCTTTAGTAACAGTTTCTAATTCCCAAAGGTGCATATGGAATTTAATAAAATCATGAGTATTGGTAGCATGCCTATATCCAATTGGGCAATTGATAATATAAGGAGGTAACTTCCGATTAAACTGTTGAAAAACAGAATGGGCCCAGACTGCCTGGAGTGATTTAAATAGATCCATTTTTCTTAATAGATTCCGAAAAGGTGTATAAGCAGAAAAAACTTGGTTGTTTGGTGTGTAATTATCAGGCATTTAAACAATTATACTTCTTTACAAAAAGGGGTCTTACCCCTCGTTTTGACAAGGGCTATGCAAGTCACTCCCTGTGGTCGTGACCCTTGCAAAACTCACCCCGCTATTAATTCTTCTGTTAAGGAAGCAGGACGCCTGCTTCCTAGAAAATATTAAAAAATAGCAGGTAAAAGGGGGTGAGAATATGAAATTACTCACAAAAGAACTAGTAAAACAATTCGCAAAGGTAGGAAGACAAGAAAATGTCTCTGATCCATTAGTCATAGCCAAGTTTTTCAATCCTACCGGGGCCGGTACTTGGTACGCCACGGAGTATTACCCAGAAAGTCGAGAGTTTTTCGGGTATGTTTCCATCTTTGGCGATCACAATGATGAGTGGGGATATTTTTCTTTGTCAGAGCTGGAAAGCTATCGAGGAAAATTTGGTTTAGGGGTTGAGCGAGACTTATATTTTGATCCTTGTCCCTTTTCACAGATCAAGGGAGGCAGCCTTTAGGCTGCTTCCCAAGTTTGGTCATCGATTCCTTGATTTTGGATTCTTTTTCTGTTTGCTAAAAAGATGGGAAACTCAAGGTCGTGCTCCTCAAACTTTTCTTCTATGGTTCGAGTAAGCCACTTTTTGGCTTTCAGATTTGGGTAAATGATAAGAAGTTTGGGGAATGGATAATCATAATGATTTTGCCAGTAGCCTTCTTCAAAGTAGCGAATATATTTATTGACCAAACTTAAGACCGCAAAGTATGGATCAGACGGGTTTAAGACTTCCAAAAAGTATCTTTTTGTTTCATTCTTAGCTTTAACCACAATGTAAACATCTGGCTGTTTAAGAGGTGTGAAGGCATAGTTTTTAAGGTCAGTGGCAGTTAAAAACTGAAATTTTGCTTTATGTTTCTGGGCAGTTTCTAAAAAATGAAAATATAGCTCAGCTATAAACAACCAGTGATCTTGAAAGGCTTTTGAGTTATCTTTCTCCTTGTAGACGCGTTTAAGTACTGCTTCATCAAAACCATGCTCGATTAGGATTGGCCTACTGTTAAGACTCAGAAAATAGGTAGCTGGTCTGTAAATGTTAGGAATGGTTTTTGAGTAGTGGCGGCCAATAATGTTTCGGTCGGTGAGATCTTTAAGGTAAGTAGTAATAAGGGAGTGGCTTTTGTGGTTGAGGAATTTTTGGATATGGTGACGATTAAGATAACGGAAGCGGTAAAGGAGAGTGAGAATTTCTAGTTGTTTTTTGGTAACTGATTCTGGTTGAGATTTCATTTTATTTCCTCCCCTTTCTTAGAAAGGAAAAGAAGAGAGAGTAACAGATACTTTTAGCCTGAAAAATACTAAGATTTTTATGACAACCGGCTGTCACAATTTTTAACATCATGGTAAGTCTTGCTTGTGTGCCTTTTTGATAGTTGTTATTGCTTTCTTAATTGGCTTTTTGTAAATAGTCTTTTTAGGTTTAGTAGTAGCAATAAACTGCTTGGCAAAATGCTCACGGGAAACTTGAACTATTCTTTCCATCTTGCTTTCATCCTTTGGGGTTTCAATCAAAATGGTTTGACCTGAAAATGGCTCCTGAGGGTGCAGGGCTGAGATCTTAATATAAAAGTGAAATGATGGCAGGTTATCAATCTCTCCTGGCTGAACGTATGGAATAAATTGGGGCAGGATTAGTCTTTCATCTTCTGGGTTGGCAGTCCTAAAACAAATGACAGTACCGGTATTAGCCAAAGTAACATTAACCAGGGATTTGTCCTCAAGCTGGGAGGTTGTTTGGTGGGCCAAGATAGCATTGAGTTTGTATTTTCTAGCTTCTGATAATATCTGAGCAAATGAAGGGGTGGCAAAATTTTGAAACTCATCTACGTAAAGATAAAAATCTCGGCGATTGTCACTTTTTTGTTTGGCTCGCTTTAAGGCAGCTAGTTGAATCTTGGTCATAATTAACGCCCCAAATACTTGAGAATTATCTTCACCAATTCGGCCCTTAGAAACGTTACACAAAAGAATCTTGCCCGAATCCATGATGTTATCAAAGTCGATGGTGGATTTTTCCTGTTCTAAAATACGCTTAGCGATGGGAGAGAACAAGAATCGACCGATTTTATTGGTGATGGGTGAGATCATTTTGACTTTTTGATAGTCCCCGGCTTTGCTAAACTCATATTTCCAAAAATCACTTAAGTTTGGATCATCTAGGTTCTTAGTTACTTGTTTTCTAAATTTTTCATTGATTAACAGTTTGTAGATGGTAAATAGCGTTGGGTTGTTAGTAGTAAAAGCCGTGTGGATGGTATTTCGCAAAATATATTCCATCCTGGGACCTGAATATTTTTCGTCATAAACCTTGTGAAACATTGAAATGATGCTCTCGGTAACCAGCTCCTTTTCTCGTAGCAGCAAGTCGCCGTCTAAATCTTTAGGCAATTCCAACAGATTAAGCCCTACCGGATAGCTAATATCATCAGGGTTGAAATAGACCACATCTTTAATTCTCTTTTCCGGAACTAAATTAAGAATGCTTTCTACTAATTCTCCGTGTGGATCGATTACACATATACCCTTGTCATGATCTAAGTCTTGCTTGATCATTGACAACAGCATGGTTGATTTACCAGTACCTGTAGCACCTAAAATATACATATGCCGTCTGCGCTCATCCTCAGTCAAACCAATCTTGGTAGTACCACCGCCATAAGTATTTTTAGCAAAAACTACATCCAGGTCAGTGGCTTTTTTAAGTGAAACTGGCGCAGGTAATTCTTTAGAGTGAATTTTTTGGATATCTTCGGTTCTGGTGGTTTTGGTAAAAGGAAAGTGGTAAAGATCAGCTACTTCAGAAACGGCCAAAATCGAGTTACTGAAAGGATTTAGTAATCGTTTATTAAAACTAGACTGTTTAATTTTGTTTACCCAGTTAATTTTGAGGCTTTTTGTTTTCTTAATGTATTGGTACGAAGCATTACTAAATGAAGAGAGTGACGAGCTAAAGCCACGAATACGTTTAGTAGTATTAGCTTTGCTACCAATTACAGCCAACCTAATTGAACTTTCAAAAAGCGGCTGATCAAGTTTTTCTTTAACCATCTTTTCCAGCTCTTCTTGGTATGGGTTGGCAGTTTTGTCTTTGCCAGAGTTAAATGGCATATCCAAAAAAGGCCCTTCTTTACCGTCAGATGCGATAAAGACAAGAATGCCTAGTGGCAAAGTTAGTAAGTAAAACAAGGTAAACAAAATATATTTAAATAGTGAGAATATTACGAAAGCTGAGACAGTATTTTTAAGCCCAGAAACTAAATCTTTGTTGGTGTAGATTAGTTTCGAGATTCGTTTAATATCTCCCAATTTATTTTTATCAGCTGGTGAGCAAACCAACTGAAAAGCAATCGTTTCTTTGTCAGATAGCTTAGTCATACTGCCGGTGATGTAAGCAATTGGGTCATGCTCTTTTAGATCCTCCTGCTTTTTAAGGGGAAAGGCAAAGTGGCGAGCTAATTTAAACTCCACTATTGCACTTTTTTCTTCTAATAACTTGGGTAAATAATCCTGAGCTTCAGTAACATTAATGCCAGGTAAATATGAAAGTAGGCTTTTTTTGATTAAATCAGCGTCGTCATCATTTACTCGTAGCAGATACCTAATTCCATCATTTTTAGTTGAAACAATTTCTAAGCCATAACTTTTTTTAAATCCAGCTAATTTTTCAACCCATGACCTTTGATTAGCAATACCATGGATAAGAGTAAATAACTGTTGAGTAGTATATGAGCTTTGTAGCGTCTCTTGAGGTGGTTTAACTTCCAGAAAGGTGTAAGTTTGCTTGTATTGCCAGTAGATGGTGAATAATTTATGTAATAAACGAGAAGCAAAAAATATACCAATGACAACAGTTAAGACAGTCACAACAGGTCTAATGACAGGCAGGTATGAAGAAAATAACGTATCAATTAGCGACCAGTTAATGGCAAGATTTATATTTTGAACAATAATATCTAAAACAAGGTTGTTTTGAATAATGTCTGTGATTAGTTGAGTAATATTGCTCATACAACCTTTATGGGTTTAATATGGGCAGACTGGCTTGTAGTCTATATCAAAAGACATCAGGTGTAAATAAAAACTTTGCCTGGTATTTTAGGAAGTTTCTCTTGACACTATCATTATATTTATATAAACTATAAATATATTTATAGTTAGGTAGCAATGAGTATAATAGCCAGCCCATACCAACCACCCATAAACAGAGAACAACTTATTCAGCCATTCTATCAAGAGTTTGATCAATCAGCTTCACAGTTAAAAAAACAATTTTCCATTACAGAATCTCTAGACATAATGTTCCCGGAGCAAAAAAGGCAGGACAAAGATGTTGCTAGAGCTAAAGAAACCCTGGGAGAACTTGCCAAAGAGTTTTCAGCTAAAGAAATCAAAGAAATAGTAACAGATATTGATTGTCTAGTAGCTAATTGGCTTGATGACTTCGAAAGATCGATTTTTGAAGGAAAAACATTAAAAGAATTACTACACGAAAAGGGAGGTATGTTATGAGAAAAAAATCATTTTCAAACGATGATGATGGGCCTAAAAATGCCCTAATTTATTTAAGGGTTTCCAGTGAAGAACAGGTCGATAATTTCTCACTTGAAACCCAAGAAGAAATTTGTAGAAAAGAAGCAAAAAAAAGAGGTTATGAGGTTATCGAAACCTTTAGAGAGGAGGGCCGATCAGCTAAAAACATTCTTGGCAGGCCAGTGTTAATTAGCCTTCTTGAATATGTCAGAAAGCACCGGAAAGAGATAGGAGCATTAATAATTTATCGTTTAGATAGAGTCTCTCGCCAAACTGCTGATTACTTAGCAATAAGAAAGAAACTTGCGGAATGTGGCGTTACCATTATCTCCGCCACCGAACCAACGGGTAACAGTCCCACAGAGAAGCTCGTAGAAACAATTTTGGCAGGCTTTGCCCAGCTAGATAATGATATTCGAAGCGAAAGAGCTAGAAATGGTTTAAGAGCTAGATATATGTCTGGTTTGATTAGTGGCAGACCGCCACTTGGTTATAAATTCAAAATGGGTTTGGCTGTAAAAGATCCAGACACTTGGGATCAAGTTAAATCGGCATGGGATATCATGGCAGCTGGCAAAACTAGTCTCACTCAGATAGCAAAGATTATGGATGACAGTGGCATTAGAATTAAAAGAAAAAACCGAAAGTATAAAATCAGACCCCAAACAGCCAATCGGATATTCAGACTAAAATTTTATGCCGGTGTTTTAACTTCTGATACCTACAAACAAGAAGTTAAGGGTCAACACGTACCAATGATTACCCTAGAGCAATTTTACAAGGTTCAGGCGGTCTTAGATGGTCGTAGAGTTAGCGACATGGTACTAGTTAGAAGAACTAGAGAAAGTGAGGATTTTCCGCTACGTAGGATTGTTAAATGCAGCATTTGTGATGTTGGATTAACTGGAGGTTGGAGCAGGGGTAGAAATAAAAGATACCCGTACTATAGATGCGCAGGTGGCTGTACAAAGTCGATTAAAGTTTCAGCTATAGAATCTGCCATGAAAGATTTATTATCTCAGATAACCCCTAAGCCAGAGGCGTTAGAGCTGTACATTTCTAGAATGTACAAGGTTTATCACGAACGATATTCACGATTAAAAAAGATGAAAGATGCCGCAGACACTGAAATAATTGGCTTGCAAGAAATGAGAAAACAGTTAGTTGAGAAAAACTTGTCAGGGATTTATTCTGATGCGATTTTCAAAGAACAAAACGAAATCATTGAAGAAAAAATGATCAAAGCTCAGATTGTCAAAGAAGATTCTTTCATTGAAAAATACAACATAGATAAAGTAACTGACTTTATGAGAGCTAAACTGGCAGATCTTGGAGAAACATATAAAACCTCGAGTATCCCACAGATAAAGGTGCTACTTGGTTCAATCTTCTCCTCAGGACTTGCTTGGGACTACAATGGTACATTGAACCATGAAATTAGACCTATTTATAGGTATATTCAGGATCCTAATGACCCTGCTATCCCGTATGGAGCGGGAAACGGGACTCGAACCCGCGACCTTCTGCTTGGGAAGCAGACACTCTACCAACTGAGCTATTCCCGCAATTCTTTTATTGTTTGTTTTTTAAACGTTGCTATTTAATTATATGGCCTTGATTTTACCTAATATTTTGATGATTAATTGTAGCAGGTAGAGCGCGCCGCCCTGGCTGATAACTAGTAGTTATTACTGGATTTGTTAAATAACCTGCTAAACCCCCAGGGCGGCGCGCCCCACTTTTACCACCCCCCAGCTTTTTTCAAGCTCCCTGCTATAATCCAACTATGGCAACATCCTCTCGACGGGCAAGACTGGAGCAACGACGCGCGCAGCGCAACCTAGTGGTAGCGGTTGTGTTGGCAATTATTATTGGTCTGGGATTTGTTTTTTTTCTGATGCCGCTACTTTTCAACTTAGTGATCGACTGGTCGCGCGGTCAGACGCCAGCAATTTTGATTACTGATAACGTACCGCCTCAGCGCCCAATTTTCACTCCGTTACCTGACTACACTAATGAATCAAAATTAACCATTGAAGGCTTTACAGAAGCCAACGCCAAGGTAGAACTGTTTGTGGACGCTCAATCCAAGCAGGTGGTAACTGCTGATGATGAAGGTAATTTTTCCTTCAGTTTCAATCTGGACGAGGGTGAACACTCGGTTGTGGTCACGGCGGCCGATGAGGTCGGCAACTCTAGTGACTCCCCACTTTACAACGTTACCGTTGATTTGACCGCGCCAACTATCGAGATTACGGAGCCGGCCAATAAATCTATTTTTACGCTGCGATCAGAAAAAGTTGTGACCATCAAAGGCCAAATGTCAGAACCAGGAAAAGTTATGGTTAATGACTCCTTTACTTCGACCGATGACGAAGGCAATTTTTCGGTTCCGTGGTCGCTGGGTGAAGGCGACAACAAGCTGGAGATTCGCGGTGAAGATAAAGCTGGTAACACTAGCAGCACTCAAGAACTTGAGCTGACGTATCAGCCTTAAATTTAATTTCATTGTTGAATTATTTTTTCTTACTGAGATTGGAACCAAATTTTTCCTGGTTTATCGACAGATTGTTTATTGGTAAAGTGAAAGGGCGTATGCCTGCTCCATTTTCGCCAGAAATTACTCAGCCGCAAAACCAGTTGGTTAAGCCAGCTGGCCGTACTGGTGAGGTGGTGGATGAAGCAATTGGTACGAGCTTGTCTGGCCAGGAGCAATCTAGCCAAGCTCAAACTAGTCAATCATTGCCTAGTAGCTATCCTCCTGAACAAAATGAAAATTTGCCAGAGCAAATTAAGCCAAAACGTTCGAGTTTTTGGCAAAGCCGATGGGTGCGAACTTTGCTGATTGTGGGACTAGCTACAACTATTATCATTTTGGGAGGAGCAGCAATTTTTGCCTTGGTAGGTGGAAATTTTAGTGGTATATCAGGTTATGTTAAAGAAATTCCTGGTTGGGAAGTGCTATTTGGTAGGCAAACCAAAACTGTCCAGATCGATGATTCTATAGTTAACACCCCCTCTGAAAGAGCTAGTTTATTGGCTGGTTCTAGTTTGGCCGATTTTCCCTTCGAAAGGCTTCAGCCTCCTTTAAGACCTGCTGGCGATTGTCATTTCTTTACTTTCCATATTTGTCCTTTTGAAGTTGAGGCGGGGGGGGCCCCCCC
>Ga0334898_1000955_pt1 | contig 37944 bp, 25 predicted proteins | sample GraSluR3_MG_10_FD_207228 | JGI IMG/M metagenome (GOLD analysis project Ga0334898, IMG submission 207228) | Sludge microbial communities from methane-producing bioreactor in Wageningen University, Netherlands - Granular Sludge_3_08-R3 | ecosystem: Engineered > Bioreactor > Anaerobic >... | reverse complement strand
GAACAGATTCTCCTGGGTGGCCCGACCCGTGTAGTTGATCTGGCCGCCCTTGAGCATCAAGAGCAAGCGGGCAAGGCGCCCGGCCGTCGGAGACGTGGGATTCGCCTTGATCGCCTTCTTGAAACGGTCGTCGAAGTCTTTCTTGATGTGCCGCGCGAGGCCGAATCGGGCGGCCGTGAAGCTCATCTGCATCCAGACCGCCGTGGCGTCGCCCGCCTTGGCGATCGCCGCGTCGAGGAACTGCTGGGCCGTCTCGGTGGCGTTCGCCTTGAACTCGATGCCGGCGCGCAGGGTGTCGAGCGTATAGGGTTCGACGTCGGGCGCGGGCGAGCGGGCCGCCTCTTGCCACTCCCGGCGCGCGGCCTCGAACATCCGCCGCTTCGTGAGACAGCGGATCATGGTCACCCGCTGGTTCCACCGCAAGCTGACCGTGCGGGGGTCGCGCGGCTTGATGCGGAAGACCGCCTCGACGTGGGGCTCCGACTTGTCGGGCTCATCCCGCCCCAGGTGATGGTTCGCAAGCCAGAGGTGGGCGTCGTAGTCCTCGGGCAATTCCTGCAAGAGCCGGCGGAACACGGCCGCCGACTTCGCCGGCTCTTCCATCGCCGCGTGCAGAGCCGCCAACTCGCGGTAGGCGTCGACCAGCCGCGGACAGCGCAGGATGCTCTCGCGAAAGAACCGGGCGGCATCCTTCTGAAGGGCGTGCGATTCTCTCCGCATCGCGCGAGAAACGAAGCGATCTTCCTTCAACCCCTGGCCGTACCCGACGAAGTTCCGCGCCAAGTGCAGATAGACCAACCCGGCGGCGATCGCCCGCTCGTCTTCGCGCAAGCACGCCAGCGACGCCACGTCGTCGGCGTATCGGGTCCAGTAGCGCTCGACGATCCCGGCGTCGTCGCAGCGGGGATGCTCGGCCAACATCGCCTTGGCACGATTCCAGTGCGGATCGAGGGCCGGGGCCGGGCCGATCTCGAACAACTGGGTCAGTATCCGGGCCTCGCCGTCCCGCACGGCCCGCTTCCACGTCCGATCGACGATCTTGTCGATCACTTCCCGGTGGCTCTGCCCGTACCGCTGGCGAAAGCGGCGGTACTCGCGGAAGAATTCGTCCAAATCGCCGCTCCGCCAATGCTCGGCCAGACGGCCCAACGCCACGGAGACCGGGCCTTGCTGCATGTGGGCCTGCAAACGGCGGACCGGACCCGCAACGTCCAGCGGGCTGTCCTCCAGCCGCAAATCGCCCGCCGCGACCCGCAGGGTCTGGGCAATCCGCCAGGCGGGCCGCGCTGGGTCAAGGCGCCGCCAGTTCTCCTCGGTCCGCTCCCGGTCGCCTTGGTAGAAGGCCGAGAGCCCGCGGAGAAAGAGCTTCCAGTCGCCCAGCGGCGACTTCCGGGGAATTGCCAGCAGGCACTCGGCCGCCCCGTCGTCGTCGCCTCGCTCGATCGCCGCCAGGGCGTCGCGCACGTGGCGCACGTGGGCCTTCAGGCCGGCCACGTCGGGCGGGACGACGGCCGGATCAAGGACCGCCCGGTCGGCCACCTCGGCCAACAACGCGGGGTCCTTTTCCAGCAAGGCCGCCGAATCGGCCCGAGCGTCGCCGAGAATGACCCGCAGCCGGGGGAGTTTGCCGACGATCTCGGGCAGGGTGGGGCCAAGCTCGGTAAGCCGCGCGAGCACGCTGCGGGCCTCCGCCGCCAGCTTCATGGCCTGAAGCTGCTCGACCCGGGCCAGGTAGGCCCGCTCAAGCAGTTGCCGGTGGTTGTGGCTCGGATCCTGCCGATAGCCGATCTCGGCTTCCTTGAGGGCCAGCTTGGCGTTCCCTTTGGCCAGATTGCGCTCGACCCTCTCAAAGAGCTGCGTCGCGACTGCCTTTTTCTTCCGCTTTCGCTGCGACATTGGCGGGCGTCCGTGCTGAGGCCAGAAGTTAAGGTAATTCTCCATTAACTTACCGCGCGAGCGTGCGGAAATGGAAGGAGTACCTGCCAAGAATGCCGTGGCGGGGCGCTTGGCAAAGCACCCCCCCCAACAAGGCGAGGGGTGGATCGGCAGGATCGCCGCCCCGACAGGATCCATCCGGCGCTGTATCGGGAACTCGAGGCGTGGGCCCCGCAAGAGCTGCGCAGCGTGAACGGCCAGATCGAGCACGTGCTCCAGGAGGCCGTCGCACGGCGGAGGCGAGCCGCCCAAAACGAGGGCCCCGAACCGCCGGCCCAGCAGAACGGCGATCCCGATTGACGCCCAGCGACGGAGTCCGGTCTCGCGCGCGAAACGGGGGGGCGGCGCTCAGTCGAGCTCGTCCTGAAGCCAGGCATCGATCTTCTCGGCACATTCGGGCCGGACGCGAAACGCCTCGCGAAGCGACCCCGACTCCGTCGCGCGCAGAACGCTTTCGGCCCAACCGCGCCGCACCCACTCCCTGCCGAGCAGCTCGTCGCGATGTTCGAGAAACCAGTAGCCGAAAGCCTCCGCGAACCACGCGCGCACCGCGTCGCCGTCGGCCGGGTCGACGTCTTTCGGTATGTCTCTTGGGTCGAGCTGGTTCAGGAACCTCTTCTCCAGCTTCCTCGTGAATGCGGCGACGCCCATCGTGCTGCTCCGTGCCGCGGAAAGCGGGCCGTGTTGGAAGGGCCGTGTCCGACGATTCGATGCGAATTATCGCACCCCCGGCGCAGGGCGTCAATAGGCGAGCCGGTTGTCGCACCCGGCCACCCCTCATTACAATCGCGGGCGGTTCGTCAGGGTCTCGGATGTCTCAGTGGAGGGATCATGATGCGGAAGGCAACGGGCCCCATGCGACTCGTCCTGCTCCTGCCTGCCCTGGGTGCATGTTTCGTGGGATCGTCGGCGACCGCGCGGTGCGAACCGACGCGTGCCCGGGCGTTTCTCGAGGCCAATGGCCTCGAAGCGTACAACGGACGGTGCATCGATTACCTTGTCTGCGTGATTCGGAACGAGCCGGAGAAGGCCGCCGAGATTCACATCGGCTCGGTGAATCCGGGCGCCGACGAGAATACGAAGCAGGGAATACGCAGGATGACGACGCAAGCCGCTGCCTTGCTGACGCGAGCCGCCGTGAGTGAAATCGAACTGGTCGCGGCGCACCGCGTATCGAGCAAGGCCGTCGCGCTCTGCTACGTCCTCAACACCGATCACGGGCCGATCCTGTTCGCCTTTGGCGCCTATCGCCACAAAGATCGGTGGTACTCCTACAGTTGGGATCTGCGGACCGAGTTTCGGGAGATCCGCGAACATCTGCGCGGGACGATCCGTTTCGACGAACCCGCCGCGTTTGCCGTCGAGCCCGTGAAGGAGAAATCGGTTTAGACCGCTTGGGAGGGGGGAATCTCAAAGAGATTTCCGTGCGAATTGCCACGAGAGGGTTCCTGAAGCGCGGCGACATCGAGACAATCGCCGACTGCAAGGAGGAGTACATGGTACGGAGCGAAGCACGAAAGCCGCGGGTGGGCCTGTTGGCCCTGACCTTGGAACTGTACGAGTCGCTCGCGCCCGACTTGCGCCCGTCGCGCGAGCAGTGGGTGCGGCAGGCCGTGTTGCCCGCCCTCGGGTCGATTGCCGAGGTCGAGTTCGACGGGGCCGTTTTTCGGCGCGAGGACGTCGAGGCCGCCGTCCGCCGGTTCGAAGCGGCGCGGGTCGACGCCTTGCTCGTGCTTTGCCTGACCTACTCGCCCAGCCAACTGGCGATTTCGGCGCTGCGGAGAACGCGGCTTCCACTGGTCGTGTGGAACACGCAGGAGCTGTTCGCCGTGGGCGAGCGGTTCAGCGGAAGCGACATGATCGCCAATCACGGCGTCCACGGCACCCAGGACCTTTGCAGCGTGCTGGTGCGCAGCGGCGTGCCCTTCGAGTACGTCACGTCGCATCGAAACGACCCCGACGGGCTGAAAGACCTCGGCGACTTCTTCGCGGCCGCCGCGGCCGCGGCGGCGCTGCGCCGGGCGCGCGTTGGGCTGCTGGGGTATCCCTTTCCCGGCATGGGCGATTTCGCCGTCGACACGACCGATCTGGCCGCCACGCTCGGCTGCCAGTGGATGCCCCTGTCGATCGAGCAGTATATCCAGCGGGCCGAGCAAGCGCCGGCCGGCGCGGTCGAGTCGCTCCGGGCCGAATACCGCCGTGCCTACGACGTGGCCGACGATCTGACCGACGACGACCTCGACGCCACGGTCCGGGCCGAGCTGTCGCTGCGCGGGCTGGTCGAAGAGAACGGGCTCGACGCGGTGACCTACCAGTTTCTCGCGTTCGGCGACGACGAGCGCACCGTGACGGTTCCCTTTGTGGCCGCCAGCCGGCTCATGGCCGAGGGAGTCGGTTTCGGCGGCGAGGGCGACATGGTCGGAGCCGTGGGCACGTGGCTCTTGGGGCGGCTTCGATCGCCGGCCAGCTTCAGCGAGATCTTCACGACCGACTTCGGCGGAAACGGGCTGCTCATGAGCCACATGGGCGAGGCCAACGTGGCCATGGCCCGCCGCGACCGCAAGGTCGCCCTGGTCGCGCGCCCCAAACCGATCACCCGCACCCGGGCGCGGCAGTTGGCCCTGGCCACGAGTTTCGAGCCCGGCCCGGCCACGCTGTGCGCCCTGGTTCGCGGCCCCGGGCAGCGGTGGCGGCTGATCGCCAGCTCGATGGAAATCGCCGACTACGGCCCGATCGAGTCCATGGCCGCGCCCCATTTCAAGCTCCTGCCCGCGCGGGGCGACGTGCGCGATTGGCTGACCGCGTATGCCAAGGCGGGCGGGCCTCATCACAACGCCGTCTGTTTCGGCGACGCCACGCGCCGCATCCGGGCCGTCGCCCGGTTGCTCGATGCCGAGTACGTCGAGGTGTAAGCGATGTTTCTGGGCCTGGATCTGGGGACGACCAACGTCAAAGCCGTCGTGGTGGACCGCGACGGCCGGGTGATCGCCGAAGGCTCGGCCGGGGTCGAGCGGTTCTACACCCCCGACGATGGCGTCGAGCAGGACGTCGAGCAGATCTGGGACGCCACCCGCATCGCAACCCGCCAGGCGACGGCCGCGTGTCGCCCCGACGAAATCGCGGCGATCGGCGTCTCGAGCCAGGGCGCGGCCATGCAGCTACTCGATGCCGAGGGCCGGCCCGTCGGCCGCGTGATCAGTTGGCTCGACGGACGGGGCCGCCCCTTCGACGAGCGGATCACCGCCGAGCGGGGCGAGGATTTCTTCGTCGAGCACGTCGGGCGTCACGCGAGCACGATGACCGTCGGCCAGATTCTCCGCCTGCGCCACTCGTCCGAGTCGTTCGCGGCGGTCGCCCACATCGGCTACGTCGGCGACTACGTGGTGGGCAAGCTCTGCGGGCGCCGGGCCCACGACGCCACGAATCTGTCGATCGCCGGGCTGCTCAATCCCGCGCGTCGGTGTGCCGACCCCGCGGTGCTTGATCTGCTGGGAATTCGCGACGACCAACTGCCCGATCTGCTGCCGGTGACCGTGCCGGCGGGAGCCTTGTCGGGCGACGCCGCCGGGCCGATGGGTCTCGCGCCGGGCATTCCCGTCTCGCCGGCCGTCCACGATCAGTATGCGGCCTCGATCGGCGCGGGAGCGGTCGACGTGGGTGACGTGTGCCTGGGCACGGGCACCGCCTGGGTGCTCGTGGCCGCCACGCCCGCCCTGGCCCGGCCGGTGACCCGGGGGACGTTCGTCTGCCCTCATCCCGTCGAGGGCCTCTTCGGCCAGATGCTCTCGATGACCAACGGCGGCTCGTCGCTCGACTGGGCCCTCGGATTGACCGGGCGCGAGCATTCGTCGGGATCGGTCGACGACGCGCTCGAGGCCGTGCCGGCGGGGAGCGAGGGTTTGCGCTTCTGGCCCCTGCTGTCGCCCAGCGCGTCGGCCGGTCGCTTTGGCGCGTCGGGCGGGCGGATCGCCGGAATCAAGCTGGCCCATTCGGCCGATCACCTGCTCCGCGCCGTGGTGGAAGGTTTGGCCTGCGAGCTGGCGCGGCATCTGGGGTTTCTCACCGGCGCCGGCCTTCCCGTCCGGCGGTTGGTGATGTGCGGCGGGGCGGCGACGGGGCGCGTTACCCCGCAGATCGTGGCCGACGTGACCGGCCGCCCCGTGACGTGCGTGAGCCAGCCGGCCGTCAGCGCCTTCGGGGCGGCCACCATGGCCCGGCGCCTTGCCGAGCCCGGCGCCGAGCTGGCCGTTCTGGCGCGCAAGCTGGCCCCGGCGCGCAAGACGGTCGAGCCGGGGAACGACGCGGCCGCTTATCGACACGTGCTGAGAAGATATCTGGAACCGTTTTCGCCCCCCAAGGAGTCGTTTGACCGGCCATGAGTTCCGTTCCGCTTCATTACGTCTGGGAGTATACCGACGTCGACCGCCGCTTCTGGGACGAGCACCTCGAAGGCTGGCTTCCGCCGCGGATTTTCGACGCCCACACCCACGTCAACGAGCCTCGCTTTCGCCTCGAGCCGATGACCGACGCGAAACGCCGGCAGTACTGGGTCAGCGAGGTGTCGGAGCCGATTGGGGCGGCCGACGCCGATCGCTGCCATCGGCTCGTTTTTCCCAACCGGGAGCTGTCGTGCCTGGTGTTCGGGCATCCCAGTCTCGACTACGACATCGCCGGGAGTAACGCCCAACTCCAGAAGGACTGCGTCGCGCGGGGCTGGTACCGGCTGGCGGTGGTCGCTCCCGACTGGCCGGCCGAGCGCGTGGCCGCCGAGCTCGACTTGCCGCGCACGCTCGGCGTGAAGGTCTACTACGGGCTGATTCCGGGCCAGGATCCCACGACCCGCGACAAGTATCTCGAGGCGAGCATCTTCGATTTCCTGCCGCACCACCAGCTCGAACTGCTCGATGAGCGGCGGGCTTGGGTGACGCTGCACGTTCCCAAGGCCGACCGGCTGGGGCATCCCGACAACATCGCCGAGATCCGCGCGATTCGCCGGCAGTATCCGGCCATCAGGCTGGTCATCGCGCACCTGGGGCGAAGCTATACGATGCCCCACGCCGAGGAGTCGCTGCCCCAGTTGGCCGACGACGAGGGCCTCTACTTCGACAACTCGGCGGTGCTCAACCCCGACGTCCACCGGTTCGCCATCGAGACGCTGGGCCCGCGGCGCATCCTCTACGGCACCGACAACCCGGTCTTCTACATGCGAGGCCGCCGCCAGTGGCACGGCCGAACCTACGTGAACCGCACGAGCTACCCCTTCCACTTCAACCGCGACCGCGAGCCCCCCGAGGTCGAGGCCCGCTACACGCTCACCATGTACGAGGCGCTGCGGGCGCTGAAGCAGGCCTGCGAGCAATTAGGGCTCGCTCGCGACGACGTCGAAGCGATTCTCCACGGAAACGCCCGGCGCCTGGTCGACGGCGGCTCGTAGCGCGACTCGGCCGTGCCGAGTGCGCGACCGAGTTGGGGCGGCTCACTTCGCCGCCTTGGCCATCCGGTCGATCTCTTCGAGCCGGAACCGCACGCTCGCGATGAAGGGCATCTCGCCCTCGATCCAGTGGCCGTAAGTCGTGACGACGAAGGTCGCGTCGGGCAGCCGTTCGACGGCCGGATAGGCGCAATCGGCGCCCTTGGTGCTGTCCATCAGGCGGACGCGGTACTGCCCCTCCCCTCGTTGCCGCCGCCACGGCCCGCAGAATCGGTATAACGTGGCAAGGCCCTATAAACGGCTTCGGGACGGCAGCAACTGGACGTGTTTGCACGTTTCGGTTAGGATGGACGACTGGGGTGAGTTTGGCAGCCATCGAAACCACGCTTCGCGCGGAGGCCGACATGCTCATCCCGACCGTGCTCCTCTTGCTTGCCTCGGCGGGCCTCCTCGTATTGGCGAGCCTGGCCGCGGGGTTCCGGCCTTTTCCGCGCAACCCGATCGGCCGGTCGCCCCGGAAGCACCGGCACTTCGAGACGCTTCGAACGCTCGCCCGCCGCTGCGCGGGCGAAGCGCCCGGCAGCGGGGTATCGCCGCCCGGCGGGCTTTCGCGGTGCCTCGCGCCGGCCGGGCCACTTCCCCCACGCGACGACCCAGGAACGGCAACCATGCAATCAACCATCGCAATCGTCATGGCCGGCGGCAAGGGAACCCGAATGAAATCGGACCTGCCCAAGGTGCTCATCGAGGTCCAGGGGCGGCCCATGATCGAGTACGTGCTCGATTCGCTCGACGGGGCGGGCATCCAGCGCAAGATCGTCGTCGTGGGCTACCGGGCCGACGACGTGCGCCGTGCCCTTCGGCATCGGGCCGGCGTCGAGTTCGCCCATCAGGCCGAACAGCTCGGCACGGGGCACGCCGTCATGGTCTGCCGCGACCTGCTGGCGGGCCGCGAAGGCCCCGTGTTCGTCACGGCGGGCGACATGCCCATGCTCCAGAGCCGCTCGGTGAAGACCTTGCTGGCCGACTACCACCGCCGTCCGGCCGCCTGCCTTCTGGGAACGGTCTACGCCGAGAAGCCCACCGGCCTGGGGCGGATCGTCCGCGACGCCCGGGGCGAGTTCGCGCGAATCGTCGAGGAAAAAGACGCCACCGACGACGAGCGCCGGATCCGGGAAGTCAACATGAGCTACTACGTGTTCCGCTGCCCCGATCTGCTCGAGGCCCTCGACCAGATTCGGCCCAACAACGCCCAGAGCGAATACTACATTACCGACTGCCCGGGCATCCTGAAATCGGCCGGCAAGGAGGTTCGGGCCCTGCCGATCCTCCAGCCCTGCGAGGCCCTCGGCGTGAACAACCATTACGAGCTGGCCGCCGTCGAGGCGGTCTTGTCGGCCTCGGCGTGATCGCGCAGGCCGGCCGATGCGGCCACGATCGTTACAGCTCCTTGGTCAAGCCCGGCTGCGGGCAGGGGTAGATGCCGTCGGGGCCCTCGTGGATCGGGGCCGGCGTATCGAAGGTCATGGCGTCGACGTCGTCGACGAATTGGAAGTCGGAGGCCATGACCTCGTCCCAGGTGACGAGCTGGCCGGTATGCGCGGCGGCGCGGCCCATCAGGGCGGCCACCTCGGCTTCGCCGGCCCGGCGGGCCTCGTTGTGCGGCTTGTCGTTGCGGATCGCGTCGAGAAGCAACTGCCATTCGGCATGATAGGGGTTCGGGTCGGGCTGGTCGAACTCCCAAACCTGGTCTTCGGCGACCATGTTCTGGCTCTTGTAGATGCGGGGCTTCGGCTGCGACAGGTTCGTCATGAGGACGGCCGAACCCTTCGAGCCGTGGGCGTAGTCGGCATAGGTGCTCCAGCAGTTGGCCATGTGTCGCGAAAAGGCGAACAGCCTGGCCCCGTCGGCAAAGGTGTACTCGACCGTGTAGTGGTCGAACTGGTTGCCCGCCTCGGCGTAGCAGCGGCCGCCCATCCCCTGGGCCGAGACCGGCCAGGCCCCCTTGGCCCAGCAGGCCACGTCGACGTTGTGGCAGTGCCAGTCGATGAAAAAGCCGCTCGACACCCAGGTGAAGCTGTTGGGGTGCTGGAGCTGGAAGGTCAGCTCGTGGGCGCCTTCGGGGCGGCGCGGGCAGTGCACCGGCCCGTGCACGCGGTAGATGCGCAGAGTATGGACGTCGCCGATCGCCCCGTCGTGGATCCGCCCGATCACTTCCTGCCGCGCCTTCGAGTGCCGCCACATGAAGCCCACGCCCACCTTGAGGTTCTTCTGTTCCGACCGCTCGGCGGCCCGGAGCCAGCGCCGCGTGGCGGGCGCGTCGGTGGCGAACGATTTTTCCGCGAAGACGTTCACCCCTTTGTCGACCGCGTATTCGAGCTGCGTCGGACGGAAGGCCGCGTGCGTGGTCAGCAGGACCACGTCGCCCGGCCCCAGGCAGTCGATCGCCTTGCGGTAGGCGTCGAACCCGACGAATTGCCGTTCCGGGGGAACGTCGACCTTGTCGGCGAAAGCCTGGCGGAGTCGCTGGTGACTTCCCTGGAGCCGGTTTTCGAACAGGTCGGCCATGGCATGGAGCTTGACCGGCCCGCCCGTGGTCGAAAAGGCGTCGGCCACGGCCCCGGTGCCCCGTCCGCCACAGCCCACCAAGGCCAGTTTGATCGTCGAATCCTCTGCCGCGTGCACGTGGGGGATGGCCGCGCCGGCCAGCGCCGAGGTCGCCGCGACTTTGCCCGAGGCCTTGAGAAACTCGCGACGCGACTTCGACCCGGCGTGGTCCTTGTTGGGATCGGAGGCATTCATCCAGTTCTCCTTCGGTCGGTCCGATGCGGAAGGCCGTTGCCTGGCGGCGATTATAGTCGACGGGGCCCGGGCTGTTGAGATCCTGCCGAAAGAATCGGCTGGGATGGGCCAAACGCAGCGCCGGCCCACCAACGCCTTGCTCGGGAGGGCTTATCGGCTGTAGAATGGTTCTATGGAGCCGATCGTCGCAAAGCACATTGAAATCGATCCTGCGCGGTGTGGCGGCAAACCGTGCATCGCGGGCACGAGGATCCGCGTCTGGGACGTCTACGTCTGGCATGAGCTTCAAGGCCGGTCGGCGGAAGAAATCGTCCACGACTTCCCCCAACTCAGCCTCTCCGACGTTCACGCGGCCTTGGCCTATTTCTGGGAGCACCAGGAGGCGATCCGCCGCCAGATGAAAGAAGGCGAAGACCTCGCCTCTCGACTTCGTCGAGAGAGCGGGCCGGGGCTGCTTGACGACCTGAGACGGAAGGATGCCGACCCCAGTACGCTTCCACCTCGATGAGCACGTCGCGCCGGCGATCGCCTCCGGCCTCAGAGCGCGAGGGCTGGACGTAACGTCCACGGTCGAGGTCGGCCTGTTGGGGGCCAACGACCGAGAGCAACTCGCCTTCATCCGGGCGGAAGGCCGCGTCATGGTCACCCATGATCACGACTTTCTCGCCTTGGCTGCGCAGGGAAGCTCGCACCCAGGAATCTGCTACTGCCGCCAGCAAAGTCGGTCAGTGCGGCAGATCATCGAGATACTGTCACTCCTGTACGAGTGTCTCACAGCGGAGCAAATGCGCAACCGGATCGAGTTCCTGTGACGGATCATCGAAACCGGATCGAGTACACGTCGGCATCCTGGAGTTCCAACCGAAGCCGCACGGCCTGGCCCGCCAGGGTGCCCAGGTCGCTGCCGCCTGTCCAGGCGGCGGTCGCTTCGATCGCGTCGCCCGAGAGCGCCTTGCCGTCGGCCAGGGCGAAGCCTGGGATCGGTTTCCCGCCGGCGTCCTGGATCTCGACGTTCACGCTCCCGCCGCCGCCCGTGGCGAAGTTGACCAGCAACTGCTTTCCCTCGAAGGTGAGGGGCTTGGTCAGCAGCTCTCCGCCCCGGGCCGACGCCCGCACCGACACGAAGCCGTCGACGCGATAGGTGAACCGCCGCACGCGGCTGTCGGGGCCCGTGTAGTATGCCTCGGTGGCGTAGACCGAGTACTCGTCGTCGACGCCGGGCAGCTTGACCATGCCCCAGGTCATGTAGTTGCTGCGGTTGCCGTCGCGGTCTTCGGGGGCGGTGACGGGGATGAGGGCTTCGGTCCAGCGGCGGAAGGTCCGACCGTCGCGGCTCGTCATGAACACGGGCTCGACCTGCTGGCCTCGGTCGGGAAGGAAACGCGTGGGGAACCCCAGCAGAATGTGCGGCGCGCGCTCGTAGGGTTGGATGGCGTTCGTGTAGAGGTGCTCCTTCGGCGCGCCGGGATACTCGAGGTACACCGGCTCGGTCCAGTGGAGGAAGTCGTCGGACGTGGCCGTCATGATGTCGCGCACCCCGTCCTTGAACCCCCGATGGTAGTCGACGTAACGCCGTCGCGCCACGTCCCAGAAGGCCAGGTTCTGCGAGTCGAAAGCCCCCTTGGTGATCACCGGCTCGTCGGACATCAGCTCCCAGCGGATGCCGTCGGCCGACCGGAAGGCGAACAGGCCCCGCTGGTCGCCCCGGCGCCCGTGTCCCAGGGCCTTGTACTTGGCCTCGGGCTTGCACTGCGGATTGCGATCGAGAAAGGGCGCGAAGTTGTGCGTGCCCGGGCCGGCCCAGATGATGTTGTTCTGCTTCGATCCCTCGAACTCGAACAGCCCCAGGTCGGGCTTGTTCCAGTGGACGCCGTCGCGGCTCTCGGCGTAACAGGCTACCTCGGGGTGGGCCGGCTTGCGCGTCGCCTCGTCGAAGTGCGACCCGCGATAGTACATGCGGTAGAGGTCGCCGTCCTGGAAGATCGTGTAATAGGCGCACGTATTCCCCTCCCAGGGCTTGTCGGTCACGAGCACGACCTCCTGGGGAACCGGCTTGTGAAGCCGCAACGCGACGTCGCCCCGCATCGCGTCAATCAGATAGTCGTCGACGAACGGCTCCAGGCGCGATCCGACGTCGATGGCGTCGGCGCCGAAGCAGCGAGCGGCCAGCACGGCGGCTCCAAGCACGATCGAGATCGAAGAGGTCTTGTTCATCGTCCGGTCTCCCTGGAATGGAGGCGAGGCATGGGGTTTGGCGACGTTGCGCCGGCAGGCTCCAACGGGTGCCATTCGTTTTCAGGCTCCCACGAAGATCGCCGCGTCGGGCCGGGGCTTCGCCCGTCGACGGCCCCAGATTATCGTGCCCCCGGCGGCGATGCAAGCCGCCGAGCGGATTCGATAACCTCCGGTCGATCGCGCCATGAGGCCCCCCAGCGGTGCCGGAGGGGGGAATCCTGGCGCGATCCGCTCGTCGCCCTGCTCGATCGCCCATGCCGGCGGCGATGGCCGCGCCCTCCGCTCTAGGAAAGGGTAGAATAGTCGGAGAGGAACGCCACCCGCCCGCACCCCACGAATTCAGGGGTGCACCGCGAAAGGATTGGGGGAGATCAATCATGTTTGCTTTGCTGCCGGGAGGCGGAGCCGGGGCTTCCGTCCGGATCGGGCTTGTTGCCGTGGCGTTGCTGGTCGCGGCGGCACGGCCGGCCGGGTGCGCGGCGGGAGAAGCCCCGTCCGAGCCGCAGCCGTCGGCGTCGCCCGGGTCCGAGCAGCTCACCCCGGAAGCGATCCACGAACGGCTGAAGATGCTCGAGACGTCGGCCGATCCGAACGACCCGACGGCGGCCGCGATCCGCGACCTGTACGGCCAGGCGATCCCGCTGCTCGAGGCGGCGAGCAAGTCGGCGGCCCGCCTGGCCGAGTACGAGCGGATGATCGACTCGGCGCCCGACGATTTGAAGGCCATCCAGGAGAAGCTGGCGGCCCTGCCGTCGGTGCCGGCGATCGAGGTCCCCGCGGAGGCGACGGTTTCGCAGCTCCAGCAGAAGCTGGACGAGGCGAAGCAGTTGCTGGAAGCGGCGGAGCAGTCGGTCGCCGACTACAAGGCTCGGGCCACGCGGCGCGTCGTCGCCCAGAAAGAGAGCGCCGAGCCGTTGGCTGAGGCGCGCCGGCAACTCGCCGAGGTGAACCGGCAGCTCGAAGCCCCGGCCAGCGAGAGCGATCCTCCCTCCCTTGCCCTGGCGAAGCGAGGGCTCCTTCTGGCGCGGCGCCAAGCCTTGGAGAACGAGATCGCCGTCTACGAGCGGGAGTTGGCCGCCCACGCGGCGACGAAGGAGCTGTTTCCCTTCGAGCAGCGTCTGGCCGACGCCGAGTTGTCGCTCGCGCAGGAGCGGGTGGCCCGCTGGCAGGAGATCGTCAATCGCCGCCGCGAGGAGGAAGCGCGCCGGACGGCCGCCCAGGCCAAGGCCGAGGCGGCCCGGGCCGATCTCTCTCCCGCCCTGCGCGAAATCGCCGACGCCAACCTCGAGTTGGCCGAGGAATCGGAGACGCTGGCGGCCGAAATCAAGAGCGTGACCCACGACCTTCAAGACGTCGACGCGAAGCTCGGCGACGTTCGGGGGCAGTTCCAGCGCTCCCAAGACCGCGTCGAGACGATCGGCCTGACCACCGAAGTCGGGCTGCTGCTGCGCACCCGTCGGGCGACCCTTCCCGACGCGGGGCACCACCGCCGCGCGATCCGCGCTCGGCAAGAGACGATTCTCAAGACCCAATTGAGGCTTTTCGAATTGGAGGACCTCCGGTCGCTGACTTCCGCGAAGCGGCGCGGGGTCGAGGTCGCCTTGGCCCGAGAAGGACCGCCGCCGGCCGGCGTTTCGCGCGACGACCTCGATCGGGCGGCCGAGCTGGTCAAGAAGCAGCAGGGCTATCTCGACGAGTTGAGCACGAGCTATCTCAGCTACCTGAGGCTGTTGGTCGACGTGACCGAGAGTCAGCGCAAGCTGGTCGAGCTGACCGAAGCCTACGAGCAATACATCGACGAGCTCGTGCTGTGGATTCGCAGCGCCGAGCCCCTGTCGCCGGCCGACGGCCGCCAGGCGGCCGCCGCGCTGCTGTCGCTCGTCTCGCCGCATGAATGGAGCGAATCGCTACGCGATCTCGCCCGCGACGCGTTGACCGACCCGGCCCCCTTCGTCCTGGCCCTGGTGGTCTTCGTGCCGTGGATCGCGCTGCAGCCCGCGCTGCGCCGCTGGCTGGGGCAAAGCGGCGAGTTGGCCATGCGAAGCACCACGTACCGCATCATGCCGACCCTGAACTCGCTGCTGTTGACCGGGCTGATCGCCCTTTTGTGGCCCTGCGTGCTCTGGTACCTGGCGTGGCGATGGACCGTCCCCTGGCAGGCGACCGATTTCGCCAAGGCCGCCGGCCTGGGGTGCTCGTACGCGGCCTGGTTCGTTCTGCCGCTCGTCTTCTTCCGGCAGGTCTGTCGCCCGAACGGCCTGGCCCAGGCGCACTTCGGCTGGCCCAGGGAGACCGCCCTCGCAATGCGGAGGCACCTGCGATGGTTCGTGCCGTGGGCCTCGGTGGCCGTGTTCTTGATCGGAATGGTCGACGGGCTGGGGCGAGAACGGTGGCAGAGCTCGTTGGGCCGTCTGGCCTTCATGACCGTCGCGATCCTCGCGGCGATCCTGCTGCACTTCTTGCTGCGGCCGGCCGGGGGCGTGTTCCGCTATCTGGGCGGCAAGTACGGCGACGTCTGGCCGGTCCGTCTCCGCCGTCTCTGGCATGCCCTGGGCATGCTCCTTCCCGCCGGGCTGGCGATCCTGGCCGCCCTCGGATACCACTACACGGCCGAGCAAGTGGCCAAGCGCATGCTGGCGACCGTCTACCTGCCGCTGGGGCTGATGGTGGTCGGCGGCGTGCTCTTGCGCTGGATTCTCGTGGTGCGCCGCCGATTGGCGATCGACCGCGCCCGCAGCCGCCTGGCCGCCGAACTGGCCGAGGCGGCTCCCGCCGGGCAGGCCACCCTGCCGGCGAGCCCCGCTCCGGCCTCGGAACCCGATCTGTCGACCATCAGCTACCAGGCCGGGCGCCTCGTGCAGGGTGTTCTGCTGGTCGGAGGGCTGGTCGGCATCTGGTTGATCTGGGTCGAAATCCTTCCCGCGCTGGGCTTCCTGAGGCAAATCCCGCTCTGGCATCTCTCGCTGGCCGACGTGGGACTGGCGCTGATCTTCGTAATCCTCACCGTGCTCGCCGTGCGCAATGTGCCCGGGCTGCTCGAAATCGCCATGCTCCACAGCCTGCCGCTCGATTCGGGTGCCCGCTACGCCATCACCACGATCACGCGATACGTCCTCGCCATCGTGGGGCTCATGCTGACCTGCTCCGTCGTGGGCATCCAATGGTCGACCGTCCAATGGCTCGTGGCCGCCATGGGCGTCGGCCTGGGATTCGGCCTCCAGGAGATCTTCGCCAACTTCGTCTCCGGGCTGATTATCCTTTTCGAGCGGCCCATCCGCGTGGGCGACATCGTCACGATCGAGGGCGTGTCGGGCGTCGTCTCGCGAATCCACATCCGCGCCACCTACGTGACCAACTGGGACCGCCAGGAGTTCATCGTTCCCAACAAGGAGTTCATCACCGGACGCCTGCTCAACTGGACGCTCGGCAACGCGGTCAACCGGGTCGTGATCAACGTGGGTATCGCCTACGGCTCCGACACCGAGCGAGCCCGCGAGCTGCTGTTGCGCATCGCCCGCGAGCATCCTCTCGTGATGAGCGATCCGGGGCCCTTGGTGACCTTCGAGGGCTTCGGCGACAGCACCTTGAACTTCGTGCTGCGCTGCTACCTGCCCAATCTCGACAACCGGCTCGGCGTGATCCACGAACTGCACACGACGATCCACCGGGAATTCAACGCGGCGGGCATCGAAATCGCCTTCCCCCAGCGCGACCTGCACTTGCGCTCGGGCACCGAGGTGTTGCGCGACGCGTTTCGCGAACGTCGCGCCGAAAGCCCACCCGACGCCGAGAGACCATGACCGTCGGCGATTCCGTGGCGCGACCGCCGGCCGATTACCGGAGAACCCACGGCGGCACCTCGCCGTCTCCGGTCCGATCGCCCTGAAGGATCCAGGCCAGATTGAATCGAGCGACTTGCATCGCCGTGTAGGGGCCGTCGGGCCCGCCCTCGAACAGCAGGTAGACCATGCCTTCGCTGGCGGTGCCGGGCCGGCCGGCGCCGAGTGACGAATAGGCCGCGGGGCCGGCATCCACGAGCCGCTTGACGGGCCAGGTTGCGCCTCCGTCGAAGCTTGCCCAAACGGTCATCTTCTCGCGCGCTTTGCCGGCCGTATCCGCATTGCTGAAAACCAGGATGTCCCGACCTTGGACGGGAAGTCGCACCAGCCCGCCCTTCATGCCATAGCCTCGGTCGTATCCGCCGCCGTCGGGAAGCACCCGGCTGACCCTCAGGTCCTCCCACGTGTGCCCACCGTCGCGGCTCCACGCCTCCCGCCGCAGCCTCTCGTCCGGGCGCAGTTCGCGGGCGCGTGCCTTGTCGTAGAATCCGCTGTGGCTGCGCGAGTTGCCGTAGACTCGGCCGTCATGCAATTCGACCAGCGCCGCCTCCTCGGTGTATCCCTCGGGGAACAGCTCGCCTACCTGCCAGGTGGCGCCGCCGTCATCGCTGTAGATCGCGCAAGTGTAGATGGCCTCCGCGGGTTTCCTGTCGGACGGATGTTCCTTCGCATGGGGGCGGAACGTTCCCGTAACCAAGAGCCTCCCCTTGTGCTTTCCGTGCCTGAGCGTGATTCCCGCCTCGCTGGCGTTCGCGTGCAGGTAATAGGTCCCGCTTTGGGCGTCGGCGCCTTTGGTCGTCCGCTTTTCGGAGCCCGGCTGGTCGAGCCGTTTCATGACCTCGTTGGGCTTCAGCTCGATCTTCTCTTCCTTCCATGTCTTCCCCTGGTCGCTGCTTCGCCAAAGCGTATCCGTGCCGTCCCACAGGCGAAGCGTCAGGATGTCGCCCGAATTCTCGTCGACGATCATGTTGCTGTCCGAATGCCTGATGGGCACCTGGAGGATGTCTCCCCAGGTTCGGCCTCCGTCCTCGCTGCGCCGAAGATGCCCTTGGTAGTTTCGCACGACAAGAACCGTTCCATCGACCGCAACCGCCAGATACGGCTCGCGCGCCGGACCCCCGCCCTCGAAAACCACCTGCCGGTCGAAAACCGGCCGGCCCAGAAACGTTTCCAGCGGCCCTTCGGCCGGCCGCCCCGCGGCGGTCCGCCGTTCCTGCCCCGACGCCTCGCCCGCACCCGCCCCCCGCGCGCAAAGAATCGCCGCGACAAGACACCCCCCGATCGCTTTCCACAACCGTCGTTTGCTGCACATGGCGTTCTCCTGCTCGTTCGTCGACGTCGGGTAACCCGTGGGAACGCGGGAATGGTCGCAATCCCGTACGGTCAGAGTATTCGGCCGAGCTTCCCACGTCAACCGGCACGCCCCGCCCCATAATCGAACACCCGCTCGTTCGGCAAACCGCGCGTTCATTCCTCGTGAAGCGAATCCGCGTCGACGACCTCTCGGGGCAAGAGCAGTTCCTTGGCGTTGCGAGCCAAGCAGGGCGGCACCGTCATCAGCAGGCGCTGGCCCGTGCAGTTCTCAAACCGCCAGAGGCGGCCGTCCTGGCCCGCGGGCACCGGGACGCGGAAATAGCCGGGCTGGCCCAGATCGTCGAAGCGAAGGACGGCGTTCCCGTCGCCGTCGACCACGACGCCGCTGGTTGCGCTGCTGAATCCGCCGATCGTCTTGGTGCCGCGGGGCACGTAGAAGCAAAGCGTCCAACGTCCCGCCGGACTGGCCGGCTCCTCGAGGCTGGAGATCATGGTCATGGGATGATTCTCGGGCCAGACGATGCTTGTGCGGTCGCCGCCGTCGCTCCACTCCAAGCGATGCAGGCCGCCGTGGGGCGATCTCAGCACGACCCGGCGCTCGTTGCCGTCGGGCGGCACGCTGTCGTCGACGGCCACCGGTTCCCGCGTCGCCGCATCGAGCGAAACGAGAGACAATCGCACATTGCCCCGGTCGCGGTAGTGGGCGATCAGCCCCCCGGTGACGCGCAGCGACAGCTCCTTCTTCTCCGGGCGCAGCCAGGTGTAGGCGGCGTGCCGCCCGCGGAACGTGCCGAAACTGCCCGTGGACACGTCGGCCCCTCCCAGCGCGGCCGCGGCCGGAACCAACTCCCGGCTGTACTCCACGGGCTCGAAATCGAGAACCGTCGGCTGGTGCGCCCGAACGCCCGCGCGCAGCAGGGCCGAGATTTCCTCGTCGCCGAACGGTTCGCTGCTTTTCCAGGCATTGCGCTCTTCGGGTACGCTCCAATCGAACTCGTCGGGGACCGACACGGCGCGGTCGCGGTAGGGCACGTTGGTGTAGGTGCTGCGGGCCGTGACCATCAGCGTGTTGCGAATGCGATACGCGAAACGGACGACCTCCTCGAATGCCGCCTGGCGCGCGGAGCCGCCGGCGTCGTCATAAGCCAAGTAGAGTTCGACATAGCGGGTGTAGAGAGCCAGGTCGTCGAGCCGGGCGCGCACCGCCGGGTCGTCGGTCAAGGCGCGGGCCTCGGCCACGTGGCGGTACATCCGCGCCAGCAGGTCCTCATTCGAGCAAGGCGTCCGGTCGCGGTTCAGCAACTCGTAGAACTCCCGCATGGGCTCCCGCGCGGCGCCGAAGCTCTTTTCGAGAAAGTCGTCGACGTACTCGTCCACGCGCTCCGCGGCGCCGACGTCCCAGAGCAGGATCGGCGAGAGCCAGTAGCCCAGCCCGTTGGCTCCCCAACTGTCGGCGTTTTCCGAGTTCATGAACCGGGCGCCCCGCGCGTGGAAGTAGGGGATCTGTTCGGTCAAGTAGCGGAGGTCGCCCCCGCGGGCGCGCCGCGGCAGGTCGCGGCTCCACGTATGCACGTCGTGATATTCGCGGATGCCGATGATCCGCGCCCGCGCCGACCAACCCTCGATCAATTGCTCGACCGTATAGCCGCCCCGAATGAACGACGTGGCAATGCTCACGACGACGTTCGGGTGCACGTCGACGGCCGGCGGCGGCGAATGCATGTTGTAGGCATAAATGCCCACGTACTTTTCGCCCAGGCCCAGCGCGTTGACGGCCGCGGCCGCCTCGTTGGCCAGGAGGACGACCCGGTCGCTCACGCCGCCCATTGCCGCACAGGCATCGCATTGGCACCAGTTGGCGCCGTCCGATGGGTCGAGGCTGATCGTCTCCTGATCGGGGTTTTGCCGGATGGCGTTCACGGCGTCGGCGACCACGAGCTCGCGCAGGCCGGGGTTGGCGATGCAGAACTTCGTATCGGCGCCCAGGTATTCGCGGCGCCCGTCGACCAGCGCGTAAAACTCGGGATGGGCGTCGAACGCCGCCCGGTTGCGGCGGATGATGCCGCCGTAGCTGTGCCCCGTGTTCAGGGTGAACGCCGGGGTCATGCGGTTGCGGCGGTGCCACCGCTGCCACGCCGCGCGGTCCACGGTCCGGCCGGCGCCGCGCGGGCCGGAGCGGTTGTAGAAGTCCGGTCGTTCCGTGACGTCCAGCGCGATGTCCACCGTCTCGAGCCGAGGCACGATCTCCCACGTCTCGGTCGGAAAGAACTGCCGGTAGCCCAGCCGGTGCAGTAAATCCCAGACGGCGTGCTCGACCGCGCCCTCCGTCGCGCCGATGACGCAGACCCCGTGCGGGTGGGAGCGCAACAGGTACTCCTCCCGGCGCGAAAGTTCCGCGGGATCGAAGCGCTCGGCGAGCCCCAGCCCCGGAAAATCGGTAAACACGCCAACGGCCAGCCCCCGCGAGCCATCGCCCTGTTCGACGGCGAACTCGGCGTCGCCGATCCGGCCCAGGTACTCGGCCAACTCGCCCGCAGCCACGCGAACGCGCTCTCCCGCTCCGGGACCAACCACCACGGGAAACCGGGCCTGCCCCCGTGCGGCCAACGTCACCGGTTCGCCGGCCGCGGCCAGGCGGAAGAAATTCTCCAGCACGGTACGGCCGTCGGAGTGCTCGTCGTCGTAGTTCTCGGGGTGGAATTGGACACCGTAGACGCACCGTTCCCGATGCCGGATCGCCTGGACCCGACAATCCGGCGTCGAGGCCAATAGCTCGAAGCCGCGAGGAACGTCGGCCAACTGGAATGCGTGCGATTGCCTGACTACGATCTCCGCGGGCAGGCCGGCGAACAAGGGGTCGCCCGGTTCCACGCGCACGCGCAGGAATCCGATTTCCTTGAACACGCCCGGATGATAGCCGGGGCTCGGGTCGGCCTCGCCGGGGTTCAATCGGCGCAGCGGCACGACCGGCGTGCCAAAGGCATTGCCGATCAACTGGCACCCGCCGCACAATCCCATCATCGGGATGCGAGTGGTGCGAATGAAGTTGTAGAGCCTTTCGTCGTTGGGTCGCACGTCGGTGGTGGTTCGTCCACTGATCAGAACGGCTTTGACCTGCGGCCGTTCGAGTTCGTCGCCGTCCAGTTCGCTCGCATGGACCACCAGGCAGTCCAGCCCCGACAACTCGGCGAACCGTTTGCGCATGGCAGCCGCGTGGTGTTCCTTGTCCGTTCCGGCCAGTTTGCCCAGCCCCCTGCGGACGATCTCCGCATGCTCGATGTAGAGAAAGACGACGACCGGGTGATCGACGGCCGACAGTGCCTCCGGCCGATCGAAGGTCGCGGCCCAGAGTTCGTCGGCCGACTTCTCGTCGCCCGCCAGGCAGGTCGCGACAGAGGCGCAGATTGCCGCGAGGAGCAGGCTGCGAAACGTGCGGTTGACCATCGTGTTCGTCTCTTACCCGGCTTGGAATGGTTCGGGAGAAACCTCGCCGCCCGAGCGAAACCGGCAATCGCCCGCGGCGCCCCGTGCCGCCATTGTAACTGTCCGCGGGCGCGCAAGCCATCGGCTCAAGGCGACGGACGGTCCATCGCCGATGGGCCGTTGTCGCGGGCCGAACCGGCCGGTGCTCGAGTTCCTCCTTGGTGCGCCGGCGGGCGTGTCGGGGCTCGTCGACGCGGCGCGCGGTCGAAAGTGGGCTCGCAGGCTGGAATGGGGCCGTGCGACTGGCTACCATAGCGGCACGATGGTTGATCCCGTGGAAGGTGAGAAGGAGATTCCGATGAAACGCCCGCTGCTCGTCGCCTTGGCTTTGCTGTTCGGACTTTCTTCGACGGGCGCAGCGGCCGCGCCGCCGGATCCCGATCGCATGCTGGCCGCGCCCACGCCCATGTTCACCGAGTGGCAGACACGTTTCGGCGCCCCGCGGCCCGACTTCCAGGCCATGCGCCCATTTGCCGATCTCCCGCCGCTGCTGGAGTTCTACGACGGGCGTCCGGTGCTCACGACCGACCAGTGGCAAGATCGCAAGGCCGAGCTGCGCCGCCTGTTGTGCGATTACTTTCTTGGCTCCGCGCCGGAGCAGGCCCCGCCGCTAAAGAAGGCGACGGTGCTGGCCGAGGCCCGCGAGCAGTCGTCGATCTCGCGCCTCGTCGAGCTGACCTTCGCCACCACGCCCGAGGTGTCGATCACGATCGAGGTCCTGTCGCCCGAGGGTCCCGGGCCGTTCCCCGTGCTGTTCACGCAGACCAATCATCGGCGCTGGGGGCTGATCGCGCTGGCCCGGGGATACATGGCGTGCATTTATCCGGGCGCCGACGTCGACGACCAATCGGACCGATTCCTTGCGGTGTATCCCGATTGCGATTGGGCCCGGCTGCTCCGCCGCGCATGGACGGGCAGCCGCGCGTTGGATTACGTGCTCACCTTGCCCGAGGTCGACCGGCAACGGGTGGCGATCACGGGACATTCGCGCAACGGCAAGCAGGCCCTGATCGCGGCCGCCATGGACGAGCGCTTCGCCGCGGTGATCTCCAGCAGTTCGGGCGTGGGCGGGGCGGTCTCCTACCGATTCGGCAGCGAGCGGGCGTTCGACGAGAGCGTCGAATTCATGACGCGCAATCGGACGACCGGCTCGTGGTTCAGCCAACGTCTCCGGTGGTTTACCGGCCGGGAGAACAAGCTGCCGACCGACAACCACGCGCTGCTGGGGCTCATCGCGCCGCGGCACTGCCTGATCTCCACGGCCCACAACGACGGATGCGATCAGACCTTCTCGGCCGAGCGCTCGTACCTGGCGGCCCGCGAAGCCTACCGCTTCCTGAAGCGTCCCGAGGCGCTGCGGATCCTCTGGCGGCCCGGCGGACACGAAACGTGCGCCCAGGTAATCGAGGCCTATCTCGACTGGTGCGACTTCGCCTTCGGACGGTCGTCGACGGGCCTGCCCGAAGTGCTGATCCACCATTTCGACTGGGAGGCCTGGCGGAGCCGGTCGCAGCCCGACCCTCCCCCGGCCGACGCCGACGTGCGACAGCGTATCGCTTGGGGGCTGGGGGAGGAGCCGCCGCGCCATACCACGCCCGGCGGGAGCTATGGGAGCGGCGCCTCGCACGTGGCGGAGATGCTCGGCCGGGGTCGCCCGAGCGATACCGTGGGCCGGATCGCCGTGAACTTCGGCGAGTACGTGGCCGGCGATTTGTATTACCCCAAAGACGCGAAGGAGCCGCTGCCGGTCGTCATCTGGCTGCATCCCTTCAGCTACAACTTGGGCTACAACGGGGCCTATATGGTCGGGCCACGCATCCAGCAGTTCCTGCCCCAGAAGGGCGTGGCCGTGCTGGCCTTCGATCAAATCGGCTTCGGCGCGCGCCTGCACGAGGCCACCGGGTTCTACGACCGCTATCCACGCTGGTCGAGACTGGGAAAAATGGTTCGCGACGTGCGCGCGGCCGTGGATCTGCTCACGCTGGCCGGCCGGCCCGACGCCCTCGAACGGCCCGAGGATCGGCTCAAGGGCTTGCCGCCCCTCGACGCGAAACGCATCTATCTGCTGGGGTATTCGCTTGGAGGCAGGGTGGCCCTGCATGCGGCCGCCCTCGATTCGCGCGTCGCCGGCGTGGCCTGCTTCGCCGGCTTCACCCCCATGCGGACCGATACCGACGCCAAGCCCACCGGCGGCCTCCGCCGATTCTGGGAGTGGCACGGACTGCAACCTCAACTGGGCCTGTGCCACGGACGCGAGGCCGATCTGCCCTACGACTTCGACGACCTGTTGCGCCTGGTCGCACCGCGGCCCTGTCTTGTCGTGGCGCCCCAACACGACCGCGATGCCGACCCGGACGACGTCACCCGCCTGATCGACTCGGTTCGTTCCGCCTGGAACGATCGCGGGGCGCCCGCCCGCCTGACCTACCAGACCCCCGACGACTACAGCCGTTTCCAGGCCGATCAGCACGAGGTCTTCTGGAATTGGTTCGAAATTACCGAGACGTCGATGCGTCGGTGAAAGGGCGTCCCGACGGCTTCGCCGCCGAGGCGCCACGGCACGCGCGAGCCGGCCGACAAGGGGCTGGCCATCCAGGCTCGACGGATGCCGGTCAGCGACGCCTACCGCCCCCATGCCTAAACGTCCAAGCTGGCCGGGCTGGAGTGAACGGGCGATCGTTCGCCATGATGCGCCTTTCGCGCATGTGTCTCCACTCAGATTGCGTTCCACGTATCTCCCGGACGAATGCTGATCAGACGTGGAATGCGATGACGCTACCGACTTGGCGGAACTCGAAAAGGCGTGGGCTTTGCAGCAAGCGAGTGTCGCAGAATGCAATTGTGCAACGTCGCGGTGCGTTGCAGAAGGCGATTCCGCAACGGTGAGAGGTATCGCCGAGGCTGCGCCTACTTTCTATAACCTCCGCAGATAGCAACGGTTACGTCGACAACCTCCGATTGTGCCGGCTGGGTATGGCTTTTGCCCCCGATCTACCGAGGATATCGTTTCGCCACAAAGTGAGCAGGTCCCGACATTTTGAGGCAAAGGAGCCAGGCCATGAGTGATCTCGATCATCCGACAATGCACAAGGAACACCACGAGGCGGAGTGCGAGCACGTGATGTGGCTGGAGGACATCGGACGTTGGCGCGCGGAACACCGCCGGGCAGCGTCGATGCTGGCCGAGGGCCAGGCGGCATTGCTGGATCAGGATGCCGCCTTGGAAGCCCACGCTGAGGCGGTTCGCGCCCATGAGTCGCGCGTGCAGCGCCACGAGCGGACGATTGCCGACCACGAACGGGCAGGCAGCGAATTCGACGATGACACCCTGGCACATCTGCATGAAGACCTTCGTGTCCAGCACGACCGGGCTCGCGAGGCACACCAGCGAATCCGGGAGCATCATGGCGTCATCGCGGCGGAGATCCGACGCCTCTCTGAGAAGTTACATGCCCCCATGTGAACGTCGGTACGCCGTTGCATCGCCACGTGAAAAGTGCCTCGACGCCAGAACCCTCGGCCTTCCCGTGCGACGCGCATGAGCCCTACGCTTCAGAAGCAAACCAGAGACGTCATCCTCGATTCGATCGTCGATGGTGTTTTCACGATCGACGATACCTGGCGAATTACGTCCTTCAACCGAGCGGCCGAGGAAATCACCGGTGTGTCGAGCGAGGATGCGATCGGCCAGCGTTGCTGCCAGCATTTGCGAAAGCGACTGCGCGCTGCAGGAAGCATTGCGTACCGGCCACCCCGTGGTCTGCAAGCCCATCTATATCGTCAAGGCGGACGGTCATCGGATTCCCGTGAGCATTTGTTCACCGACGCCCGAAAAGACAAACCCGGTCGCTTCGCCGTGGCCGGCGGAGGGACCGTCTTTCTCGACGAAATTGGCGACGTTTCATCGGCCATGCAGTCGAAACTGCTTCGCGTTTTGCAGGAAAGGACTTATGAACCTTTGGGATCGGTCGACCCGGTCAGCGCCGACGTGCGCGTCATCGCGGCGAGCAATCGCGATCTTGGCGACCTGGTCAGAAAGGGGATTTTTCGAGAGGACCTTTACTATCGGGTGAACGTAGTGCGGGTTCAACTTCCCCCACTTCGCGACCGGCGCGAAGACATCGCCCTTCTGGTGGAGCACTTTGTGGCGAAGTTCAATCGGTTGCAGCAGAAGAACGTGGCGGGCGTATCGGAGGAAGTGATGGCGATTCTGCTGAACTACGATTATCCCGGCAACATTCGTGAGGTGGAGAACATTATCGAGCACGCTTTCGTCCTCTGCCGCCGCGGACTGGTGGAACCGGGGCACTTGCCGGCAGCGCTTCGAGACACGTCACGAGCGCAAGGGGCATTAGGCAAGGGCGAACTCACGTTAAGGCCCCTGGAGAAGGCACACATCACGGAGGCGATCCGAACAGGGTCTGGAAGAACCCGAGATGACTCCACGAGCACGCCGGATTGTCGAACTCGGCGTGGACGTTCTCATTTGCGGAGCGATCTCCCGGCCATTGGAAGCCATGCTGCTTTCGGCAGGCGTGGAGGTGGTTGCGCAGACCTGCGGTCAAGCGGAAGAGGACTTCCAGGCCTTCCTATTGGGACAGTTGACGGAGCGGGCTTTTCTGCTTCCCGGCTGTTGTGGACGTCGCCGGCTTCGTGGCACCCGCTCCGCGGCTGGAGACGGCAGAATCCGCGAGCAGAAACCGGCGACCAACGCGCCGAGACCATGACGGAGGTGATGACGATTCCCCGACCGTGGGGTCCCGATGGCTCGATGCCAACCCCAAAGAACCCAAGAGGAACCAACGCCATGAGAAACGATCTGACCCGACGCGGATTTGTCCGAACCGCAGCGGCTGGCTCTGCCACCCTGGCCGGGCTTGCCGTGCAGCCAGCGCCGATGGGGTTCGCCGCCGAGGCGGACAAGCCGGCCCTGCTCGGAGGCACACCCGTGCACAAGGGCGGCTGGCCCTCCTGGCCCCAGTGGGATGAGTTGTGGGAGCCTCAAATCGTCGAGGCGTTGCGCAGTGGGCAATGGTCCTCCGCCGGCGGTGGCGGACAGGTGGCCGATTTTGAGGCCGCCTGGGCGAAACTGCTCGGCGCCAAACGCTGCGTGGCTACGGCCAGCGGCAGCACCGCGTTGATCACCGCGATGCACGTCATGGATGTGGGACCCGGTGATGAGGTGATTACTTCCCCCTTCACGTTCATCGCAACGTATAACACGATCCTGTCGCTGGGGGCCCTCCCCGTGTTCGCCGACACGAACCCCGCCACGCTGACGATGGATCCCGCTTCGATCGAGAACCGCCTTACCGAACGAACCCGCGCCCTGGTGCCGGTGCACATCTAGCATCGAGACCTTGCGTTGCGCGGGCTGCGGCCTGTGCGTCGAAGAATGTCCTCAAGGAGCGATCACGTTGCACAGAACATGATGTACCCTTCCGTGGAGAGGTATTGTGAAGGACGGTAACGCAGATGATCCGAGGCAGGATCGCGCGGTGAGACTGATCGCGCTCTGGAGCACGTTGCATGACGCGATCGTCGGGGCCGTGGAGGACGAATTGGGCCGGCACGGACTACGGGACGTGCTTTACCAGCGATTGTTCGAGACCGCTCGAGACGCGGCAGTTCAATCTCAACCCGACGCCACGGCGATCGCCGACGAAATCATGCAATTGGAGCAGGATTTCGGTCTATGCGGAAACGTGCTTGAAAGAGCGCCGGAGCGTGTGGTTCGGGAGGTGACGAAGTGCCCCTGGTCAAATGTTCGGCCCGCCAGTTGCAGAGTCTTCGCTTGGTGGATGGAGGGATACTGCCAAGGACGCAATCCGTTGTACCGGTATCACTTGGAGCAACTGATGACGGAAGGGGCGGAAACCTGTGTTTGGTCGGTGTCTAAGCAGGCACAGAGACAGCCTCGCCCGTCGCCGGCGGCATGACGGCCCACGGGCCGGGCGACTCGACGTTGAGCAGCCCCGGGCTCAAGCAAGCCCAGAGAGGAAAGATGAGCATTGCAGAAAACTATCGAAGGCTCAGAGATGACGTTCCGGATAACATCGTCATCGTCTTGGCCTGTAAGATGCGAACGCCCCATGAGATCATCGAGGCGCTCGAGGCCGGAGCCGAGGATATTGGAGAGAACTACGTCCAAGAAGGCGCGACCATGCGCGAAGCCCTCGGCGTCAAGGCGCGAGACCTCACCTGGCACATGATTGGCCACCTCCAGTCGAACAAGATCAACAAAGCACTCGAAGTGTTCGACGTCATCCAGACGGTCGATTCGCTGAAGAAGGCGATCGACATCGACAAGCGGGTAGCAGCGGCAGGCAAGAGCAGCATTCGTGTCTGTATCGAAATCAATATCGGCAACGAAGTCTCAAAGGCGGGCATCAACCCAGGGGAACACGAACCCTTCGAAGACTACATGGAAGGCCTCCTGGGCGACATGGCGAGCCTCTCCCACTTGAGGGTCGAGGGCCTGATGACGATGGGGCCGCGATTCGGAAACCCCGAAGATGCGCGGCCTTACTTCCTCAGGACGAGGAGATTATACGAGCGGCTGAAGGCTCTCGCCTTGCCCAACGTCGACATGCGATACCTATCCATGGGAATGACGAACTCATTTCGGGTCGCCATTGAAGAAGGCTCGAATATGGTGCGGATCGGCACAGGTGTGTTCGGACCACGAGCTTGTCGACCATGAAAGAAGTGAGGCTCGCCCTCGCTGCCGATGCACAGGATCCGGGTGGAAGCCAACGCAACGGCTCGGCAGGACGAGCCTCCGGACGACGCGAAATGGAACGTCTCATGAAGCCTTGGGGCCAAGGTGCAAGCGTGCATCCGACGGTGGGTTGGAGGCAGGCGCGTGCAAGAGGGAAGCAGGCCATGTGGGCGCGCTACGGTCGCCCCCCGGGAGCAGGCTCCTTGCCCGAGGCAGAGTCGGGCGCCGCCTTGGCTTTGCCCGCCGGGGGCCGTTGTCCTGTTCGGAATTGCCGGACCACTTCGCGGACGGTGCCGGAGCATCCGGGGACAACTTGAATTCCCGCGGCAGCAAGTGCCTTCGCGGCATTCGATCCGCAGTCGCCCGTGAGAAGGACTTTCGCGCCCTTGGCGGCGATCCTCTGAACCGCCTGCCCGGCCGCATTGCCGGCTGTCGCGTTCAAGTTCTCCAACGCCTCGAAGGTCTCCCGCTCCGCATCGACGACAAGGAGATAGCGGCAACGGCCAAAGCGTGGATCGATCGCCGCGTCCATCGAGGGCGCAACAGCCGTGACGGCGATTCTGGCGGGTTCGTCGCGTCGATCCTCGGAAGCGGCCGGTCCAGGTGGTGACGTAGGAAGCGGCTGCTGGGCGCCTCGCCCCCAATCGGCGCCGCGTCCTACGCCGGCGCCTCGCCCCCAACCGGCGCCGCGTCCTACGCCGGCGCCGCGTCCCCAACCAGCGCCGCGTCCCCAACCAGCGCCGCGCCCCCAACCGGGCGCAAAGCCTCGGCCGAGACCGGGTTGCCCACCAGGTAGGCCCTGGGGGCCGACGGTATTCTGTGCCCACACGGGGCGGAGGCCGTCTCGCAGTGTGACCGTGGTCTCTCCAAACGTGAGAGATTGCGCAACGTAGTGGTTTTCTTTCATCTTCTCCGTGCGGAACGCCTTGACGGTCACTTCTTGTCCCACGGACAGTCTGGCTACGGTGTCGGCGACGGCGGCCGCCGGACCGAGATGCAGGTTGAGCCGTTCCTTCTCGACGGTCTCCAGGATGAGGTGAGTACCCGTCAGCGACCGGCCCGTCGTCAACTCGCACGCGCCGGTTTGGATCTCGACGATTCTACCCGACAGCGAGACGATCTCCGGCTGGACCGCTTGCCGCGGAACGCCCACGGGGTCGCCGACGCCTCTCTGAGCGTACGACGCCGGTGCGGCGCCCCCCAAAACGGCAATGGTTACCACTGCAATCGGTACAACGGTTCTCATGGCAATTCTCCCAATCGTTTGGCTTTGCGGGGACAGGCACCTTGCCGTTCGGGGAAGTGGTGTTCCCGCGATGCCACCACGCCCTGCAGTTTTTGCACACGTCGTCGATCTGTCCCCGGCAGAACCTGCACAGTCACGAATGCGCCGCCTTGGCGCAATCGCCCGGGAACAGGAGCGACCTACGACGGGGAAGGGCATTGATTCACGCGTGTTGCCACACGGCCCGTTGCCCCATCACGGATACGATTTGCTGCAGATTCCGTTCCTCTACGGCAGAATCGAAGCCCCTGCCGACATCAACCCCGCGACGCGCGCCTCGATGCTTGGCTGTCGGGGCCCTGTTAACCCGTTCTGGAAGCCATCTCGAGTACGAGCCGGACCGGGCAGTTGAGCGATGCCGACACGGGGCAGTATTTCTCCATTTTCTCCTTCAGCCGGAGGGAGGAGGCCCGCCTGGCCGAATCGTCATCCAGCATCGTGACGGCAATCGAGACGTCGATGCCCGTGAACCGCAGACCTTGCGAGGTCTTTTCCATCGTGCCCGTCGACGTGCTTGCATACGACCCAAGCCGGAGTTCGAAGCGGTCGGCGAAATAGAGGAAGGTGTTCAGAAGGCAGCTTCCCACCGAGGCGATCAACAGTTCCTCGGGCGACCACGTGCGTTGCGGCCCCCCAAATTCGGGTGGCGCGGCTACGGTCAAGTCGGGGTTGTCTCGGGCGCGAACGCGGCTTTCTCGGTCATGCTGCCACACGGTTTCGACCTGAAAGGTGTGCATCTCGTGTCTCTTTCCTTTCCGCTCAGTTACCGGTCAGGCCACTTGGTTCAACGCGACTCGAGCCCGATGGCCTCGCGGCGCTCGTTCTTCGGCGGCGTCGGGCACGGAGCCGGCCGTCGCCGGAACAACATCGCCACGAAGCCGGCTTCGGGGCTGGCGCCCTCGGTGGGGCGTTCGATTGCAGGCCGCTCCTGGCGCGGCTTCTGGAAAAGGGCCGAAGGCATCGCAGCTCCGACGCAAAAAGGATCTTCCCCTCTTCGGAGTCGAACCACGCGTCGTAGCGCGCCGCCTGTCGTTCGAATACCTGGAATCCGCCCAGATTGCCATCTCCTTTGCGAGTTTCCTGTTCCGCTTGCGTCCCCCCCGTCTCTTGTTTCTCCCCGAGCCGCGAGGGCATCGTGGCGTCGAGCCACGGTCGATGGGGTGCGTCGGGGGGATACCCAACGCGGGCATCGTCCTTCGGCGGCCTCCGGCTCCCTAGACGTGGGAGTCGTCGGCCATGAACTCGGCCCAACGCATGTTGTACGCGTCGCGTGGATAGGCTCGCGCCACGGCTTGCTCGGTGAACAAATACTTGCACTCGCTGCGGGAACAATACTCTTTGAGCAGGCCGTATGCCCAATTGATATCCTTCATCCGTCGCTCCGCCTCGGGCCGGTCTTCCGGCTTGCGTCGGTCGGGGTGGCACTCGAGGGACATTTTCTGGTAGGCGGCCTCGATTTCCCGAGCGCTGGCGGCCTCTTCGAGTTCCAGCACTTTCCTCGCTTCGTTGATTTCAAAGAACAGGGCCATCGAAAACGGTGCTCCCATCCGCTGTCATGCTGCCGGCTGGCGGTAACGGGCCATCACGCGGGCCCGGGCCCGCGTGGCGAGGTCTCTTCCACCGCGACGCGCTGCCCCACGGTTCGCCCTTCCCTGTGGTTCTCCAACGACCTGAGGCCGCGGCGATCTCGTTCGTCGCGCCGGACGCGAACGTTACGAGGCACATCGATCCCCAATTTGACCGGTCGGCCTTGGATACCCAACACGGTGGCTTGGCCGTCGGGTCCAATGGGAATTGCCGCGTCACACCGCCGCGAAAGGACCGGCACTGCCCGTCCTCCCGGAAAGGCCGCGTAACTCCGGCGCGGGGGCCGCATGGAAATCATGCGGGTCCAACAGACGGCATCCGGTGTGCGAGGCGCCCGAAGCGCCCCAGGCGACCATGTCACCACAATCTTATATAGCCAATCCGTGATGTAACATCAACCCCGCCCGGGGAGCCGCGTCCCATTCCGTCCGCGGCGGGCGGTCTGTTCCTCGACGGAGCCGGCCAGCCCGCTCGATCGCTATGGATCATCGGATTACAGATTCCTCGAATCAGGCACCGGTCGAAATGGGGTGGTGCCCGAGACGGTTGGCACGGCGCCGACCCTACGGGGCTTCGAGCAGTTCGAGGCGCACGTCGTCCAGCCAGGCGACGATTTGCGTGCGAGCCTCCTTGGCACCGCGTTCCAGGGCAAGATGGCCTCCCGCGGTCTCCAGCGGCGTCTCGAAGACACTCTCCAATCGCTGCCAAGCACCGGGCTCGACCGCGTCGTACCGGTTCGTCTGGCAGTTGGTCAGCCATTGGCCATCCGCGCCGGTCAAGCCGATCTTGAGATACGGGACGGTTCCGGCCGGCTCGAGCCGATCGACCTTGAGCCAGCACGAGAGTCGATACTTGCTGCCGGGAAGCACGGGCATCGCCAGTTGGTGGGCGGCATAGTTCCAGGCGCCCTGCTGGCGCCCGGTCAGACGCAGACTGGAGGCACCGCCTTGCTGGGTCGTCGGATCGAGCGACGCTTCGATCCCCGATGCCGCGGTCCAGCCGTGTGGATCGCCCTCGAAACCCTCCTCGTACACGACCCCCGTCGCCCGCGCCGACGAAATGCCTTGAACCGAACAAAGGCCGTAACGGTCGTTCGGGTCGCGTCCGGCGATCCCCAGCAGAATGGGACGTTCGGCACGCTCGGGCAGCAACATGGCGACCTTCAGTTGGTACTCGCCAGGCGGAACCGCGTGCGGAACGCGGACCAAGGTTCGTTCGACGGTCTCTTCGCCCGGCCACCAGAGAGTGGTCGGATGGCGCGGAAAGTGCCGTTGTCGGGCAACGATTCGATCCTCGGCGTCGTGCAAGGTGAATTCCAGCGCGTAACTCTCGTAGCACGGCGCGACCCCGGCGTTCGTCCACGTATGCTCCACGAGCAGCCGGGCCGGGGTAACCCCGTCCAGGTGAAACCGTGCCGACGCGCTCAGGTGCGTCAACACGAACCGATAGCCGATGCTTCGCGCCGCCGCGACGAATTGCTCCTTGACCGGCTCGGGGGCCTCTTCCCAGGCCGCGGGGGCCAAGATGTTCGTGTTCAGGTATGAGATCGGGTCGCTCAGCCCTTGGGCGATCGTGTCGCCCAGATCCCAGCCCTTTTCGAGCATGCTCGCATAGCTGCTGTGGAATTCGTAGTTGCAGAGGACGCCCCGGCGGGAATACGGATGGTAGTACCGCTTGCCCACGTCGGCGCTGGGGCCGCGGGGAGTCAACCCGTCCTGCCGGAAATGAAGACCGCGCAAAGCCGCGTAATCGTTGATTTCGCCGTAGTTCCCCACGTTGAGGAATCCCCGGGTGCGCGGGAAGGCTCGGGCGTGCGCGTCGATGACGCGGCGGTAGGCGGCGACGTACTTCGCGTGGGTGAATCCGGTTTCGTCGAGTTGCTGCGGCGTCCAGCGACCGGGGAGGTGAAGTCCCAGGTGCATCTCGCCCCATTCGCCGATTCCGCCGACATCGATGTACTCCAGGCCGTCACGGCCGTCCAGGTACTTGCCCAGCCGCTCGATGAACTGGCAGTGCAGATCGAGGTAACGGTCGTCCCAGAAGACCGGATTGATCTGTTCGTGCCCGCGCAGCGCGCGGTGGGTGACGCCGGGCACTCCCTGCTCGAAGACCCAAGCGGGGGTTGCGTACTGCGACGACGAGTGCATGCTCTGCGACATCACGCGGAACGCCACGCGCAGACCGCGCTGTTGGACCCAGAAGTCGAAGATGGGGTCGAAGTAGTCGTCGAACGCCGTCCCCGGCCCGGTCGGTTCGAGATCGTTCCAATCGGGGCGGAAGTAGATGATATTGCAGAGCGAGAGCGCCCAGGCGTCGGCCGGTGGCCGGTATCCGAGGCGGCTGCCGCCCGCCAAGTACAGCCCCATCCCCGGGTTGAACAGGACGTCGTCCGACGTCGCCGGCTCGAAGGCCTGCATTTTCAGAAGGGGCTCCGCCGCCCCGGACGGCGCGCCCGGAAGCACGCAAAGCACGATCGGGGCAACAAGCCCGCAACAAAGCGACCGCACGATGAGCCCCCGATTCACGCGCTCGAAGAGAAAGGGATCGCGCATGTTTCCGCTCCTCGATGGTTCGGTGTGATCCAGCCGCCCTCCGAGCGCCTCGGCGCGCACGAAACGCCGAGCACTCCCGGTTTCCCCAACGCTACGGCACGAGCCCATTCAGCGCAGGCCGGACAGCCACCGGTTCACTCTCTCCTGATACTCGGGAGGATAGCGATTGAAATCGTTGGGGCTGTCGAGAACGAGGTTCCCTGGCTCGCCATACAGTTCGAATACCTTGGCAGCCTCACGACAACATACCGCAACGTCCTCGTGAAACCAGTCCTGGTCGAGCCTCGGAGCCAGGACGAACACGGGCCGCGGTGCGATCAGGGCGAGCACTTCGTGGAAATCGTAGGGAATGCGCTTCTCGTTGCCCAAGAACAAGCCCAAGCGGGGGATCGTCGGTCGCAGATGCGCGTATCTCTTGATTCCTTCCGTCTGATTGCCGTGCACATCCCGGCGCATGGAGCCAAACCCGCACGTCGATGCGACGGCCCGGATTCTCGCGTCGAAGACCGCCGCGTATAAGCCCACCATCCCGCCGAGGGAATAGCCGGCCACCATGATCCGCTCGCGGTTCACCCAGTCGAGCAGGCTCAAGGCGTCGACGATCTTCCTGACGTCCTGGATCATGACGCCCAAAGCCGAAACGCCGGGGTTCTCGCGGTAGAATTCGATGCCACTGTCGCGGTTGCGGCTCGCGTAGCCGAGCTGGTCGAACTCGATCGCCACGAATCCCTGCTGCGCGAGCCTCTCCCCGACGCTGGTTCGGTACCCGTAGCCTCTCGACCATTCATGGCCGCCCGCGTCCAAGTAGGCATGCAGGTAGATGACCGCGGGCGTCTTTTCCTCCCGCTCGGCGGGGTAGGTCAAATAAGCGACGAGCTTTTCGTCGATCCGGATTTCGGCTTTTCTCAGAGTGCCCCGGAATGCTCGCTCGTTTTCGATCGCGACGTTTTCGATCGTGTCATACGCCGGCAAGTCGCCGACGATCTGCTCGATCCGGCTTCGGACATCGCGGGCCTTCGTTTCCCACGCTTCGGTCGTGCGGGCTTCCTTGCCGTCGGGCAGCAGGAGAATATCGTCCAGGTCCTTCTCGGGAAACCGATCGAGATCGAGCTTCTCGCCGGTGATTTCCTTCCACGCGTCGAACGTGTAGGTGTAGATGAGCCTCTCCTCGAAGTCGAAGGGCCTGCGCCCGAACTGCATGTCGAGCCAATCCAAATGGTCGCCGGTCATTTCGGGCGTTACGGTGTGCGCGCCGGGAGAGGCGTAGAAGCCGAGTTGGTCGGCACTTCCCAGCAACTTGTAGACTTCTTTGACGGCCAGGTAGCATTGCTGGTCGCCCCATGGCTGGCCCACGTGGTCGCGCTCGCCCGTCCCGAGAAGCGCCGGCCGCGGCGCAAACAACGACACGAGAAAGTGGCTGTCGAAGGGCATCTTGTTTTCCCTGCCGATGAAGAATCGCATGCGCGGGTTGTTCCAGTACTGGAACCTGCGCGTGCTGTTCTCGAGCGTTTCGCCGCCGTACTTTTCGCCGGCGTAGCGCCACAGGTTATAGGAGCCGGCCGCCGTGCCGGGGTGGCTATTGATCAGGGCGCCGATCCGGTCGTCCATCAGTGCCGCGATCATGGCCGTCTTGCCGCCGCGAGAATGGCCGCACAGGGCGATCTTCGACTTGTCGACGTCCTCCCGCGAGTACAGCAGGTCGACGCATCTTCCCGCCGCATAGGCCCACCATTCAAGCTGGTTGCACTCATCATCGGTGTAGACGGCCGCGATGTAGTCGGCATCGAGCCTGCTGAAGCGGGCCACCATGTAACCGCGCTCGACCCTTGCCAGATCGCGTTCGATGTAGGAAGGGCCGATCTCGATGATCGCCGGGAACGGCCCTTCTCCTTTGGGGATGAACAGGTCCACGTTCAGGACGGCCAGCATGTGATTAGCCCGATCGCGCCTGTTTTCCGGCCGCGACGCGGCGCTATACGAAAGAGTCCGTTCCGCGTACTCGACCGCCTTGACGGAGGGCGCGAACCACAACTGGACGTTCTGGCGAACGTACGCGTCGGTCTCTTCGGCCTTTGTCTTCTCGTATCGGATGGCAATCTTCTCGGGCGGCGGAGGCCAGTCTCCGAACATGTACCGATCGAGCACGGCCCGGATCTCCTTCCTCCTGGCCGCCCATTGGTCGGCGTCGACAACAGGCCTGCCATCCTCGAAGGTCAACAGGTCGGGCGGAAAGGCATCGGTCGGCAGTCCGTCGAAATCGGGAGGCAACTCGCCCGTCCGGCGCAGCCAACTCTCCCAGATGGGCACTTCCTTGGGCTCTTCTCCCGGCGCGTCGGAGCGAAACGTCTCGAGCAGGTGGTTGAGGACCTGAACCCGCTTCGGGCGATCACGCTCGCTCGCCTGGACGACCGGTGGCAGAAGGACGATCAAGACGGCAAGGAGGACGATCCCCGCGACCGGTTCGAGCAAGGTCAAGGGCGACGGAACGAGCCGCCCACGCGGCGCAGGCCGAAGGCGAGACTGGATAGCCATGATGGGACTCCTGCTGGAGAGAGCGCATTACTGCCCGCCGCGAACGATGCCGATCGACGTGGCGAGGATTGCCATGCCGCGACACCGCAGATTCTGACGCCGCCGCGCCCGGCTTGTCAAGAGTGCGCATCGCACTGCGCGGCGGGAGGTGCTGCGCGCGCACCTGGTCCACGAGATCGCCCGCCCGTGGGAGCGGACGTTGACGAAGTCGGCTCGACTTCGCTATAAGCTGGAACAGGGGCTGGTCGAGCTGCAAGACCATCCGTTGTTCCGCAGTGCGGACGATGCCGGCGCGCGGGAACGAGAGGTTCACGAATGGTTGTCAGGAGAACGATGCGATCGTTGGTCGTCGCGTGGATTGTCGCCGTGGCCCTGGCCGGTCGCGTGCTCGCGGAGGGGCCCGGCTGGCCGATTCCGGCGGGGGCGACGAGCCTGCCCGCGACGTGCCGGCGCCCCGAGTCGGGGCCGGACGACGTGATCCTGCCCTACGTCCTGGGCAAAGTGCTCCTGGGCGATGTCGCGTATCTGACCCGAGGGGGCGGCGAGCCCGACACGTGCGTGCGGTTTTCGCCCGACGGGCGCCGGCTGGCGGTAGGCACGTTCCTTGGACGCATCGAGGTGCTCGACGTTTACGCCGGCAAGACGCTCTGGCGGGCTCGCATCGCCGAGGGGATGGTCAAGCAGATCGAATTCTCGCCCGATGGCGACCGCGTGTACTATGGCGAGCAGAGCGTCGACGGATTCGTCTACGGCGCCGACGCGCGCACGGGCGAGGTCGCGTGGCGGTTCCGGCTGGCCGACGATCTCGAGACCAGCGCGCCGCCGGCCAGGGAATCGCTTTACGGCGTTTACCAGCTTCCCGGCTGCTACCGGCTTCGGGCGCTGGCTGGCGGCGATCTTCTGGTGCTGGGCCTGCACACCTGGGGCGATCATACGGCAATCGACTCGATGACGCGCCTGGCGCGCGTCTACCGCCTGGGGCCCGACGGCGCCGTGCGATGGCGTTTTCCCGGCGAGGGCCCGATGCCCTTGAGCCTCGTCTACCTCGACGCCGACGGGGCGGGGCGGCGCGTGGCCGTGCTGGCCGGGGCGGCGGCGGGCAACACGCCCGACGGTTGTCCCTACAAGCCCGGTTCGCTCTACGTGCTCGACGGCCGGACCGGCGCCCTGGTGGGCGGGCACACGTTCGAGCCGCTCGAACCGTACTTCGCGCGGGCCAGCTTCTGGAAGTCGGTCTCGGTCGACCCCCGGGGCAAGCTCGCCTCGGTCGGGCTGAACGACGGGCGGACCTTCCTGTTCGACCTCGATCGGGTCGAGCCGCAACAGACCTTTCGGTTCGGCACGCCGATCGTCATCAGCAAGGTGCCGGTCAGCGCCCTGGCCACGTACACCCACCTGGCAACCGACGCGATGGCCTATTTCCAGACGGGCAGCTCGAGCGTGCCCTACGCGAGCAGCGCCCGCCACGCGGTCGCCCCGCCCGGCCCCCACCCCATGGCCAACACGCTGCACGCGGTCGGCCCCGACGGCCGCGTGCGCTGGCGCTACCGCAGCGGGCACGAGTACCAGGGCTTCTGGACCAGCGCCGACGGGCGCTGGCTGGCCACCTGCGTCAAGCGCGACGACCCGCGAATCGGGCGCGACGCCGGGGCCATGCTTTTCGACACGCACCGCCCCGGCGGCGGATCGGCCAAGCTCGTCTATTACGCCCGCGTCGAGGGCCTCACCTTCTTCCAAGCCGACCTCGCCCCCGACGGTTCGGCCTTCGCCTTCGTCGAGATACCCTACCAGGACCCGACCACGGCAATGCTCGTGGGAACGTACCAGGTGCACGTGGTGCGGTAAGGCCCTTCCGCCGGCATCGTCGTGGGCCACATCGAGCAAGGATCCTGATTCTCAAGGAACAGGGCTTCCTCAGCGTACGGGGACGGGAGGTGGACCACGGACGACACGGAAGCCCATCGCGACATCACGACTTATCGAATGCGCATGGAACGCGATGTGCGAGACGTCGCGGCGACTCGCGACTCGACCGCTCAGGCGTCGATCTCGGGGGCGGCGCCGGCCTCGGCGCGTTCGAGGGCTTTTTCGGTGCTCGTGGGATCGACGCGCCGGCAGCTTTCGGTGAGCGTATTGGCCACGTCGATCAGATCGCCGCGCCATTCGTCGTCGGTCGTGTCGGGGGGGCAGAACTGCACGAACTCGCCCAACAGCAGGATCAGGCGGAG
>Ga0334898_1000952_pt1 | contig 38150 bp, 20 predicted proteins | sample GraSluR3_MG_10_FD_207228 | JGI IMG/M metagenome (GOLD analysis project Ga0334898, IMG submission 207228) | Sludge microbial communities from methane-producing bioreactor in Wageningen University, Netherlands - Granular Sludge_3_08-R3 | ecosystem: Engineered > Bioreactor > Anaerobic >... | reverse complement strand
TTGCTCAAAAACAGCTACGATGAAACAGAAAATTATTTAACAATTTTAATCAAATATATCAAATAAAAACAATCTATAAAACATATTTATTTTATATTTTTGATTATAATTGTAAGCTAAATATGATTAATATGCCTAACTTACTGATAAATAATCATTTAAGATTTAATAAAATCATTATGTGTAACAGCTTAGCTACAGGAGACCTACAGGAAATCGCATCTCCTGTAGGTCTCCTGTAGCTAAGTTATATATTTCAGGTAGTTAGCCGGCATAAAACCATAGTATTATAACTTTACGAAACAAAAACAAATATCAACAAATCACTATTTGATTTATAATTATTAATTTATAAATATATATAAATTAAATAGGTTATATTTATTTTGCTTTTGATATGATTGATAGTTATAATCATTTGATTATTTTTTTATTTGAGTACTTTAGATGGGATTGCTCAAAATTTTAGCAAACATAGTGAATCATTGTTACAATATGAATCAAAAGTATTTTTATTGTTAATTATCGGCATATTAAAAGGGTGAGTAATGTAATCAGTTGATAAACATTAGCTATATAATTATTAGATAACTGGAATAAAAACTGCATAATAGTAATTATTATAAATGTTTAAATGGAGGATCTATGAAGGGAAAGATTAAGTTATTAGCTTTATTGGTAAGCTTAGTTTTATTTTATAGTATGTTATATTCAGCACCTGTGTATAATATACCAAATAAGTTAATACAACCGGATGGTACAGAATTTGATGTATTGTTTTCGGGAGATGAATTTCATAATTGGGCACACAATGAAGATAATTTTACAATGATTCAGGATGCTAAGACGGGTTATTGGTGTTGGGCTCAAGAGCAGTCAGGTGATTTGATTTCAACCGGTTATCCTGTACATTTACACAGTCCGCAAAGTATTGGAATAACTTCACATCAAAATATTTCTGAGTCCAGATACAAAGAGAAGAGGCGTTTTTTTGATGAATCTATGAGTCAAAGAAATACCGGAGTAAAGACACCATCTTTAGGAGTAGTAAATAATTTAGTTGTATTTATTAGATTTTTAGATGAAACAGAGTTTAGTGTTCCTTTGACAATTTATGATGATATGTTTAATGCTCAAGGTGAAGATGTAAGCTCAGTTCATCAATATTTTTGGGATGCATCTTATGAACAGTTTGAAGTATATTCACCATTTTTCCCTAATCCTGTAGGTACAACAATAATTTCTTATGAATCTACACATCCTCGTTCATATTTTCAACCATTTAATATAATGTCAAATCCTGATGGCTATAGTACTGATAATCAACAAACTCAAAGAGAGCATCAATTATTAGCAGATGCTATTGCTTTTGTACAAGATGAAGTTCCAACAGATTTAGTTATTGATAGTGATAATGATGATTATGTTGATAATGTATGTTTTGTCGTAAAAGGCAGTACCGGAGATTGGGCAGATTTGTTATGGCCTCACAGATGGGTATTGTATAGTAATGAAGTATATCTTCATGGTAAGAGAGTTTGGGATTATAATTTTAATATAGAAAATCATATGTATAATAGTGGTGTTAGTGTATTGGCACACGAGTTTACACATTCTCTTGGTGCACCGGATTATTATCATTATGAAACAGGAGGTAATCCTGTAGGAATGTGGGAGTTAATGGCAAGTAATACAACCCCTCCTCAATCATTATCAGCATTTACAAAATACAAATATACAGATTGGATAAATAATTTACCTGAGATAACTTATAGTGGTGAATATACTTTATATCCTATTACTGTAAGTTCTACTAATCATGCTTATAAGATTGCTTCTCCAAATAGTGATACAGAATATTTTATAGTAGAATTTCGTAGTAAATTAACCGGATTGACTGATTCTGCATTACCCGGTTCCGGTTTAGTGGTTTACAGAGTAAATACTTTAGCCGGAGATGGAAATGCTTCCGGTCCTCCGGATGAACTTTATGTTTATAGACCGGGAGGAACAACCAATTCTGACGGTATTATTTATAATGCTTTTTTATCATTAGAATCAGGAAGAACGATGATTAGTGATATTACAGATCCGGATTCTTTTTTATCAAACGGAAATGCCGGTGGATTGAATATTTCACAGATAAGTGCTGTTGGTGATTCTATGACATTTTTTGTTGATATTGATGGGGCGGATGCTGAATATTACAATGAATCATTTGAAAATGAGGATTTTTCGAGTTATGATTGGTTTGTTAATGATAATAATCCTTGGTTCATAACAAATGAGCAGTTTTATTTTGGAGAATATAGTGCAGAGTCAGCAGAAATCGATCATAATCAAAGTTCAAAATTAAAGCTTTCAATAGAAGTTGATGCAGGTTATATCCAGTTTTGGGTAAAAACATCAACTCAATTAAATCACGATTATTTAAAGTTTTATGTAAATAATCAAGTAGTAAATTCATGGTCAGGAAATACAGATTGGTCATTTTATGCTTTACCTGTATCAGCCGGGATTTATAATTTAACTTGGTCTTATGAAAAAGATGCTTCCGGTGTTGCAGGTGAAGATAAAGTTTGGATTGACGGGATTGGGTTCCCTGAAATTACCGGACATATTTTATATCCTCCTGAGGAATTGAGTTATAATCTTGATGGGGCAGATTTAGAGGTTTTATGGGAAGAACCTTTTCAATCAAATATGCCTGATGCTCCTTTACTTATGGGTTATAATCTTTATCAAAACGGGCTGTTGGTTAACTCAGAAATAATAACTGATAATGCTTATACAATAGTAAATACTTCCGGTGGTAATCTTCAGTATGTTGTAACTGCAGTATATGAAACCGGTGAATCAGATTATTCTTCCTCAATTACGATACCATTACCATTTGCTGTTCCTCAAAATTTAATTGCTGAGATACAAGAAGATGGTATTCGTTTGAATTGGGATTTTCCTTTTGATACTACTTCATTATTAGGGTTTAGAGTATATAAAGATAATGTGAACATAACTTCATCAGCTATCGATGCAGAAATTTTATCATTTATTGATTCAGACGTTGAAGAAGGAGTCAATTATGAATATCACATAAGAGCTTTATATACTAATCCTACAGGTATTTCATTGCCTTCTAATATTGTAGAAATTATTTATACCGGCAATAGTGAAATAATTGCTCCTCAATATATTAATAAACTTGGTAAAAATTATCCAAACCCATTTAATCCTGAAACAGTAATACAGTTTTCTTTAAAAGAAAAAGCTCCGGTAAAAATAGAGATTTACAATGTTAAGGGTGAGTTAGTAAAAACTCTTTTAAATCAATCTCTAACTGAAGGAAAACATTCTGTAGTTTGGAATGGAACAAATAATTCCGGCAATCTATCAGGTTCGGGTATATACTTTTATAAGATGACTACAACTAATTATCAATCAACAAATAAAATGTTACTAATCAAGTAATTCCTTAATAAACCTCCTAACCCTAAGTAACCGAGTGTCCCTCCGCTCGGTTATTTTTTGTAATTAAGAAGTTTATAGTGCAAGCAAGGATGCTCGTACAACAGTAGTTATGAGAAAGTTTCTTTCGACTTATAGGAAATATACGTGCAAGCAAGGATGCTCGCACAACAGTAGTTATGAGAAAGTTTCTTTCGACTTATAGGAAATATACGTGCAAGCAAGGATGCTCGTACAACATATTAGATTAATAGTGGTTTTGTTTGGTATCAAAATTGCTTATATAATATAGTTAATATTATAATAAATTAAGGAGGGCTTTAATGAAAAAATCAATTTATTTGATTGTTTTTTTAACAATGTTAAGTTATGCATTTGCAGCAAATCACAATGTAGTATTTCCAAATTCAGCAAATGAAGTTTGTGTTTCACAAGTAAAAAGTGAAGGTTTAAGGTTAGATTGGTCGGTTAACAATATGAACATCTTTGATAAAGAAGACGATAACGGTAAGTTTACCCATATAGTTGCAGACGGTTTTATTGGTACAGGTGTAGAGGGTTTACCTTCATTGCCGTATATGGGTCGTTTTATAACTGTTCCTGTCAACGCAGAGGTTAATGTAAACTTTATTAACACTCATACAAGTGAAATATCATTAGATGATATTGGTTTTGATAGTGTTATTTATCCTGCTCAACCTTCATACTCAAAATCAACAGATTTGAGTAGTGTTCAGTTTGTATATAACAAAGAAGTATATAAACAAAGTGATTATGATAAAAATTATGGACCATTTAATATTAAAGAAGTTGGTTTTTTGCGCGGTTATAGAGTGTTTGAGGTTAATTATACTCCGGTAAAGTATAATCCTGTAGAAAATACTTTGACAGTCTATGATGCAATTAGCGTAGAAATTACTTTTGATAATGCAAATTATTCTTTAACAGAATATAACAAAGCTCGTACATGGTCAGCTGATTTTGAGTCCGTATATCAAAAATATTTATTAAATTATGAAGCTCCGGTTAATCGTGAAGAATTAGAAAGACATCCAACTAAATATTTAATAATTTCTCATAGTGAATTTGTAACTGCTATGCAGCCATTTGTTGATTGGAAGGTTGAATCCGGTTTTGATGTAATTTTAGCAAGTACTGCAGATCCTGCAGTTGGAAATACAACCGGTTCAATAAAAAGTTATATCGAAAGTTTATGGAATGCAGCAACCCCTGAAGATCCAGCTCCAAGTTATATTTTGTTTGTAGGTGATGTAGCACAGATTCCTGCATGGAATGCTTCAGCATCTCCAAGTGGGCATATAACAGATTTAACTTATGTGAAATTAGAAGGTAATGACTTTTTACCCGAAATGTATTATGGTCGTTTTTCAGCCAATAATTTGAATGAACTTACTCCTCAAATAGAAAAAACTTTATTATATGAAAAATATGAAATGGAAGATCCTTCATATTTAGAAAAAGCTGTATTGATTGCCGGTGTTGATGCATCATGGAGTACATCTCACGCAAATGGTCAAATTAACTATTCTTCAAGCTTATATTTTACACCTGAAAATGGATATCCTAATCCTGATATTTATTTATATCCTGCTTCAGGAAGTAATGCTTCTAATATTATAAGTGATGTAAGTCAAGGAACCGGTTGGGTGAATTATACTGCACACGGTGGCGTAACAGATTGGAGTAATCCTAATTTTACAATCAATAATGTTAATTCTTTACAAAATGAAGGTATGTATCCTGTCGTAATCGGTAATTGTTGTTTAACTAATAAATTTGAACAAAATTGTTTTGGTGAGGCTTGGTTAAGAGCAGCTAATAAAGGTTCAGTAATTTATATAGGTGGAACTAATAGTACATATTGGGATGAAGATTATTGGTGGTCTGTTGGTTATGTTTCTCCTCCATCAAACGGAGTAGCTGTACCTTACAATGCAGGACAACTTGGTATGTATGATATGTTATTTCATACCCATAACGAAGCTTATGAAGATTGGCATATTACGACCGGAGCAATGATATATGCCGGTAATATGGTAGTGCAAAGTACTTCAAGTAGTAAAAAGAATTATTATTGGGAGATTTACAGCATTATGGGTGATCCATCATTAGTTCCTTATTTAGCAGTTCCTGCTGAAAATAATGCTCAGTATCCTTCAGAAATATTATTAGGACAAAGTGAAATAAATATCACTAATGCAGCTCCTTATTCAAGGGTTGCTTTATCGATAGATGGAGTAATTCATGGTACTGTCTTTACAGATGAAAGCGGTTCAGCTACTTTAGAATTTATGCCTTTTACTGAGCCGGGCAATGCAAGATTAGTTATATCGGCACAAAAACATATACCTGTGATTCAGGATATTCAAGTAATCCCAAGTGACGGTCCTTATATTACATTTGAAAATGTGATTAATAATTTATCAGGTGATTCAAATGTCGATTTTGCAACTACATCTAACCTAAGCATCATTGTAAACAATGTTGGTTCTTTTGCCTTAGAAAATGCGACTGTAACCTTAACATCAAATTCAAATTTAGTTGATGTTATAGAAGGTACTTTTACTATTGATGAAATATCTCCTGAATCTGTTTATCAAATACCTGATACATTCATTATTGAAGTTAGTTCTGAGCTTACAAACTTACAAGCTTTACCTTTAACTTTAACAGTTTATACTTCACCTACTCAATCTTGGGTAATGCCTATAGAATTGATAGTTAATGCTTCGAATTTAGAAGTAGTTGACTATGTTATTAATGATGAAACGGGTAATAATAACGGTAGATTAGATCCGGGTGAAGATGCTGAAATTACAGTTAACTTTTTAAATAATGGTAATGCTCCTTCTTTACCTGCTAATGTATTATTAGCTTCAACAAATCCATTAGTTGTCTTAGAAAATCAAAATGCTGAATTACAATCTATTCATCATCAACAAACCGGAGATTTAGTTTTTAATGTTAGTGTTGATGAAGAAGCTCCACTTGGTGCTTTAACTAGTTTATCATATTTTGTGAATCTTTCAAATCAGGATATTCAAATGAATTATACACTACCTATTGGTTTAGTAGTAGAAGATTTTGAATCAGGAGATTTTGAAGCTCTACCATGGCAAAATAGCAGTATAGTTCCTTGGACAATCGAAGAAGAAATTGTTTTTAATGGTGATTATTCAGCAAAATCAGGAGCAATATCACATAATCAAACTTCTACATTGCAAATACCTTATGTTCTTGAATCAGAAGGTGTAATAACCTTTAGCGTAAAGACATCAACCGAAGCTACTTATGACAAATTGCAATTTTATGTGAATTCATCAGTTCAAGAAGAATGGTCAGGTGAAAATGATTGGGCAACCTTTGAATATACCATTCCTGCAGGCACTTATACATTTAAATGGGTTTATAGAAAAGATGCCAATAATTCTGAAGGTCAAGATGCTGTATGGATTGATGATATAATTTTCCCATCCTCAGGTGGTGGCAATGTATCATCTCCTATTGCCGGTACTTCTGTTGATGAAATCATTATGGGACAAACCGGAGTTAATGAAGTTGTTTCAGCTAATTTTAACCTTATTAATTTAGGTAATCAAAGCTTAAGTGGATCAATCAGTACACCTGAAGGTTTTTACTTGAGTTCAACTAATAGTTTTAATATCTTACCTTTTAATAATCAAGAGATTACTATTTCATTTATAAGTGAAGAAGTTGGTACATTTGGTGGAGATATCGTAATTACAACAAATGATACCACTAATCCGGAACTTACTATCCCTGTTACTGTTGAAGTAACAAATACCGGTGATAATAATAATTCAGTTTTACCTATTGTGACTCAATTAAATAGAAATTATCCAAATCCATTTAATCCTGAAACTACAATTAGTTTTGATCTTAAAGATAATTCTTATGTAAATATTAATATTTATAATGTAAAAGGTCAAAAAGTAAAGACTTTGGTAAATGAGAATCTAAACAGAGGACAACATTCTGTATTATGGAATGGTAAAGATGAAAACCAAAAAAATGTTTCCAGTGGCGTTTATTTTTATAGAATGACAACAAAAGATTATTCTTCAACAAGTAAAATGCTATTAATAAAATAAAAAAAATGGGGGAGTTGTCTCCCCCTTTTTAATCATATATGGAGGACCTATGAAAAAAATATTACTAATACTCAGTTTTATGAGTATTTTATTTATTACGGCAATATCAGCAGAAACTGTTTTTTTAAACAATGAAAACAATGCTGTAAATATTGAAATAATTGAAAGTCAATTAGATTTTACAATTTTTGAGATTACTCTTAATAATTATACAAAAGACTCAGTTATAATTGATAATCAAGAATTTCTTACTTTAAATCTCAAATCAGAAGGTATAAGTTTAGATAGAGGAAACCCTGCTCTACCTGTAATTGGTAGAAGTTTAATGATTCCCTCTTCTGCAAAGATGAACGTTGAAATCCTTAGTCAAGAATTCTTTGAAATTGAAGGGCAGATAGCACCATCTAAAGGTTCATTACTAAGAAATGTAAATCCTATGAATATACCTTATGAATTTTCAAATACTTATAAAGAAGATTCTTTTTATCCAAAATCCCTTGTAGAGTTGGGTGATCCTTATATCTTAAGAGATATTAGGGGTATTGCTTTTAGGGTTACGCCTTTTAGTTATAATCCTGTTCAAGGTTTAATTCGTTGTTATAATAAGATAACTATAAAAGTATATGCAGATGGTATTGATACTATCAATACTTTAACAAGAAATGATAATAAGGTTTCTAAAGATTTTGTAACTTTATATAGAAATCATTTTTTAAATTATCAAATTAACCAAACAAGATATGAATCAATTGAAGAACAAGGTTCTATTTTAGTAATTTGTTATCCTGATTTTGTTGAAGCTATGCAACCTTATATTGCTTGGAAAAATCAAAAAGGAATTCCTACTGAATTAGTAACAACGGAAATAACAGGAACAAGTAATACAGCAATACAAGCTTATATTGTACAGTATTGGGAAGAAAACCCTGAATTGGCCTTTATCCAATTAGTTGGAGATGCTGCTCAGATACCTACTCCTTCATACGCCGGTGGTGGTTCAGATCCATCTTATGTTATGCTTTTAGGTAATGATCATTATCCTGAAATGTTTATTGGTCGTTTTTCTGCTGAAAATATATCTCAAGTTCAAACTCAAGTAGAAAGAACAATTAACTATGAACGTGATATTGTTGATGGTGATTGGCTTGCTAAAGCTTCAAGTATTGCTTCAAGTGAAGGTGGTGGAAGTCAAGGTGATAACGGAGAATCTGATATTCAGCATCAAAATATTATTAGAGGATTATTGTTAGATTATACATATACAGAAGTAGATCAATTTTATGAACCCGGTGCAACAGCAGCACAAGTTGCAACAGCCTTAAATGCAGGTAGAGGATTTATGAATTATACAGGTCATGGTTCAAATACATCATGGTCAACTACCGGTTTTAGTAACACAAATATAAATGCTTTAACTAATGATAATACATTACCTTTTATTGTTAGTGTTGCTTGTGTAAACGGTAATTTTACCGGGACTACTTGTTTTGCTGAAGCTTGGCTTAGAGCAACTAATAGTGCAACAGGAGCACCTACAGGAGCTGTTAATATATATGCTTCTACTATAAATCAACCATGGAATGAACCAATGAGAGGTCAAGATATTATAACTGAACTTCTTGTAAATGAAGAAAAAAATACTATTGGCGGTCTTTTCTTTAATGGTTCAAGTGGTATGTTGGATGTTTATCCGGGTACAAGTGGTGTAAATACTATGAGAACTTGGCATATTTTTGGTGATGCTTCTTTACAAGTACGAACAACACCTCCAATGGAAATGATTATAAATGCTTCAGAAACATTATTTATTGGCTTAGATACATATACAGTAACTGTCGATACTCCCGGAGCCTTAGTATCATTGTATCATCCTGAAAATGACGAGTTACTTGGATTTGCTTTCGCTGATGAAATTGGTGAAGCTAATATTTCTCTTGAGAATCCATTGACAGAACCTTGTACATTACTTTTAACAACATCTGCTTATAATAGAATTACCGATATTCGTGAAGTAGGAGTTATTCCTAATGAAGGACCATATTTAGTTTATGAGTCTGTTTCTTTTCCTGAAAATCAAGGACCAAATTTTGGTAGTACAACAAGTATGAATGTTACTTTTTATAATGTAGGTTCAGAAGATGCCGAAAATGTATCTGTTACTTTAATCAGTAATGATGAATGTATTGAAATTATAAGTAATGAAGCTGAATTGAGTTTAGTAGAATCTGAAGGATATTTTGAACTTACTGATGCCTTTGAGTTTAGTGTTGCTGATGATGTTCCCGACCAACACTCAGCTCAGTTTACAATTATTGCTGAAGATACTGAAAATCAATGGACTATGAATTTTACTATAAATCTAAATGCTCCAATTTTAGCTTTTGGAGACTATTTTATAGTTGAAAATACCGGTAATAATAATGATCGTTTAGATCCGGGTGAAACTGTAGAAATTTATATTCCATTTTTCAATTCAGGACATGCTACTTCTTCAGAGGGTTCTATTATTATGTTTACAAACAATCCTCAAATTTATATTGCAGAAAATAGTTTAATCGTTAATAACATTGAAGCTGATAGCGTAAGTTATGCAGTATATTCAGTTACTGCTGACGAAGAAATTGAGCTTGGTTCTAGAGTTAATTTTGGTTATTTTGCAGAATTTTCTTCACATCAATTCCAGAATAATTTTGATATTCCTGTTGGATTATTAATTGAAGATTTTGAAACAGCTGATTTGTCAAGTTTCGAATGGGCTAACAATAGTATGAATCCTTGGGAAATAATTGAAGATGTCGTATATGAGGGTACTTATAGCTTAAAATCAGGTAATATCTCTGATAATCAAACTTCTACTTTGTCAATTTCAAGAACTTTGACTGCTCCCGGTATTATTTCTTTCTGGATTAAGGTCTCAAGTGAACCTGTACTTGATAAGTTACAATTCTATATTAATAATAATGTTGTAGAATCTTGGTCTGGTGAACAAGATTGGATATTTGTAGAATATGAAGTCGAACAAGGAAATAATTTATTCAGATGGGTTTATCGTAAGGATGGTTCCGGAGCTGAAGGATTAGATTCTGCATGGATAGATTTTATTACGTTCCCTCTTAGTGGTGGAACTCAAATTAATGGACCTTTAATGTATCTAAATACAAACTTAATAGAGTTTAATGATACAATAATAGGTGGAACTTATATGGCAGAGTTTTCAATTGTGAATTTTGGTAACCAATCATTACAGGGAACAATAAATTCACCTGATGGATATTCAGTATATCTAAATAATGAAACAAGAGAGGAATCATTAACTTATAATATTATCCCAAATAGTAATAATAACTATTCTGTAGTATTTAGACCTATTGATGATATTAGTTATGATAGCTATATCATAATAACAAGTAATGATGAAAATACTCCTGCTGATTCTATTCATATTATTGGAGGAGATTTTACTTCTATTGGAGATGTTGAAATCCCTGTATTGAGTACATCATTAATGGGTAACTATCCAAATCCGTTTAATCCTGAAACAGAAATTAAATTTTCTGTAGCGAGTGAACAAAAAGTAGAAATTTCCGTTTATAATATTAAAGGTCAATTAGTCAAAACTTTAGTAAATAAAAGTTTTGATAAAGGAAGACATAGTGTTATTTGGACCGGTAAAGATCAAGTTAATAGAAATGTTTCATCCGGTGTTTACTTTTACAAATTTAGTACTCCTGAAAAAGTTCAAGTAAGAAAGATGATGTTAATTAAATAAATAAAATTTAACAAATTTAAGGGATAAACTTTTGTTTATCCCTTATTTTAATGTTTTTATTTTGCAGTAAATAGAGAGATAAAATAGTTTTTTTATATGCTTTAAATAAATATCGTAAAACTTCTTGACATAATATAGAACATACATTTTTTTGTACTTAATAAAAAAAATATAATAAAAAGATTTTATATATCCTAAGGAGGAATAATGGCTAAAGGAAAATCATTTGCAGCAAAGCTTGCCCATGAACAAAGTACTGAAGGAAAAATAATTTGCCCTGTTTGTAATCAGGAAATTAAAAAGATAAAATTAATCTTATCTCGTGATTCAAAAGCCGGAACTTGGGCACCTAAGTATGATTTTAGAGATATTTGTAAATGCAATGAACAAGACATAATGAATGGTAAAGTATAATATTTTTATATTATAATTGTATTTTCATTAATGAGCTCTTTACCCTCTTATTTTGATAAGAGGGTGTTTATTTTTGTAATATATACAATTAATATGAGTTTAAAATATATATAATAAGATCTTTTAAAATAGAAATAAATATATGCTTTAATTGGAGAATAATAATGAGATTTTGTAAGCATTTAATGCTTTTTTTAATTTTCAATACCGTCGTTTTAAGCTATGCTCAAGTTATCCCTCATCCATTAAAAAAACATACTATCTCGGATAATCTTTTAAGTAATCAAATAAAAAATTTAAATACTAGTGATTTCTATAATGCTAAACGTAATAAAGATTTAACAAACAATATTTTAGTATTAAGAGTAGCTTTTCCTAATCTGGATTTTGTTGGAGATGAAGTTTTTCCTACTTTTCATCCACATAATTATGAATATTTTGATAAATATTTACAGCATTTAAAAAATTATTATCTTGATGCATCCCATGGGCAATATGAGTTAAATTATGATATTTCTTCAGATGTTTATGTTGCAGATAATAATTATGAATGGTACGGTGATGATGAAAATGAATCATTAAGAAGAGTTCTATTAGTTGACGAAATTATTAATAAAGCAGATTCAGGTATAGATTTTTCTCAATATGAAGCAATTATAGTTTTTCATTCCGGAGCAGGACAAGAGACTGATATTAATAATACTCAAACAAATTCTTTATGGAGTACTTTTATGTCAGTTGGAACTTTTAATTATTATTTAGCTCCTGAAGATGAGAATTATCAAGGTATTTTAACTCAAGATAATTCATATATAACAAAAGTTGCTTTTTTGCCTGAATGGGAGTTTCATCAAGATTTCCCTGAAGATGAGAATTATAGTTTTGATATTTTAGGTGTTTTAGCTAATCAATATGGTAGAATATTAGATTTACCATCTTTGCATGATAATGTTTCAGAAAATGGATCTTCTGCCGGTGTAGGTAATTTTGATATAATGGGTACAGGTATGTGGAATAATAATGGTAAAATCCCTTGTTTACCTTCAGCTTGGACGAGATATTTTGCAGGTTGGGAAGTACCGGTTCTTATTAAAGGTAATCAAGAAGATATTAAGATTTCATATCCTATGTCAAATTATACAGCTGAGGATGTAAATAAATTATATAAAGTAGAAATTTCAGAGAAAGAGTATTTTCTTATTGAAAACAGACAACAGAATTTTATACGGGATTTTGTTGAATATGATGGTCAGGTAGTTGAATTTGCTTTACATAGTTTTGAATTACTTCCCGAAGAAGAACAAGATTATTATCCCGGATTGCCTTATAATATACCTATTGTAAATTTGATGAATAATAATTTACGAGGAAGCGAATGGGATTATTTCTTACCTTATTATGTTGACGAATCATATAATTTCTATGGACCAGGTTTGTTAATCTGGCATATAGATGAAAATATTATTGAAAATAAAATAGAAGATAATACGATTAACGGTAATGCTTTACATAAAGGTGTTGACTTAGAAGAAGCTGACGGAATCCAACATATGGATTCTGCAATGCCTGATAATTATATGCGTGGTGGCCCTTATGATTCTTTTAGAGTAGGTAATAATACATATTTTGGTAAACAAATAAATCCTGAGACAGGCTTTTTCTCTAGTCCTGATGCTTCAAGCTATTACGGTGGCACAAATTTTGAAATATATAATATTAGTGAATCTGATACTATTATGACATTTTCTGTTAAATTTGACCCTTGGTGTCAAGCAAACTTTCATTCGGAGAATTTTTTAGAGCCCTTTGTTTATGATTTTAATAATGACGGAGTTGATGAAGTACATTTCATCGGTAGTGATGGTTTTTTGAGTATATTTGAGAATAATGAGTTAATTCATAATATTGAAATCGAAAGTGATACTATAGCTTTTAATTACACTTTTAACGACAATGATAAACTAGTTATCCCAACACAGGATAAGTTTTATAATATTGAAGCAAAACTCTATGCTTGGAACGGTAATGTATCAAATAATCCATTTCCTTCAGCTGATCTTGTATGGCAAGGAGCTGATCTTGTATGGGCAGGTTCTGTAGTTTATATTGATGATGAATGGGAGTACGAAGGTAGTTACATTAAATGGATATTGCCGTTAAATACAGATGATGGACTAGAGACTAAAATATATTTTCTTGATGATGATTTTAACGAAATTACTTTTAAGTACTTAGGTTGTGCTATTATAAGTAATTTTATATATAATGATTGTAATCTATCTTTTTTTAGTTTGCCGATAACTTATTCAAAACCAACACTGCTCAATTTTGATGAACAATTGGATCTTCGAGTGACTTACTTTTCTAATGATGAAGAGTTGCATAGTAATAATATAGAAACAGCATTTACAAGTGAATATTTATTAAATAATCACGAGATATTTGTTTGGGAAAAAACTGATAAGCCTCTTAATAATAATTTTTACTTATTTAATTTCAATTCTCACGTAATTCAAAAAATTGATATTGACTTTCCTTATTCTTTAACAGGTTCTCCTATTCTTGCTGATGTAAATAATAATGGTAACCCGGATTTAATTTTATCTCACGCAAATGGTTTTGAGGCATATAGTTTGAAAGGTTCATTATTAAAAAGTATTGAGATTGATTTTATTGATGATGTTGATAACGGTTCCGGCGTTATTGCTTGGGATATAAACAATGACGGTAATAATTACTATTTAGGTACTTTTTCCGGTAATAGATTTAAGGTTTTTGATTCACAGTTTAATGAATTAAAGAATTATTCACGAACATTTTCACGTTCAGTAAAAACTAAGTCTTATATTAGTAGTAATGATACAGAAGTGTCTTTTTATCAAGCAACTGATGAAGGAAGAATTTATGAATTTAAGCTTGATTTCGTTAATGTTGATCATTTAGAGAACTTAACTTGGTCATTACAAAATATAAATTATTTTAGAAATTCTTATTGGAAAGATAAATTAGTTAATCAATTTAATAACTCTGAAGAAATATTTGTTTCAAAGCAAAATTATCTTTATCCAAACCCTTGGATTAAGAGACATCATAGTCAGTTGAAATTTAATATTATGACCTCTAAGGATACTGAAGTAGAAATTTTAATATATGATATTTCAGGTCATTTGATTGCAAAGAAAATTGATCAAACTGAAGCTTATGTATCTGATTTAAAAAAGTTTTGCTTTAATCCGGAAAAATGGTCATCAGGGATATATTTTGCTATTGTTAAATCAGAAGGTAAAGAGATAAAACTAAAATTTGGCATAGAAAAATAATTTTGGAGGATAAATTATGAAATTTTTTAAGAAAAGTGTAATTATAATTGCAATATTAACCATATCAGTTAACTTATTTAGTTCAATTGATAAAAATGCAGGAAAATATGGTTATCAATTTTTGAAAATGCCGGTAGCTGTTGAATTAGCTGGAACTGCAAATACCGGTGAGATGTTTTCTGACTCACCTTTAATTATGATGCATAACCCTGTAGCATATAATAGAGTTTTTGGTTCGATGGTTGCGATATCTCATACTAGTTGGATGATTGATACTAATATGTATAATATCGCTTGGAGAAAGACTAATTTTAATAATTCATTTGGATTTGGTTTAATTTATGTTGATTATGGAGAGTTTGAAAATAGAACAGATAATGGGCTTCTTGTTGGTAGTTATTATCCAATGGATTTAAATTTTACTGTTAATTATTCTCAATTAATTACAGATGGTTTTTATGGAGGATTGAATCTTAAATTACTTTATGAAAAATTAAATACTTCTTCAGCTTTAGCTCTTACTTCAGATTTAGGTTTTTTATATAAAACCCCGCTCAAATTTACAAATTTTGATTTTAATATTAAAAATTTAATCAATATATCCGGTAAGATGGATAATGAAGCAATTGATTTGCCTTTAATTGCTGAGTTTGGAATTACTTCAGGTAAAGAGATTACAGAAAATATTAGATTAGCTCCGGCTTTAAAGCTTGTATATATGCAAGATTATGAAGATATAAAACCTTTTGTTGGATTAAATACTGTTTTGTATGATATGTTTACCATTAGATTTGGATATAAATTTAATTATAATGAAGAGGATTTTTCAACAGGTGTAGGATTTAAGATAAATAATATTGAATTAAATTATTCGTTTGTTAATAATTTGGACAATGTACACCTAATTGGATTGAACTGGAAATATTAGATTAAATAGTTAGATTTTAAAAATTGCTTGACAAAATAGTAAGTTAAGATAGTATTAAATTTTTAATAAGTGTTTCAAAGATAGGGGTTTATAAAACCTCTGTTTTTGATATTAAAGTCAGGAGGCTTAATGAATAGAAAGGTATTTTTAATAATACTTTTTATTTTTTTTAACTTATCTATTTTTGCTACGCCATCTCAAAATGAGATTTTAATAAAGACAAAGGATAGTTTACAATTTAATAGAAGTATGATTTATGATGAGGAAATTTCATCAATTTTTTCAAATTATAAAATATCTTCTATTGATGAAGTTAGTCCATCATCTATAGGCTTTAATTGGTATCTGATTACAACAGAAGAAAAAATCGAAATGTCATCTTTGAAAAATCAAGCAAAAAATTTAAATAATATTAAAGAGATACAGTATAACGGATTAAGCCAATTTAGTCTTGTCCCTAATGATTCTTTATACAATGATCAAAGCTTAATTTTTGAAATGATTAACGCTCCTCAAGTATGGGATATTCAAACAGGTTCTGAGCAGATAGTTGTGGCTGTTGTTGATTCAGGTATTTTATTTTTAGAGGATTTGATTAACAATATTTTTATTAATGAAGGTGAAATTCCAGATGATAATATTGATAATGATGGGAATGGATTCGTTGATGATTATATGGGGTATGATTTTGTACATTCTCCATATATGTCTCATATTGCCATAGGTGATTATCTTGATAGAGATTGTGATGTGACCGATGAAACATATCACGGCACTCATGTTTCCGGTATAATTGCTGCAGATAGTGATAATAATATTGGTATTGCAGGTACTGCATGGAATATAAAAATTATGCCTATTAGAGCAGGGTTCAGTACTACAGGTGGAGGCGGTTTTCTCGAAGATGATGATGCTGCTGCAGCATTGTTATATGCAGCCAATATGGGCGTTCATATTATTAATGTTAGTTGGGGTGATGCTAATTATTCTCAAATAATAAAAGATGCTATTGATTATTGTGCTGAAAAAGGAGTCATAGTCGTTTGTGCTGCAGGAAATACTCCGGGAGGAAATATAAATTACCCGGCCAGATTTAATAATACAATTTCAGTAGGTGCCGTTGACCAATATAAGCAATTAGCTTCTTTTTCCAGCTATGGCCCTGAATTAGACATTATGGCTCCAGGTCAAGAGATTTTATCTACATATTCAGAAGAAACTATTTATAATAGATTATCCGGTACTTCAATGGCTGCTCCCTTTGTTTCCGGAGCTATTGCCTTATTGCTGTCAGAAGAGCCGGGATTGGATGTTTTTGAGATTAAAAATCGGTTGATGGTTTCGGCATTAGATTTAGGTGATCAAGGCTTTGATATTCATTATGGATATGGTTTATTAGACATTAATAATTTAATACAAATGAATAATGATGACATTGTTGAAATAAGTTATCCTGTTGATAATCAAAAAATTGATTCTTCCTTTAATATTTTTGGGAGAGTCAATTCTTCAATTTTTTTAAGATATACTGTAATGTTTACTGATGAACTACATCCTCAATCTACTGATTGGAAGGATGTTTCCACTCATACGAATACACCTGTTTATTATTATAATCAAGTAGAAAATAATGTTTTAGCGAATTTTTATTTGCCAAACAGTTTTAATGATAATCTTTATAGGTTAAGAGTAAGAATGGAGTGTATTGATGGTAATTTTATTGACAAATTCTTATTATTTTATATTGATAGAGAAATACCGAGTTTAGTCGAAGAAAGTGTTTTTTGTCAGAAGCGCTATAATGAATATAAAGCAGAGTATTATGTTTTTTCATTATGGAATAAAAAAGTAGCACTTAGTATGGATTACAAAATCGGGGATACTGTTAATTATGTAGCTTCAGCTGTATATGATAGTGTTCATATTCTCTTACTGGATGATTTAACTCATAATGGGGAATTAGAAGTTAAATTTTCTGCTTTAGATTTATCCGGAAATATTCAAGAAACCGAATGGATTGATTTAAATATAAATATTACTCAAGAAGAGATACCAAACACCGATTTTATAAGTATGGAGTTAGGAAGTGGCTTAGTTTTATCAAAAAATAATATAGATTTTAATAATAATAATCGTAAAGAATTTATAGCAATGCAAACAGGAGAATCAATAATGAATTCTGTTTGTGCTTATGAGTTTTATCAGAATAATTTAATAGAAACTCATTCTTTTTTAGAAGATTTTTGGCCTTTAGATGCGATGAAAAAAGACAATGGATATTCTAAGATAGCTTCTCTTAGAGGTGATCAATTACAAATTTATGAGTCTTTATCAGTCAATTCTTACCCGGATTTGCCTCTATGGAATTTGTCAGATGTTTCAGGAGCGATATTTGCTGATTTTAATAATGATGCAAATCAAGATATTGTCGTTGTCAGAAATTTATTATCAGAAATTGCTATTGAACTATATCAAGAAAATTCAGATTCTTATCAAATTTATGATACAATTTTAAATAATACTCAAACTAACTCTCGTCGAATGTTTGTGCCTAAAATTCAAGCAGATAATTTAGATAATGATGAATATTTAGACTTACTTACAGCTGATACTGATGGAGATGTTATGATTTGGGAATACGTTGATGGTGAAGCTCAATTAAGTTGGACAAAAAGACTTCCTATCACAAATATCTATTATTTACAAACCGGAGATTTTACCGGTGATGGTCAAGTAGAATTTTTAGCCGGAGGATATGTAACTTCTGAACAAGCAAATAAAAGTTGGTGGTATTTTGAGTTATTTAAATCAACTCAAGATAATCAATATATTTCGATAGATTCTATTGCTTTTTCAAAAGTAATTACCGGAGAAAATTCCATAAGCTCAATAGATTTTACAGGAGACGGAAAAAAGGAGATAGTACTTGCATTAAGCCCATATTTGTATGTTTTATCTTATTTAGAAAATAGCTTAAAACCGATATTTTGGACTAATTGTGATAATTCATATCAAATTTCATCTATGGAATCAAATGAATATCATAATTCGCTTATAGTCTATAATAAAACTATCGATGAAGAATTGAAAAGTTTTGCTTTGACTATTAATGAATCTTTTAATGGACCCAATACACCTCAAAATTTAAATGCAGAAGTTCTAACTGATGGTATAAAATTGAGTTGGGATAATATGAATGCAGATTATTTTGAGATATTCTTCAAATATGATGAAGATTCAGGATTTCAATATCTTGGGCAAAGTGTTGAAAATGAATTTTATGATAACAGGTTAATTGAAAAACAGCAGATTATATATTCTGTAAGGGCATTAGCGTCTAACCTTGATCCTATTGAAAGTTATATGTCTTATCCTATTATTGTTCATTTAGTAAATCCAACTGAAGTTATTGATGTGAAGATGGTTAGTAATGATTCTATATTGTTGACTTTTAATAATTCTTTACAGATTGATTGTATAAATATGCTACTATTTAACGTTAATAATGAGGTTGGTTCTCCATCATCCGTTAATTTCTTTGATGATGGGAAAATACTTTATTTAACTTTTTTTAGTGATATCCCGGAAAGAGAAGATTTAAAGCTTAGTTTCAGAGGATTAAAAGATAGTTATAATCGGCAGATAACAGATTCAGTTATAGATTTTTTATGGAACATAGATACAGTATCTCCTTATGTTACAAGAGTTCAAAAAGAATCTGAAAGTCAATTCAGCTTAATATTTTCTGAGTTATTAGATTATCAATCATCTTTACTTGTTTCAAATTATAGCTTAGAAGTGCCGGTAGAAGATTATGAAAATTGTATTACTGAAATATCCGTGATTGATTCAATTGTTACGTGTAGTTTATTATATGATATAGCAAAAGTTAATAAAAATTATTACATTAAAATGAAAGATATTAGGGATCTTTCCGGTAATGTTATAAACTCAATGCATAATCGTATATCTTTAAACTTGACAGAATTGAGGGATTTATCTTTATTGGTAGTATATCCTAATCCATTGAATATCAATGAAACAGATAGATTTAAATTTGAAAATTTACCTAAAGATAAGAAAGGAGACATAAAAATATTTAATATGGCCGGGGAAATAATTTTTGAAAAAAAAATCATAAATGAAGCGAAATTAGAATGGCAAGTATGTAATAATAAAGGTAAAGCAGTTTCAAGTGGATTATATTATTATATAATTTCTTTTGATGATGAAAATAAGAGAGGTAAGCTTGCTGTTATTAGGTAAAGGGTTCGAAAGTTTAAATTTTGAAAGGAGATTGAAATGATTTCTTTAGATTGGAAAGAAAGACTGATAAATGATACTAAAGATTTTTTTGAGCGTAAATTACCTCAAAATGATTATGATTTTGATATAATTTACAATGCTTATCCTGAGAGAGTGGATAACAAAATACCTCGTGAAGTTGTTGTTTTAGTTGCTACTACTCTTGCTAATCTTATTGGTAAAAATCATTATAAATTTAAAGATTTTTGTGAGTACATTTGGAATAAAAAAGGTGAGAACGGAAAGATAGCATTTGCTTGTTTAGTTAGTAAATTTAAAAAGTATGACTATAAGTTTTATTTTGAATTTGCTAAAAAAAATCTTTTTAACAGTTCAGATGCCCATGATACAAACATTCTTATAGATAAAGTTTTTTATCCAATATTTAAGAAATATCCTGAAGAACATATTGATACATTGATTCATTGGCTTAGAGAAGATAATGATATTATTAATCAACATTTGATTAAGATACCATTGAAAATTGGGAAAAATAATTCAGAATATTTAAGTAAATTTTCATCAAAACTCGAAAATAGATGGCTTGGAGCAAGTGCAGAATATGTTAAAATCAGTGGATTATTTTTAAAGCAATTATATAAATTAGATAAAAAATTGTATTTGAAAATATATAAAAACTATATAAATACTCGTGAACCGGTTTTTGTTGAAATTTTAACATCAGGTTTGACGTGTTATGAAGATTTCTTGTTGGAAGCTTATGATAATTGGTCTAAAAGCGGTAATGCAAGGCTTAAAAAAGCTGCTCTTACCGGTTATAAATATCTGATTAAGAAGAAAGGAAAAAATTAATTATGTCTGATTATATTACCCTTGAAGGTATGCAGAGATTACAAAAAAAAATAAATATATTGGCAGAAGAAAGACCTGCTGTTATTGATCAAGTACAAGCTGCAAGAGAGTTAGGAGACTTAAGTGAGAATGCAGAATATCATGCAGCTAAAGAGAAACAACGTTCAATCGAACGAGAATTATCTTATTTAAATTCTCGAATGGCTAGCTTAAAGATTATTGATCCTTCAACTTTGCCAAAAGATGCTGTTAGATTTGGTGCTTATATTAAAATTATTGAAGTATCCTCAAATGAGATATTCAATTATCATTTGGTAGGAGTTGATGAGATATATGAAAGAGATGATGAAATAATTCAAGTTTCAATTGCTTCTCCCATTGGTAAAGCTATGATTGGGAAAAAAGTAAATGAAGAATTCATTGTTCAGGCACCTAAAGGTGATAGATTTTTTAAAATATTAGAGATAAAATAAATAACCCTGTAAAGGAGTAAAAATGAAAAAAGCAGAAGATATCAAGAAAAAAATTTCTTATTCAAGAAAGAATTTTTGGTTGGACACAACTAAGAATGAACAGAAAGCTGCTATGAAGTTTTCTGAAAATTACAAGAAATTTCTCAATGTATGTAAAACTGAAAGAGAGTCAATTGATTATACGATCGAAGAATTACAAACAAAAATGTTTTTGAATTTAGATGATCCTACTATTAAAGACTCAAGTAAGTTTGTTTATAAGGTTTTTAAAAATAAAGCGATTGCTATAGCAGTCATTGGTAAAAGCCCGATTAGTGAAGGAGTAAATATTGTTGCAGCTCACATAGATACTCCAAGAGTAGATTTAAAACAAAGTCCACTTAGTGAAGATGCCGAAACAAGATTAGGCTTAATGAAAACTCATTATTACGGTGGAGTAAAAAAATATCAATGGATGTCAACACCATTATCTTTGCACGGTATTGTTATTAAGAGTGATGGGGAAGTCGTAAATATTAATATTGGTGAAAATGAAAATGATCCGGTATTTGTAATGCCCGATTTATTGCCTCATTTAGCAAGAAAAGAACAAATGGGTAAGACAATGGGTGAGGGTGTGTCTGCCGGAAATATGAATCTTGTTTTTAATTCTATCCCATTTTATGAGGATAAAGAAGAAATAAAAAATGGAGTGAAATTACAAGCTTTAAATCTTTTGTATGAAAAATACGGAATTAAAGAAGAAGATTTATTGAGTGCTGAATTACAATTAGTTCCCTCCGGTAAAGCACGTGATGGTGGTATTGATAAGAGTATGATTATTTCTTATGGACAAGATGATAGAGTTTGCTCTTATACTGCTTTACAAGCTTTAGAAGATGTAAAAGAAATTTCAATAGATAAAACAAGTATTGTCTATTTATTTGATAAAGAAGAAGTAGGAAGCGATAGTGTTGGCGGTGCAACATCTGTATTTTTTACTGATTTTATCGCTGATTTATTAAAACATAATGGTGAAGATTCAGGAAGTTTTAATTTAAGAAAGACTTTAATAAACTCTAATGTTTTATCAGCAGATGTTAATGCAGCGATTAATCCAAACTTCCCTTCAGTTCACGAAGCACAAAATGCTGTTCATATGGGATATGGAGTAGCACTTGCTAAATTTACAGGTAGTGGCGGAAAAGGTGGATCAAATGATGCAACTACAGAATTTATGAATAAAGTTATCAGATTGTTTAATGATGAAAAAGTGAATTGGCAGATTGGATCCTTAGGTAAAGTTGATGAAGGGGGCGGAGGAACTATCGCAAAATTCTTAGCAAAACATGGATGTAATGTTATTGACTGTGGACCGGGAGTATTAGGTATGCATTCATTATATGAATTAACAAGTAAAGCAGATGTTTATTCTACATATAAGGCATATAAAGCTTTCTTGTCTAAGGCATAAATAGATGAAATATAATAATTATTATGACTGTGGTTTATTTTTAAACCACAGTCTGATTATTTATATATTCATCTTGTTAGTCTCAATGTTTTATTGTTCATCTTTGTCTGCTTTGACCTCAGATAACTCAAATTATGTAAAAGAACAGTCAATCAATTCCAATTCTATCGCAGATTCTCTTATTGTTATGTTTAATTCAAATATGATTACTGATAATGAAATGATATATTTAGATATTCAATTTCCTGACAATCAAAACATTACAAAATTTGAAATACAGAAAATGTTGTTAGCAAAAGATTATGAACTTGTAGAAAGCAAACAATTTGCCGATTATGTTGTTTTAATACAATCTTCTGAGTTACTTATGAATAATCCGAGTAATTCTATATTTAAACAGAGTGAGTTAATTAAAAAAGAAGTATATCAAATTCAATTATTAAGATTAGTTGATATGAAAGTTTTGACCATTAAAACTATTGAGGTTATGAATTTATATAGTAACAATGATATGACTAAAGATAAATGGTATACTCCTTTTTTAATTACTTTTGTAATAGGTAGCTTGATTTACTTGTTATATTATAATAATAACTAAAAATTTGAGGTAATGAAATGATGAAAAAGTTTTTTATATTAATGTCCCTTGTCTTTATGATTCTTGCGTGTAGCAATAATAATTCTTTAATAACTCAAGCTTCTGAAGTTAAGTGGCAAAAAGCAGAGAATTATTATAATGAAAAAAAATATAATAAAGCAATCCCATATTATAGGCAATTAATTTTTGAAAAGAATTCTATGTATACTGCTGATGCTCAATATAAGTTGGGGGAATGTTATTTTAATACAAAAAAATATTCTGATGCTATATTTGAGTATCAAGAATTGTTAAGATTATTTCCTGAAAATAGATTAGCTCCTGATGCACAATTTAAGATTGCAAATTCTTATGCAAATCTATCTTTTTCTCCTCACTATACACAAGAAGAAACTCGTAAGGCTATTGAGAATTATACTATATTTATTGAGAAATATCCATCTGATAAGAGAATTAAAGATGCTTATCAAGGTATTTCTGATATGCAGGTAAAATTGATAGAAAAAACATATCTTAATGGATATATCTATTTTAAGATGAAAGACTATAGTGCTGCTTTATTATATTTAGATGATATAATTTATCTTGCAAATCATAATGAGCTTGAGAAAAAATCGTTGTATTATACTGCTTTAATTCATATTGATCGTAAAGATAAAGAACCTGCATTAAATACATATAATCAATTAAAAGAATATTTTCCGGATAGTAAAGAAACAAAGAAAATAGAAAAAAAGATTAAGAAATTTAATTAATTACTTTAGTTTAAATGAAAAATATTGCTTTGTTTGGTGGGACTTTTGATCCCATACATAATGGTCATTTAAAAGTTGCTGAGGTTGTGTTATCAACTAGTAATTTTGATGAATTCTGGTTTGTTCCATCTGCTGTACCTCCTCATAAAGATGATAATATGTTTACTTTTGAGGAGAGAATTCAAATGATTAGACTTGCAACAGACAATAATAATAGAATTCAGATTTGGGATAGAGATTTTAGAAAGAACAGTAAAAGCTTTACTATTTTATTAATTCAAGATTTAAAACTGCGATTTATAAATTATAATTTTTCTTTTATTATTGGAGCTGATAATGTCTTAAAACTCAAAACTTGGAAAGCATATAAAGAACTTATAGAGTTGGTAGATTTCATTGTAGTTAATAGAAAAACAATTGATGTAAATTTATGGAGTTCCCTTGATTATTATTCTAAATTATCTTTTATCAATATGCCGGAGTATGATATTTCTTCATCTGAATTAAGAGATATGATTCGATTAAAAAAGGATTTATCTTCTTTTATCCCTAAGCGGGTAGTAGAGTTTATTAATAAAAAAAGACGGAGTTAGTTACTCCGTCTTTAGTTTTTTATTTGATAATTATTTCATTAATATCATTTTTCTGGTTGCAGTATATTTACCTGATTTCATTTTATAGAAATACATACCACTACCAACTTGACGACCATTGTCATCTTGACCTTTCCAAACGATTTGATAATTACCGGATTTAAAATTATCATTAACAAGTGATTTAACCTTTTGACCTTTGATATTGTATATATCAATGTTTACAGGGCCATCATTTGATACTGAAAAACTGATTGTAGTTTCCGGATTAAATGGGTTTGGATAATTAGAATTTAATTTGGTTATGGCAGGTGTTATTGAGATGTCAGTTTCTGATGTTCCACTTCCTACCCACACATCATCAAGTTTCATATAGAACATATCTGTTACATTATAATGTCTAAAAGCTACATAGATTGTCTCTCCATGATAATCAGATAAGTCAACAATCTTTTCAACCCAATCAGTACTACTTAAAGTTTCATTAAATACATTTGTAAAACTTGATACTTGAGTATCTGTTGTAGAAATCATTACTGCATAATGTTCATTTGGACAGCTAGGATCTTGTGCTGCAACGTAATATTTTAAGAACATACCTTGTCCGGCTCCCGGTGTAGGTAATTGAAGTGCAGGTGTTATTAACCAGTTATCAGGAGTTAAAGCTCCAATATTATTTATGTATGAAGCACTTGCCACACAATAATTACCACTATGACTTCCGTCTTCTAAATCAAAATGTGACCAATTATAACCATCATTATCATTATCAACCAAAGCCCACATAGTAGGAGGGAAACTTGTATTTTCAAAACCTTCTGACCATGGGAATGTATCAACAATTGGATCACCTACAAAAACGTTTACTGAAATAGAATTTGATTCACCATCGTCATAAACTGCTGTTACGTAATAGGTATGTTCACCATTAGGAACGTCAGAATCTGTATAAGTTAAAGCTGTGATTGGTGTAGTTGTTAAAAGAGTTTCACCTCTATACACATTATATCCGATAAATGCACGAATATTTTCTCTATTCATCTTGTTTATACTGAATTTATTGTTGTTAGCTCTCGACCATATTACATCTGTATTTGTAGGATTTGGTTTTACTGTTTCTGTGACGGCAGGGTTTAAAACAGCATCTTTAGAACTAAAGATAAGAGCAGTATCATTTGTTTCTGCATATCCTTTAATAATCCAATTGTATGCCAAAGAGGAGGCAACTCCGGTAAGTGTAGTCCAAGCATTATTGAAATACATTATGTTTCCATATCCTTCATATACAGGACCGTCGTCACAACCTGCAGGAAATCCGTCAGGAGTATCAACATTGTAACCAATCCATAATTCTTCGTCAATAGGAATGATTATTGGAGATGATAACTCAACTATTTTTAATTGTTCGGGAGTAATCCCTGTGACAGCTTGTTCATGAACTAATGTTCCTGGATTGTATGGATTTGCAGAACCGCCTGTCCATATTTTGATAGTAAATTCAGCTGTTGCGTGATTAGGCATAAATGCTACTTGGGTAAGTTGAGCTCCGGCAATTCCAAAATTGATTAATTGTTCAGGACTAAATCTTTGAGCAACAGCAAATTCTACTGCTGAATCTGTACCAATGGCATCTGAGAAGTTATCAATAACAGCATGAGTAAACCATGTATCGCCACCCGGTTCATCCCAACCAAGTACGACATTATTGCCATTAACTTGTGCTTCTAAATTGCTTGGAGGTAATAGAATATCCGGACCTTGAGTGTCAACTTCAACTTCGACAGTTACTGCTTCTGATTCTTCTGTTCCATATAAGGCAGTAACAGAATAGGTGTATGTACCATCTTCAAGATCAGTATCATTGTATGTTAATGTATTTGTGTCTAAGGTTTCAAGATTTGTATCGTTACGATATACTTTATAGCCTGTTAAGTTTCTGTTAGGAGCTTCCCAGTTTAAAGTAACATTATTTTCTTCAATAGAATAAGTAAGGTTGTTTGGAGGTAAGATTTGAGGTGTTGTACCTGAAATAGTTAGACTGATGTTATCAATGTGTAAATCATTGTCATCACCGGAAACAGAAACAGTAGATTCACCATAGAAAGCAATTTTTACTATACCACTATATTCACTTAAATTAATAGAGATATTTTCGCCTTCAATACTAATATTGTTAAATACGTTTTCTGAATCTGCATTATCCCATAATTTTAAAATATTTTCATTTGTCCAAGTTTGACCATTATCAGTAGATATTACAACAGCAAATCTGTCATCTAAACATTCACCTTGAACTCCTTCAGGACCTGCTTCGGGTGCTGAAGAATAATATTTTGTTAATGCAAGGTCAAATGATAAAGTTACATTACCATCTGCTTCATCAAGATTGATAGGTGGAGTTACTAACCAATGATTTCTACTTGATCCATAGATGTTTAATTTTGTAGCAGGACCAAATTCATGATCGATAATATGTCCAAAAAATGGAGTACCAAGCCATCCTGTTGTTACAACAGTTGGTTGACTCTCATCTGTTATAAGGCCACTCATTCTTGTCCAATTTGGTGATGGGTATTCTTCTCCATCAAAGGTTTCAATATATGGGAAATCTGAGATAATTGGGTTAAATGAAGAACCACTTAGAGCTATTTCATGAACTGAATTATCAATGTTGTCGGTAATAAGTAGTTGAGCTGTGAATTCACCAACTGTTTGTGGAGAGTATGTTACTGTTAAAGTGAATGGTTCATCTACTGAAATATTAATTGGTAAGGTATATTCTTCCGGATTAAGAGTAAAATATTCACTTCCTGTTATACTTAAATCAGTGATATTATAGTTACCTGCTCCGGTATTAGAAATGATAAATTCTTGTGTATGATTAGTTAATATTTCTTGTAATCCAAAATCTTTACTTGCCGGTGTAATCGCAAAAGTAGGATTTGAGGGGACTTCACGAACTATTATATTATCTATGTCGATATAGTAATCTGATGAATTTTCAGCACCTTTAGTAGTAATAAATTGAAGTTGTACTTTTTCTCCAACATAATCACTAAGGTCAAGAGTAATGTTTGCAAAGTTTGTTGAAGATATATGATTTGTTGAATTAATTTCATATATAGGTGTAAAATTTACTCCAAAATCAGTAGAAACTAAGACTTCAATTATATCACCGTCTAATTCTGTTGCTACATAATCCCCGGCACTATACCCTGTGTAGTCAACCACTCTATAGTCAAATTTTAATTCTGTATTATCAATAATTGGTCCTATTGGATTTGTAGTTACATTTGCAATTGTATTTGTGCTTGTGCCATATACATTTTTATATATAGCTTTAGAATCATCAACACCATGATTAGCTCCAATAGACATATTCCCTGTCCAATTGATTGCTGAAAGAGAGGTTGCTTCTTCTCCATCAAAATTTTGAGTATAAGGTAATGGTTGAGTTGGATCATTCATCGTTGTGAATGACCATACAGGGCAGTTAGATGCATATCCTTCCTCATTATATGGAACTACTTTCCAGTAATATGTAGTACTGAAATTAAGTTCAATAGTAGGGGTCCATGATGTTGTATCGCCTAAATCAGCTATAAAGGCTGGAGGATTTGTTTCACCAAAATAGATTTCGTACCCTGTTGGTACAGAACCGCCACTTGGCTCCCATTCTAAAATTTGAGATAAGTTCATATCAATAGCTTCATTGGCAGGAGATACTAATATCGCAGGAGAAGGTTCCGGAGTTGCAATCAAATAATCGATTGAAATATTATCAATGGCAGCAGGAGGTTGAGTTCCACCTGAACCATCATTTCTCCAAGTGAACACTAATCTTTTAGTTAATCCACAATTTTCAGTATTAATTTGAATTGATTGTTGCGCCCATGGGTTAATATCTAAAAATTGAGCAAGTTGATCAGATGAAGGAGCTGATGTTTCAGCGATAATTTCTTGATCTGTATCAAAAAGATATACCCTTAAGTAATCCCAATTTGATCCTTCTCCCATTCCTTGAAAGTCAAAACTTAATGTTATTGATGCACAGTTTTCAGGGAAAGTTATATCACGATAAAAATGTACTGTTGATGCTGAATCTGTTGTATAGGCATTAGTAACACCGGCATCATTAGATATGTAAATTGAATTACTTCCACCATTAGCTAAAGAATTTCCAATATGCCATTGATTTGTTATTTCTCCATTTACGATTGTCCAGCTTGAAGTGTCACCTTCAAAGTCTTCCGTTAAGAGGTTTTGTCCCAACAACATCCCTACTAAGCTAAGTAGGACTAAAAGAAAACTAAGTTTCTTCATACTTTTCTCCTTTTTATTGTTCTAAATCAAAATTTGAATCAAATAATTGAATGATTCATTTTTGATTAGTATATAATTATGTTTGAAGTGAAATAGGGTAGTAATCTTATTCAAACATAAAAATTATTCACTATATTAACCTTTATGTCAAGGTTAAGAGTTGTTGTATAAAATGTCAAGAGAAAAAATGAATAAATTTGAAATAGTTGACAATTCAAATGATATTGTCTATTTAATTAACAAAGTCGTCTTGTTTAAATAGTATAAGAGATTGTTGAATAATTTCAATTATTGTTCCACAAGTTTTCAGCTTGTAGTTTCATAAAATATTGAATACCTATCACTTAAAGTTTTTAGGGCAAGCAATGATGCTCGCACAACAATATGATTTAACAGACTTTATAAATTTTTGTCTAATCATTTAATTATTTCTAATTTTAAGTATACTCTGTAAAGCTTTAGAATTATTTTTTATATTGTAGCGTCATTATCAAATAAAAAAAGGTTCAAGAAAACCTTGAACCTTTAATTGAATTATTTAATTAGTTTTCTTTTAAAGCTGCTAAAGCCTTTTCATAGTCAGGTTCTAATACTATATCAGAAACTTGTTCTGTATAGATTACTTTACCTTGTTCATTGATAATAATGATTGCTCTTGAAAGTAAACCTTTCATTGGTCCGTCTATAATTTCACAAGCATATTTATTAGCAAAATCATTATCTCTAAAGTTAGATAAAGTTATGACGTTATTTAATCCTTCAGCACCGCAAAATCTGGAATGAGCAAATGGTAAATCAGCTGAAATGCAAAGAACAACTGTATTGTCTAAGTTTGAACTTTCTGCATTAAATTTCCTTACTGAAGTTGCACATACTTGAGTATCAATACTTGGGAATATATTAAGAATTATTTTTTTGCCGAAGTATTCTTTCAATGATATTTCAGATAGATCTTGAGCAGTTAATGTGAAATTAGGAGCGATACTATTTATTTTCGGTAAATCACCGTTTGTATTGATGGGATTTCCTTTAAGTTTTATCTGTGCCATAATTGACTCCTTTTTTTTATTTAATGATATTATAAGTCTTAAAAAGAAAAAAAGCAAGTTTTTTATTTAGTTGTGTTAGTCTTGTAGTTTTTTTAATATAGATAATAAAAATTCTATATCTTCTTTTCTATGGTAAGCAGAAAAGGAGAATCTGATAGTTCCGGTTGGGTATGTGTTGATGTGTTGATGTGCAAGAGGAGAGCAATGTAATCCTATTCTGGATATTATATTATATTTAGATTGTAGTAAATTATGAATATCCGTTATAGATTTTGTTGGATGTGTTATTGAAATAACAAATCCTTGTCTTGAAAAATCATTAGCTGAATACACTTTGTAGTCTGTATTGTATTTTAGTTCTTTGATAAAATTGTATATATCCTGATTATTTTTATATTCGGGTAGATTTTGTAATGCAGTATTAAGTCCATAAACTCCAATGATGTTAGGTGTTCCGGCCTCAAATTTATCAGGAGTAAATTCAGGCATATTGAGTGATTCTGAAATACTACCTGTCCCGCCGTATATAAATGATGATACTTTATTTTGGTCTTTAATATAGAAGCCTCCAATTCCTGTTGGACCTAAGAGAGCTTTATGTCCGGTAAATACGATGAAATCTGAATCTAAGATTTGATTATCAATTTGAAAATGACCGGCTGACTGAGATGCATCAATTAATAGCGGTATATCTTTTATTTGTTGTTTGATTTCTGTTAAGTTTTGAACAACTCCGTTAATATTGCTTTCGTGATTTATGATAACTAAGGCAGTGTTTGGTTTGATTAATTGTTTTATCTCATTAATCTTTATAAAGCCATCGGTGTCGGCAGGCAAGGTGTCATAATTGATAATCCCTTTTTGTTGTAGATAATTTAGAGGTCTTGTTACACAATTATGTTCCATAGGACTAATTAAGATATGTCTGTTTTTAAGGTTTAATCCAAATAAAATTGTATTCATCGCCATCGTAGCATTCAGTGTAAATATTATTTTTGAGGAATCATTGATGTTAAAAAGATTGGCTAATTGTTCTCTTGTATCAAAAAAGGTTTGAGCGATTGATATGTTGTTTGTTGAACTCCCCCGACCGTAACTTCCTGCAATATTCTCAAGACAATTACTAATAGCAGTAGATACCTGTTTTGGTTTGGGAAATGATGTTGCCGCATTATCAAAATATGTATTCATAAAATCCTTAAATATATTTATTGTTTATTATGCTGAACCCATATTAGATCTGTTGTATCATAACCAATCTCTTTTGCAAGTTTAAGATATTTGTTTTTTATCTTGATAGGCATAGTGGTATCACGAGATAAAAACCATAAATATTTGTGACTTGCTCCTGCTACGAGTGCATATTTATAATCGTCATCTATTGCTATTACATTGTATCCCGAATAAAATGGTCCGAAAAATGAGACCTTAAGCATACCAATATTTTCTTTATCTATAAATTTTGCTTTACCTGTTACTTGAGTCCATTCTTTTTTTATAGTATTATAACCTTTATTTAAAACTTTTATTGTCCCGTTCTTATTGAGAGAATATTCAGCTGTTGTGTTATTTAAATTACGTTCATATTTAAAATCTTTTCTTGCTATTTCATACCATTTACCAAGGTATTTCTCTTTATCAAAATTTTTAACTGCAACAGCTCCTTTCGGTATAGTAGCACATGAACATAATCCTGCTAAGATAATATTGATGATTAATATATATAATATTTTATTATGTTTCATTATCCCTCCAATAATGTTTTGATACTTGACTAATACACTTATCTTATAGAATTTAAGTTTTGTCAAGAATTATTTAAAAATTACATAACTCATACTTGGAGTCTTAAGAGCTTGTCTCAAAATGAAAAAATCCATTCAAATTTAAAACCGGACGGTTCATCCGGTTTGTTTTTGCGAACGAAGTGAAGCAATCAAAACTCATAGCCTCGGATTTTAATCCGATGGATAAATGATTGTCTTTCAATATCTTTCCCTATTAGAGACTTAAGTCGCTAATAGGGAAATGAATATATTTATTTCATTTAAACCCCCATTTTAAATAATGGGGCTAAGAGTTTATAAAATAGGAAATTACGCCGTTCTCAATTCACATTCGCTTCGCTTCATTGCAAGTCAAGTCCGGCTGAAATGGATTTGAGTCTCTAATCGCAAAGCGAGAAGGGACTTGTAGAACAATAACTGAAATATTCAACAGTTTCGGTTAGTCACCAGATATTAATAAATTTTTCAAAGCCTTTTATTGCATTTAGTTTTATAATAGTTTGAGTAATAAATAAATAATGCTCCAACATTAAGTCGGAGCATTATTGTTTGTTATTGTTTCTATTTAATTAACATCATTTTCTTTGTTATGACTTTGTCATTTGTTTTAAGTCTGTAAAAATACATTCCGGAAGTTAAAGTTTTTTGTTGATCATTTGTACCTTCCCAAATAAAATTATGAGTTCCTTTTGAATAATGATCATTAGCTAAGGTTTTCACTTTTTGACCTTTAACATTGAAGATTTCCAGTAGTACATTGCTTGGTTCAGGCAGAGTAAAACTGAGTGTAGTTGTAGGATTGAAAGGATTAGGATAAGCTGAATGTAATTGAATTGAAGTTTTATTAATTGATCCTTCACTTATGTTAGTGGTGTTCATATAAAATACACCAATACCGTCTAAATCAAAGCCAGAAGAAGCAAAAGGAGTTGGGAAAGGGTCATTTATGATATTACCATAAATATCACTGCTTGCATATTCAGGTAAAATACTGCCAACTACATCTATTACTCGAACATTAGTAATATTATTTATATCAATATTTAAAGAATCACTTAATTCTTCTAAATCAAAAGGAGTTCCATAACCTGCTCTATATTTTCCCGCAAGGTTATGAATATCTCGAGGGTCTACCGGACCTGCATTCCCAACTTGAGTGTCACATTGAGTTAAACTGACAGCAGGGAATCTAACAAAGTTTGTGCCGTCAGAACTTACTTCCACAAATGCAAGCTCAAGAGAAAAATCATTTATACCGTTTTCAAAAATTGCAAAATCAGGACCTTCTCCATTAAGAATAGAGCCTTCAAAAGATGCAGTTACTATGCCACTATCACCTAACGAAATAACATTCATACTATTACCTTCTGCAAATCCTATAGCATTTTCTATTTCTCCATATTCAACAAAACCTAATTCCCGGTTTCTTATATCAACGTATCCTCGTTGAATTTCAATACCGGTAGCCCATGCAATAATTCTGTTATCAGTATTAGCAATAGCTTCGTTGTCATTACTGTCGACAGCTCCTGAAAAACCGTTTAATAAACTTAATCTTACTGTAGCTATGTTTGATACTAAGTTATCATAAACTAGTTGATATTCAATGTCAAAATCTCCGGTTACATCTTCAGTTGTCGTAATGCATACATTTAGGAGAGTATCCACCCAAGTCGTAATATTTTCAGGAACAGACACAAGATTGATGTTAGAAATAACCTCGTATGAATCGTTTTTGGTTACATTAAGTATGTGTGTTACTCCATTTCTTAACCTGTATTCGACATTGTTTGCTATCAAATCATCAATCGGTGGCTCAATAGTTTCTACCGGCAATGGTAAATCAGGTTCTGTTGCCGGACTAAAACCGTAAGAGCATCCAAAGACATCACCATCGTTCAGTGCAGTTACAACACCTCCATTCATCGACCAAGTTGAATCTAAACGTCTAGACCAAGTACTCCACCAATCAGGGTCACCGCCAATACCTGAATTTACAACCTCACCGTCAACAGTAAAAATTAAATTATCCAAAAATCCTGAACTTAAATTAGCTTCAAGCCTGATATCTATTTCGGCTATTTGGTTAATCATATCTGTGGCATTAGCTGTACCATTCCATTTATAACCCCAAGCTAAAGAAGAGTTTTGGCTTTCGTCATTCCAGTCAATCACTAACATAGCTTGATTTTCACCTTCACCTATCCAGTATGCAATATCAGAAAATTCGATAAAGTTATTTTCTATTGTTTCAGGAGGTGCCGGGATAGGTAATGTTGGTTCTGAATGTTCTTCTTCCCAGTCTTCTACAAATACCCAAGCATCACAACAACCGTTGCTTAATTCTCTTCCTGCAATGCCATTATTTGAATAACCCCAATTATCTCCGGAATCTTGTTTTACCCAATAACTCCAGTAATTATTAGGAAACAAGCTATAGTTAATATTATGATCATTATCATCAATAAATTGATTATTGTTAATATCATAATAAACTTGTGAAACGAGAGCGTCTACATCTCCACTGAGGCGATTGTCTGCCTGAACTACTGCATTAATTAAATCTTGACCGGTCGCTGTACCCGACCATCTGAATCCCCATAATAGTGATTGAGGTTCTTTTCCGTCTTGCCAGTCAATGACAAGGGCTGCTTGATTTTCTCCTTCACCAACCCAAAAAAGGATATCTGAGAAATCAAAAGAGAATAATGGGTGAATACCTATTAATATAAAAAAGATTAATAGGTTTTTGTTCAACCCGGATAAGTACTTAAACACTTTCATTGTGTTACTCCTTACTTTTCCGGCAGAAAATTTGATGGTATAATTGAACCAAACATTTCTTTCCGCCCGAAAGACTTTTGCTTTATTTTAGCTTGGCATGTTTCCTGGCTTACAGGTTTAATCCTTAAGGTTCCCTTCCCCAATTAAGTTTATTCTTCTAAAGATATAAAACTTTTTTGAGTGGATATTAACCTCTTGTACCTGTTACAGTAGCGGGGGCTGCTTCGGATTTTAACCGAATTCCATCTTAGCACTCTATGTGAACCAAAGCTAATTGCAGTATTTTTATTGTACTTTTTTTGTCAAGCAAAATGAAAAAATTATGAACATTATTAAGCTGTGTTCTGTAAGATTATTGATTGATATTATAGAAATTAAGTTGTTTTTGATACAAATAAAGATGTTCGTAAAATATAATTATTTAAAATATTCAGTAGTATATAATACTCTTTAATAATAAAAATCCTATTTAAGATAGATAGAGATAATTAGACTTAATTACAGGGGACCTCCAAGATGGTCAAAAGCTTCTTGGAGGTCCCTTGTCTTTTACTTGTACTTTGCCTGTAGTTTTTTTGTCATAAGGTTTTTAAAGATAATAAATTAGAAGATAGTAGATTAATATATTAATATTGTTATACGAGCTTTCAGCTTGTAGGGGGTTTATTTATTGATATTTATACAGTTAAGAAGTTTATAGCGCAAGCAAGGATGCTCGCACAACAATATTATTTAACAGTCTTATTTATAGTGAGTTGAGCTTGGCTGGTGTGTTGTATGTTGATAATTAGCAATTTATTGTGTAATTTCGATAATTTATAGGACTTAAAATCAAAATTAGATTTGTTTTTCCTCTTTTAAGTCTTGTTTTGATAACAAAGCTGATTTCATTAAATATGCTATTTTAGATAGAAATAAGGGTTTGGGCTTTTATTATACAAGCTAACAATAAAATAGCAAATTATTATGCATAAACCTATGATATACATCTTATAATCAGATAATATTTTTTGTATACCTTTAAGCTGAAGTTTTTTATTAACATAATCATAGCTTTTTTGGTCAATGTAGTCCTTGCTTATCCGGGTTGAGATATGCATAAATATCTCAAATAAAAATGATTGAGAGATCTTTAAACTCTTTTCTTTATTTTTTAAATCGATATAGTGTATTTCGATTTTCTCAAAAGGTTTTTTAACTTCAGGCTTGATTATTTTTAAGAGTTTTATGTCTTCATACCTAATGCTTGTGGTTCTTTTTGTTAAAGAACTTGTTATAAAAAGTTCATTATGTTGTAAGCTAATACTTTGAAAAATCAGTAAGAAGTTTTTTAAAATTATCTGAATTCCTTCAAAAGTTGAAAATAAAAGAATAGCGTAAGCAATGTAATTTTTCATCATAATTGTTTTTTCAAAGTATAAGATGTAGTATATAAAAGATAGACATATTAAAGGAATAGCAATATTTATTAGTTTCCCTGATAATTTATTTTTATAAATCATTTCTTCTCCATTATATTGATTTAAGTTATACTATATTTCATATAGTATTTGTCAATTATTTTTTTTTAATTCTTGATTTATAGCTTATGTTGATTGAAAAATCTCTGAATGCGGGGGGTGGGAATAATTTTTTCTTGACAAAAATTAACTTAATAACTTAATTAGAATTAATAAAAAAAATTGGAGATAAGATTGTATAATAACTATTTGTTTATCACTTGTACACTGTATAGGGACAGTGTAAACTTGAGATTTGATTTTAATCAAACATATGCTTATCGTGTGAATTCTAAACAAGGCACCCGGTTTCGTATTTGTGCAACAAACAGATTAAAATACAATTTTGTTGAAGACTATATTATTAATGAGAAGCATTTAGTTCAGAAAAACCGACCGGAAAATCGAGCTACGATTGCTTATTTTAATGAAACAAACTAAACAGGCGTAAAAATATAAAGGAAGATACAATGGATTTAAAGATATACAGAAGTATTTTGATCAAATGATGAACGAACAGAACAATCGTGCAATTCCTGAATTTGAGGGATATTCTCCATTTGAGATGTTCCAAATTTTACATTTCACATTCGAGAAAGACAGTCTGATTCAATTACAAAAAGTTACTGATTCTGATTACCAGAAGATACCGATTTTCAAACAAATTAAGTATTTAGCCGACTTGATTGATAAAAATGGAGAGATCAAACTAACAAGTAAAGGATATTTACCTACTAAAATTGTTTCAGACATTTATCAACAAGGATTCATAAAGGATGAGTTTATTGATGAAGAGAGTCCAAAATTGTTTAAAGAGATGGATTTGATCTCTGTTAATCTTACAAGGATTCTGATGGAACTTAGTGGATTAGTTAAGAAGAGAAACGGTAAACTCAGTTTAACTAAAAAGTCAAAAAAGATTTTTGAAAATAATTACGAGTTTTTACGATTAATAGTTTTAACATTTACTAATAAATTTAATTGGGCTTATTGTGATGAATATGATGAAAATTATATCGGGCAACTTGGATACGGATTTTCATTGATTCTATTAGCAAAATATGGAAACGAAAAAAGATTAAATTCATTTTACGCTGAGAAGTATTTTAAAGCATTCCCACAATTATTGGATTCAGTTGAACCAATTTATGGTACTCTGGAAACATACTCAACAAATTGCTATTCTGTTCGTACTTTTGATAGGTTTCTAGAATATTTTGGATTAGTAAATATTGAAAAGAAAGATAAATGGTTTGATTCGAAATCTTATATCACAAAAACAGATTTATTCGATAGGTTAATAAAATGTACACTATGCAAAATTTAATATAACAAAAAGCATTGCTTAGTGTTTTTTAACATTCTGCCCTGCATGAAATTTAATGACGATTAGCAGTTGCCTCGAAAAAGTTAAAAAAATAATTAGAACACACATAAAGATTTTGATATACCTGATTAACTCAGATTAAATACAAAGCAATAATCAACATTCTTATTAAAAAATCACAGATTCATTATTACGTTTTATGACAGCCTCTAAAGAAATAAATAATTAGTGAGAATTTGGGCGATAACCATTTTAAGTATCCACCCTTTTTAATCAAAATAATATCTTTAACATAATTGTCAACAAAAATAGGTGGTATACTTGCAATCATATTATATTTATTAATATTATGTTCTTTAAGA
>Ga0334898_1000949_pt1 | contig 38178 bp, 36 predicted proteins | sample GraSluR3_MG_10_FD_207228 | JGI IMG/M metagenome (GOLD analysis project Ga0334898, IMG submission 207228) | Sludge microbial communities from methane-producing bioreactor in Wageningen University, Netherlands - Granular Sludge_3_08-R3 | ecosystem: Engineered > Bioreactor > Anaerobic >... | reverse complement strand
TGCTTTTTCTCTGTAAAAAATCCTAAAAATATCTTCAATTATTGAGTAATAATTGAATTAATCAAATCTTATCACAATAAGGGAAAAAAAAGAAGCTGCCTCTGTTGTTATGAGACAGCCTCTTTTTGTAGCCCCGACAAGAATCGAACTTGTATCTAAGGTTTAGGAAACCTCTATTCTATCCATTGAACTACGGGGCCCAATCGAATACCATCCGATTTTGGCGTGCAAAGATACAGCATCTGTACCTATTACGCAAGAAATCTGAAACTTGAAATCTGAATTCTGAATTCTGAAATATTGAAAATACTTCAAATTTCGTCTTTCAAATATCAGATTTCAGATTTCCACTGCTAGATAAGCCCTTTTTCGTGCTTCTCCCCGATCACCTTCAGCATGTCGACGGTCATCTCCGGCAGGGTGTACTTGGGATCCCATCCCCATTCAGCGCGGGCGGCACTGTCGTCCATGTTGTTGGGCCAGGTGTCGGCAATGGCCTTCTTCACCGGGTCGGGATCGTATTCCATCACGAAACCGGGGATATGCTTTTTGATCTCGGCGGCGATGATCTCGGGGTCGAAGCTCATGGCCGTTACGTTGAAGGCATTGCGGTGGATGAGCTTCGTGGGGTCGGCTTCCATCAGGTCGATGGCTGCATCCAGTGCATCGGGCATGTACATCATGTCGAGGAAGGTGCCGGCCGGCAAGGGGCAGGTGAACTTTTTATGCTTGATAGCTTCGTAGTAGATCTCAACGGCATAGTCGGTGGTGCCGCCACCGGGCAGGGTCACGTTGGAGATGATGCCCGGGTAACGCAGCCCGCGGGTATCCACGCCAAAACGCTTGTGGTAATAGTCGCTGAGCAGCTCGCCGGCCACCTTGGTCACCCCGTACATGGTGTTGGGGCGCTGTATGGTGTCCTGCGGGGTGTCGTCGAGCGGCGTAGTGGGCCCGAAGGCGCCGATGGAGCTCGGGAAGAAGACCGCACAGCCATGTTCACGGGCCACCTCCAGGACATTGTATACACCGTTTACCCCTACATTCCAGGCGGCCTGGGGCTTCTGCTCGGCCACGGCCGACAACAGCGCGGCCAGGTTATAGATGGTGTCGATCTTATATTTCTTCACCACCTCCACGATGCGTTCGGGCATGGTGGCATCAACCATTTCCATGGGCCCCGACTCCACCACGTCCTGAGTGGGCATGGTCTTGCGGTATCCCGCTACTACATTATTGGCGCCATAGATCTCGCGCAAACGCATGGCAAGCTCAGACCCGATCTGTCCGGCCGTTCCGATGATCAAAATGTTCTTCATATCCGTTGATTTATTGTTTTGTTATTTTATTAACACTAAGAGTTGGCAAAAATAATAAATATTTCATGCATCCGCCCCCCTTTTGGAACAGGCTTTTTTCGGATGCCGGAACCAGCCTGTTACAGGGCTTTTCCCGGCATGATATCAATGCTCCTCCTTTAATGTGTTCCGGCGGGCCGGAGAAAATTGTGGAATCCTCACATGGGATGCATCATCCTGTTAAAGCAACAGAATTTTAACCTAAATGACTTTGCCATGAAAACAAAAATGATGAATCCCCTGATCCATGCCCTCCGTGCATCCATGCTGCTGTTACCCGCCATGCTGTGCCTGACGTTATTTGCCCGGCCCGGCGGCGAAGACGACAAAAGCCTGTCGCCCTATTTTTACATACCCGGTCATGAGGCGGGCCCTGAGAGAATGGTGGTGCTTGAATCAACGGGCGCCCGGGTGCGCATTGCCGGGGTGATCGCCAATGTCGACATCACACAGGTATACAAAAATACGGGAACGCATCCGCTGGAGGCCATTTACGTGTTCCCGGCATCGACACGGGCTGCCCTTTACCGCATGAAGATGACCATCGGCGAGCGGGTGATCGAAGCCAGGATCGAAGAAAGGGCCAAAGCCCGTGAGGATTATGAACAGGCCCGCGACAAGGGCATGAATGCTTCCCTGCTCGAACAGGAACGCCCGAATGTCTTCAGCATGCATGTGGCCAACATTATGCCGGGCGACATCATAAAGGTGGAGATGAGCTATGCCGAGCTCCTCATTCCCGAAGCAGGGGTGTATGCCTTTGTGTATCCCACGGTGGTGGGCCCCCGCTATGCCGGAAACACGGAAGATATTGCCGCTGCCGGCAACTGGGTAAAAAACCCATATACCGCCGAAGGCGAAAACCCCCTTTACAGCTTTGATTTCGAAGCACGGATCAACGCGGGAATGCCCCTGCAGGAGCTGGGCTGCGCCACACACAGCATGGATATCAGCTTTGACGATCCTGCCACGGCACGGGTGAAATTAAAAGAAGGACAGGCTTTTTCGGGTAACCGGGATCTGGTTCTGCGCTACCGGCTGGCCGGGGGCAGGATCGAATCCGGATTACTCCTTTTCGAAGATGATGAAGAAAACTTTTTCCTGGCCATGGTACAGCCGCCTGCCCGCCCTTCACCGGCCCAGATGCCGCCGCGCGAATACGTTTTTATTGTTGATGTTTCGGGTTCGATGTACGGGTTTCCGCTCGATGTTTCCAAAGAACTGATGAAAAACCTGCTGGGAAACCTCAGCCCGGCCGACCGTTTCAACATCCTGCTTTTCGCGGGCGGATCAAGCCTGCTCTTTGACAAATCGGCCGAAGCAACCCCAGGCAACATCCGCATAGGCATCGAATTTATCGACAGGCAGCAGGGGGGAGGCGGTACCGAGTTGCTCCCTGCCCTCAGGAGGGCGCTGGCCCTGGAAGGGACCGAAGATTTTGCCCGGACTTTCGTCATCGTTACCGACGGATATGTGAGCGTTGAAAGGGAAGCTTTCGGCTTGATCGGGTCCAGCCTGGGCCGGGCCAACTTCTTCCCCTTCGGGATAGGATCTTCGGTTAACCGGTATATTATCGAAGGCATGGCCGCTGCCGGGAAAGGAACGCCTTTCGTGGCCGCTTCGCAGGCCGAAGCGGATGTCCTGGCAGAACAATTCAGGAAATATATTTCCGCCCCGGTACTGACAAATATTAATCTGAGCTTTGATGGTTTCGATGCCTACGATACAGAACCACTTGCTTTTGCCGATGTCTTTGCCGAAAGGCCATTGCTGATATACGGCAAATGGAAAGGCAAGCCTGCCGGGAAGATCCGGATCTCGGGAAGGAGCGGAGAAGGCTTGCATGTTCAGACCCTCGACGTGGGCGATGCTGCCTCCTCAGAAAACAATGTGGCGCTGAAATACCTGTGGGCACGTGAAAGGATCCGCAAACTCGACGACCTGGCAGCGCCGGAAAGCAATTCCGCTTCACGGGTAAACGAGGTTACCGCCCTGGGCCTGAAGTACCAGTTGCTCACAGCCTACACTTCCTTTGTTGCCATTGATAACCAGGTTAGAAATGCCGACGGGGGATTTACCACGGTCAGCCAGGCCCTGCCACTGCCACAGGGTGTGAGCAATAATGCGGTGGGCGCTGCCGGGTCATACGGATATTATGGCAGTCAGGGCGGCCGGAAATCGGGAACTGCCAGCCTGCGTGATGCGGAAAGCAGCCTGAATTACCGCATGGAATTGCCCTGCGTGCATGAGGATGCCAATCCTCCCGGTGGCCTGCCGCTGCAGGATGAAGCCGCCGTTTTTACCGGCCATCCTTCCGGAATAGAGGCCTTTTTCAGGGAACATGTTTCGCTGCCGGCATCAGAGACCGGAAAACACACCCAAGCTTATGCCTATGTTACATTCAATATTGACGAACAAGGCCGTGTAAGTGATGCAGCATTATTGTTCATAACCCATCCCGCCCTGGGAGCCGAGGCCCTCAGGCTGATCGCCCTGACCGACCGCCGCTGGAAGCCCGCACAAAAAGCCGGCAAACCCGTGCCGGTACAAATGGTGCTCAGGGTGGATTTCCCCTTGCGATAAGGAATCCTGCCCATCTGGTGCATTTACAGGTGCCGTGATAAAATTTCCGGCACCTGTTCTTTTTTTGCAATAAAAAAATATACCTTTGTGAAAAATTTCACAAAACAGTATTTTATATGAAACCAACTCATATTGAGCATATTGGAATAGCGGTGAAAAGCCTGAAGGAGGCCATCCCCTTTTATGAGGATGTGCTTGGCCTCGAATGTTACGCCATTGAAGAGGTTAAAGACCAGAAAGTGAAAACGGCTTTTTTCATGCTGGGTCAGACCAAGATCGAACTGCTCGAGTCGACCGATCCCGAAGGGCCTGTCGGCAAGTTCATAGAAAAGCGAGGTGAGGGCATCCATCACATTGCCTTTGCGGTTAAGAACCTGGAAGATCGCCTCGAAGAAGCGGCAGCAAAGGGGATACAACTGATCGACCGGAATCCGCGAAAAGGTGCCGAAGGCTTACACATCGCTTTCCTGCACCCGAAGTCGACATTTGGCGTGCTCACCGAATTCTGCGAAAATAAAGAACAGGAATAAACTATCAGGATCATACCCATGATGACTTTTGTAAACAAGATACAGCAACTGCTCAACAAGCGTGAGGAGGCCAGGCTCGGAGGAGGACAAAAGCGGATCGATGCGCAGCATCAGAAAGGAAAGTATTCTGCACGAGAGCGGATCAGCATGTTGCTCGACGAGGGAAGCTTTGAGGAATACGACATGTTTGTGAGCCACCGCAGCCACGACTTTGGCCTGGAAGAGGAACAATACCTTGCCGATGGTGTTGTTACAGGGCATGGCACCATCGACGGGCGGCTGGTATATGTATATTCCCAGGATTTTACGGTTTTCGGCGGCTCGCTGTCGGAAACCAATGCCCTGAAAGTGTGCAAGATCATGGATCAGGCCATGAAGGTGGGCGCACCGGTGATCGGCATCAACGACAGCGGCGGTGCCCGTATACAGGAGGGTGTAAGGAGCCTGGCAGGTTATGCCGAGATCTTTGAAAGGAACATCCTCGCCTCCGGCGTTATCCCCCAGATATCGGCCATTTTCGGACCCTGCGCCGGCGGCGCGGTCTATTCGCCCGCCCTTACCGACTTCATCATCATGAGCGAGAACAACAGCTATATGTTCGTGACCGGGCCCAAGGTGACCAAAACCGTGACCGGTGAAGACATTTCCATCGAAGACCTCGGCGGCGCACAGGTGCACGGGAGCAAGTCGGGAGTGGCACACTTTATTGCCGCCCATGAGGAGGAAGGGCTGCTGCTGATACGGAAACTGGTCAGCTACCTGCCTTCGAACAACCTCGAAGAACCGCCCGTGATCGAATGCAATGATCCCTTCAACAGGAAAGAGGATTTTTTGAATGAGGTGGTCCCCGAAGATCCCAACCTGCCTTACGACATGCTGGATATTATTCATTCCATCACCGACAATGGCGAATTCCTCGAAATCCAGCGCAATTATGCACGAAATATCATCACCGGCCTGGCCCGCTTTGACGGCATTACGGTGGGCATTGTGGCCAACCAGCCCAATTTCCTGGCCGGGGTGCTCGATATCAATGCCTCACGCAAGGCCGCACGTTTCGTCCGTTTTTGCGATGCCTTTAACATAGCCGTGCTGACCCTGGTGGATGTTCCCGGTTTCCTGCCGGGCAGCGGACAGGAATATGGCGGGATCATCATACACGGTGCCAAACTGATGTTTGCATACGGGGAGGCCACAGTTCCCAAGATCACCATCACCGTCAGGAAATCCTATGGAGGAGCGCACGACGTGATGAGCTCGAAACAACTGAGGGGGGATGTGAACTATGCCTGGCCCACGGCCGAAATTGCCGTGATGGGTCCTGCCGGCGCCATCGAGATACTCCATGGCAAAGCCCTGCGCACGATCAGTGATGATAAGGTGAAAGACCAAAAGATCAGGGAAATGGAAGAGGACTATAAGATGAAGTTTGCCAACCCTTATGAAGCAGCCAGGTACGGTTATATCGACGATGTGATAGAACCGCGGAATACCCGTTTCAGGGTTATCAGGGCGCTGAGGACCCTTGCTACCAAAAAAGACAGCAATCCGCCCAAAAAACACGGGAACATCCCCTTATAGGAATCATTAACGGATAGAGGAAATGAATATACTGCGGTTACAGTTCGATATTTCATCCCTTTTCCCCGAAGGGATCATCATAGCAATTGTAGGTTACATCACCGTATTTCTTGCCCTTGTGGTTTTATACCTGGTATTTACCTGGTTATCGAAAAGCATCAACTTCCGGGCAAGGAAAAAGCTGATCAGGCAGGGGCGGCTCGCCCAGGCGGAAGAAAAACAGTTATTTATTTCGGGCGATGTGGCCGCTGCCATCAGCATGGCCCTGTATCTCTTCAATGAACTGCACGATGATGAAAGCAATGTGGTTACGATCAGGAGGGTGTCGAAAACATATTCGCCATGGAGCTCAAAAATCTACAACATGCGCGAAAAACCGGGTAAGTAAAGAAAATAGTCTGGGAAATGAAACATTTTAAATTTGTCATTAAGGGTCACGACTACGAGGTGGAGGTAAAACGTTTCGAGGATTCGTTGGCCGAAATCGAGGTAAACGGCACCCTTTACGAGGTAGAAGTACAGGCCGAGAAAAGGGCTTCAAAAACCCCGACCCTGGTCAGGAAGGAAGTTCCGCGGGCCAGGGATGCCCATGTGATCAGAAAGGATGCCGCCATCCATCAGGTGAAGGCGCCTTTGCCCGGCATCATCATGCAGGTGCTGGTGAAAGATGGCGATATGGTGAAACGCGGCGATAAGCTCCTGGTTTATGAAGCCATGAAGATGGAGAATAACCTGGTGGCCGAACGCGACGGTAAAGTGAAAAACCTGAAAGTGATGCCCGGCGACAGCATCCTGCAGGATGATCTGTTACTCGAAATTGAATAATGCCATGGGAAAAAAGCGGGCTTTCACGATACTTGCACTGGTAGGCATACTGGCGGTCATCACCACGGGACTGCGACAGGCCGGTGCTTTTGAATCACCCATTACAAAGGCTCAGACGGAACTGGCCGTCAGCGGACAGGAAGAAGCGGCTGCCGTGACCCATAACCATTATTCGCCCCTGAGCGGTTTCAGAAAATTTTTGTCGTATACGGGCTTCGCCAACGCCACGCCCGGCCACATTGCCATGATCGTGGTGGGACTGTTCTTTATCTTTCTGGCTATCAGGTACGATTATGAGCCGCTTTTGCTGGTTCCTATCGGAACCGGCATCATCATTGGCAATATCCCGTTTTTCCAGAGCCCCGACATCAACCTGCAACTGGGCATATACCAGGAAGGAAGCGTATTGAATTATTTATATTACGGTGTTACGCATGGCATATATCCGCCGCTGATATTCCTGGGTATCGGTGCCATGACCGACTTTTCGTCGCTGATCTCGAATCCCCGGCTAATGTTGCTTGGTGCCGCTGCCCAGGTAGGGATCTTTTTAACCCTGCTCGGGGCATTGTCGATCGGGTTCAATCTTCCCGAGGCGGCTTCCATCGGCATCATCGGCGGCGCCGACGGGCCCACGGCCATCTTTCTCTCGTCGAAGCTGGCAAACGGTGGGGTGGTAAACGGCATACAGACTGCCAACCTGATCGGTCCGATCGCCATTGCCGCTTATTCGTACATGGCCCTGGTGCCTATTATACAACCGCCCATCATGCGATTGCTCACCAGCCGGCGCGAACGCAAGATCCGCATGAAGCCCCCGCGCTCGGTGTCGAAACTCGAAAAGATCATGTTTCCCATCATCGGACTGATACTGACCGCTTTCATATCTCCGGGAGCACTCCCCCTGCTGGGGATGTTGTTTTTTGGCAATATCCTGAAGGAGAGCGGTGTAACCAGGCGTCTGGCAGATACGGCCAGAACATCGCTGATCGACATTGTGGTGATCCTGCTTGGCCTGACCGTAGGCGCCTCCACTCAGGCCGACGTATTCCTTACCACCGAATCGCTGATGATCTTTTCGCTGGGAGCTGTTTCGTTCATGGTGGCAACGGCGGGAGGGCTGGTCTTTGCCAAGGTGATGAACCTCTTCCTGCACGGTGATAACAGGATCAACCCGCTGATCGGTGCCGCCGGCGTGTCTGCCGTACCCGACAGCGCACGGGTGGTGCAGGCCGAAGGGCTGAAATATGATCCCAAGAACCACCTGCTGATGCATGCCATGGCGCCCAATGTGGCCGGCGTGATCGGTTCGGCCGTGGCTGCCGGGATACTGATAAGTTTCCTGCTGTAACATCTCCGGATTATTCATATCTTCGGGATTGATTTAATTCCTTAAGAACATGGAAAGTTTAAGCTACAAACACTGGTGGCTGATGGCCCTGAAAGGGATCCTGGCCATCATTTTCGGGCTGATCGCCCTGTATATGCCACAGGAGGTGATCATGTCGCTGGTGATCTTCTTCGGCATTATGGCACTGGCATCCGGGTTGTTTCTTGCAATTGGGGCCATTGTGGTCAGAAATGCCAACCGCCATTGGGGCTGGTGGCTGCTCGAAGGTTTGGTCGACATCCTTTTCGGGCTGGTCATCATCGCGCATCCGCTGGCAACGGCATGGGTCTTTGTCCTGCTCATCGGCCTCTATGCCCTGGTTACCGGATTTATGCAGTTGGCCAGGGCATTTCTGAAAAAACCTTATTTCAGGTATTGGTGGCTGCTGCTTCTGAACGGGCTGCTGTCGGTCCTCATCGGACTGCTGCTCCTGTTCAATCCTTTTGAAGGAACCTTCCTGGTCGGGTATTTTATTGGTGTATATGCCCTTTTGCTTGGCATTTTCCTCCTGATGACTTCCTTCGCACTGCGAAGGTCCGGTTTGGTGTAAGGAATGGTTTTACTCCACCTGCTCATATTGTTTTGCGTTGGCGCATTTGGCCTTTGGATGGCAATTCCCGTGGGGCTGGCATATGGGTTTTCGCCTCCGGCCATCGCAGTGACCATCATAGCCGGTTCTGCCTGCAGCAGCTTTCTCGTCTGGTTTTTTGGCAACAAAGTGAAAAGTTATGTTTTGAGCAAAAGGGGGGAACGTTACCTGGGAAAGTCAAGACAGAAAATGCACCGCTACCAGAACAGATATGGTGTGATCGGCCTGGGCCTTCTGTTACCGGGGGTTTTCGGCCCCATGCTCGGCATGGCCATCGGTATTACCATTGTGAGCGATACCAAACGCCTGCTGTTATGGACCCTGGCGGGCAATGTACTGTGGAGTATACTGCTGGCCGGAATCGGGGCTTTGGGGATAACCATTTTTTAAGGCCCCGCCATGGAAATGGATGGTGCGGCGGTCCGATGAATTTTATATATTCGCACGATAAATGATACAGGCATGCTAATAATCGGGATTGCGGGCGGATCGGGTTCGGGTAAGACCACCGTGGTTAACAGGATCATGGAATTGCTTCCGGCAGAAAGTGTTTCGGTGATGGCACAGGATTCATATTACTGGGACAACGGGCATCTCCCCCCCGAAGAAAAGAAAAAGATCAACTTCGATCATCCCGACTCCATTGAATGGGGCCTCCTGGGCCGGCACATCGAAATGCTGCAGGAAGGCCACGGCGTGGATATGCCAACCTATTCCTATGTTGATTGCGCCCGTTTGCCGGAAACCATATTAATCCGGCCACGCAAGGTGGTCATCGTTGAAGGCATCCTGATCTTTGCCAACCCGGATTTGCTGTCGCGCTTCAATATCAAGGTTTTTGTGGATGCCGAGGCCGACGACCGCCTGTCGCGCATCCTGGCCAGGGATATTATTCAACGGGGCAGGAATGTACAGGATGTGCTCAGCCATTACCATAGCTATGTCAAGCCCATGCATCTTCAATTTATAGAACCTTCGAAGCGATATGCCGATATCATCATCCCCCAGGGAGGAGAGAATCATGTAGCCATCGACATACTGGCTTCGATGATCAGTTTAAAGCTTTCATAGCACCGTTGTATCTTTTGTTTCCCGGTTTATTCGGTGAAGAGCCTTTCCCGTATTTCTGTTTCGCTTAAGAATATTGATCCACCGGCCCTGATCAGGCGTTTTCCCCTGGTTTTACTGACGATCAGCAACTCTGCCTTTTTATGATCGCGCAGGATAAGGGTTCCGTAATCACCTTCGTTATGCAGCCATTTCAGGATACCGGCGGCAGCCTCCATGCCTGCCGGGCCCCTGTGTTGCCTAAGGGTATCGCGTACAGCAAGGTATCTGTATTCGGCCGGGTTTTCCGGATGTATGTCTTCAAGGTGTACCATGCCGATCAGCCTGCTGAAGGCCGGGCCGTCGATGATCGCAGCAGGGGCTTCGGGCGTGTATACGTGCCTGCTGCCATTTATGTATTCAATACAGGCCGTGGCACCGGACGGATCATGAAGTACCAGTCGGAAAGGCCATTCACCGGCAGGACCGGAATCATTGAACACCCGTGTATCCCATATGGCCAGCAAGGCTGTGTCGACAGAGGTAAAATGGTCGAGATAGAAGCGGGTCCACAGCGAGGCGGCAAGGGGAATATGTTCTTTTTCACTGCCGGGCAGGAGGCTGTTCTCCAAAAATAGCAGCGATGCCGACAGGCCGTGTTCGTTCATGCCTTCCACAACAAGGCCACCGCTTATTTCAAGATAAATGCTGTTGTATTTCGCCGTCCATTCAAAAGGCCGCCTTCTTCGTACATCATTGGCCGAAGAACGGGCCATCCCGGCAGGGCAATAAACAACATACATGCTGTCAGGAGTTCCCGGAAGGCAGGAGCGGGCCGAAACAATGCCATCAGCCCCGCTGAAAAGGATATCCGTGCCATGTCCGCCTTTCAGGTCGTTATATGAAAAGGCGACCTGTGCCGGCAACGCCTGTCCCGCAAGCAGAAAAAAGATGATAACAATACGGCTGACGGTTTGCATGTTGCAAAGTTACATATAATAGGAATAGTAAGTACCGGCCCGCATTTTCCGGCCGGAGTGAAATAATTGGCTCAATGTGGTGTTTTTGGACTTACCTTTGTCTGTTTCAGGTCTGCGGGTAGCCCCGGATGGTCCTGCATGATCATTGTTCAATTTATGTTCACTTAAAGCTGTTCTATGAAAAAATTCGGAATCATGATGCTGATGCTGGCTGCCGGCTTGTTTGCGGCGGAAAATATACAGGCGCAGGAATACCAGGCTGATGACATTCTCGGCTTATGGCTTAACGAGGATGAAGATGCCCATATTGAAGTATACAGGGAGAATGACCTGTATTACGGAAAGATCGTCTGGCTGAAGTTTCCCATTGATGATGAAACGGGAGAGCCCAAGCGCGACAAGCACAATCCCGATCCCGAACTGCGCTCCCGCCCCTCGCTCGGAATAAGGGTGTTGACGGATTTTAAATGGGATGACGACAACGAGTGGGACGATGGTGACATTTACGATCCCAAAAACGGCAAGACCTATAGTTGTTACATCATCATGAAAGACATTGACCTTCTCCGGATCAGGGGTTATATCGGGATCTCGCTGATTGGCCGCACCACTTACTGGACGCGCGTAAAGGAATGATCATCATCTTGCGGCCTTTCATACGGGCCGGTATCATGAAGGCTCTTAATTAGTGCTGCCCATGGTTTTTGGGAACCCCTGACAAGGTTCACCTATGGCAGATAAATCGCTTCAGCCCGGCCCGGAACCTCAATGCCAGGGCAGGCCTTTAATAGTTCAGGTTGTTGCAGATATCGTAGGTCAGTTCGATCTGGTGATAATAATACACCTCCTGTGTGACGTACACCTCGGTTTCTTCCCATTCGCCATCGTAATAGATACCCACTACATAGGTTTCCCCGATCTGTACGTCGCAGATGTTGGCATAGCCGTTGGTCATAAAGGTCCAGCGCCAGCACCAGTCGTTAATGTTTCTGAACCAAGCCCCTACGGTGGGCCTGATGATGATGTCGGGTTCCTCCGGACAATAGCCTGAAACGTCGAGGATCACATTGCTGAGGTTCTGGCCCGAGATCAATTCAATATAAATGATCTCCTGCGAGCACAGGTCGTTGAAATAATAGGTTTGCTGTGCCGTGTGGGTCGGGGAGCAGGGTGCTTCAAATTCGATGCTTACCGGAAGGCTGGCAGGCATAAAGGTTATCGGGTATTCTTCACCCAGGCAAGCGTATACAGGAAGCGTAAAAAGGATGTTGTTATTGCCGGATAATTCTTCCCTTACAATGGCTTCCAGATAAATGCAGTCGCAGCCATAGTCCTGGCTATTGAATATCAAAGGAGCTCCATCCCAGCACATGCTGTTCCATGCCCAGTCGAAGCCCAGCCATGCAAGCTGATTCAGGTTCAGGCTGATCATCAGGCCGTTCTTGGTATTTACGGTTACTGTCCTGTCTTCATATTTCCTTTCACCGTTGGGGGCATAATAGCTCCAGAGGCTGACCTCATCTCCGCCCAGGGCGGGCCTTCCTTCATCAGGATTGTAGGTTTGATCCGCCACACCTACCTCAAGCGTAGCTTCACCTCCTTCGAGCGTGACGATTTTATTGCCTGAGCCATCTGTCATCTCAATAATAACAAAGCCGGCACTAAAGAACATTTTGGGATCTGTTGCTCCTTCAACACTGGCGATCAATCCCCCCGGGATTGCCTGCAAGGACTCATCATCCATATTGCTGAATAAGATCAGTGTTGCCTCAACACTTCCGTTGGCCATGCTGCCATCACCGGTTTTCAGTACTGTTCCTGCCGGGATGGTCAATGAGGCCGTTTTCCCTGTTGTAGGAATGGCTGCAGTTGTTACTTGCAGGTTTTCTGTTAATATACCATTATTGGTTTGTGCAGTTGCAAGCTGCATCACCACGCCATTGGGCAGATTGTTATAGTTTACAAGCGGGATCTCCATAATAAAATGGTCTTCACGTGTTGCCACAACTGGAACACTGGTCGGAATATATCCCTGGCAGCTAAAGCTAAGGTCAAATATCACCGGATTATCCGGATCGGGTTTCACATTATATACTGCACAGCCAAAAAACCCTTCTTTCGAATGATAGATATAATCCGTATGCAGCACTCCGGTAATATCACATACATCATCTTTGTACTGTCCGTTTACCCTGATCTCTACTTCTGAATTATTGATAATTTCACCGGTTGCGGCATCAATAAACTTTAGCGACCAGGAAGTCTTAATAAGGTTATAGTCTACAATCAGTTTGGCTCCCTCGGTCGGGTCCTTGATCTTCTTACAGGCACCTGCTGCCATGGCGAAAAACAGTAGCAGTATCAGGCTGCTTTTTACGATTGTTGATGCAGTTATCTTCATGAGTTTTTATTTTCAGTGTTATGGTTTGGATCCCGTTAGAATGTTTTTATGTTCGATTCCGGAAGAATGGATTTATGGTTTTATAAGATCAGATAATCCTAAATACCAGCCTCATGGCAATCAAGGGGTAAAAAGTAATCTTTTCAAGGTTTTCCTTCATGATCTTTGCCTGTCCAGAAGAAGCCGTGGGATGCAGCATGCCGTTGGCCTCCAGCTCAACTTTCGGTTTCCCGTGATAAACGGCTCCAACATCAAAAAAGAATGAAGCCAGATGGTTCCGGTCCAAGGGCAACCCGAGCCCCAGTCCCAGGTAAGGTCCTATCTTATTCGGTGTGATGGTGATCTCAACATTCCCGATTTGTTCGGGAGTAACCTGTACCAGTCCGAAAGAGTAATTATTCTGGGGGCTTCCGTCAATGATCTGTTGGGTCATGTTATAAACCACTCCGCCGGATAAGTGAATGATGCGGCCAAAGTTCCAGTCGGCCGTCAGGCCAATGTTTCCGAAAGTAGCTGTGTAGTTGCCATAAACCTTCCAGCGTGAAATGTTGCCCGTATACACATATTGAAAATAGTTACCCGACAGGCGAATGTTAAAAGAGGGGTTAATGGCAACATCAACTTCAAGCCCCGGGCCAAAAGTGTTGACTGCCACACCGATGCCTACGATGGGGTAATCGCCCGAAGAGCCGCCGTAATAATCGTCCTGCGAATGTGCCGGCAGCATCCCCGTCAGGAGGATGCATGAAATTATCAGGATCTTTTTCATTCTTTTTGGTTTGGTTTGCAATAACAAATATAATGATTGAACAGGAGATTTCTGTATCCTTCAGAATTTTTTTTTCACAGAGGGATAAATGGAAAGATGCGAAAAAAATATTAACAACAACAGTTATAGTGACGAAGACCCCCTTGAAAGATTTGTGAAAAGCTAGCCGGGCTTTATGGAGAATATAAATCAAAGCCTTGATATAAAGGGTTTTAAATGGAAGCGCCGCTTAAGTCCGGATTGCCGGGATCAGTTGTTCAGCATTGAGCCGGGTTTCATTGATGGAGGCTGACAGGGCTCATTTCGTTAATAAAAAAATATGCTTCAAGCGGTCATTTTGTATTACATTGGTGTTGATTAAAGGGGAATGTTGAAAAAAGACAGTCAGATACCATTTTTCATCACGCTGTTGCTGTTTACGGCGGCCATGTGTTGTTCCTGTTTGCAAAGCCACGATGAAAGGATGCGTAATTTGCTGAAACAGGGGAAGGATACGCACGCTGATATGAGCCTCCGGCAGGTTCTCGACAGGGATACGCTGATCGCCCTGACGGATTATAATTCAACCAATTATTTTATTTACAGGGGTGAGCCCATGGGTTACCAGTACGAAATGCTCAGGGAATTTGCCCGGCACCTGGATGTTAACCTGAAGTTGCTGATCACAAATGATATGCACGAAGCTTTCAATTTGCTTAATGATGGGAAGGCCGATGTGATCGCCATGGGGCTGACCATTACGGGCAGCCGGCTGGATATGGTTGATTTTACCGTTCCGCAGATACAGACCCGGCAGGTACTGGTACAGCGCAAGCCCGATAACTGGCGAAAAATGCGTACATGGGATGAGATCGAGGAAAAACTGGTCAGGAACCCGCTCGAACTCGCCGGCCGGACCGTTTACGTTCAGAAGGGGACCGTATTTGCCGAGCGGCTTTCCATACTGGCACATGAAATAGGCGATACCATCCATATTGTTGAAGATGCCCTGCGTGAGACGGAGCAATTGATAACAGCCGTGGCTGCGGGGGAGATCGATTTTACCGTTTCAGATGAACATATTGCCCGTGTCAACGAAAAGTATTATCCGAACATTGATGTAAGCACACCGGTCAGCTTTCCGCAAAATGTTGCCTGGGCCGTTAAAAAAGGGAACGACAGCCTTCGCTTGGAGATCAACAAATGGACCAGGGCCTACAACAGCAGCCTGGCTTCAAGGCATATCTACAATAAGTATTTCCGGAACCCGCGTTCGGTAAATATTACCCAGAGTGAATTTCATTCGATTGGCGGAGGAAAGATATCGCAATACGATGACATAATCAGGGAGGTAAGTGCTGATCATGGCTTTGACTGGCGCCTGGTGGCATCACTGATATACCAGGAATCGCGTTTTCATCCGGAGGTTACTTCCTGGGTCGGTGCATTTGGCCTGATGCAATTGATGCCCGCCACGGCCGAGGCCTATGGCGTTGATTCCACATCATCAGTCGAAGAGCAGATCAGGGCGGGGATGAGATATATTCGGGCAATCGACAGACAATTGCCTCCCGAGATCGATCAGCCCGGGGAAAGGATCAGGTTTATCATGGCTGCCTACAATGTTGGCATCGCCCATATCTTTGATGCCCGGCGTTTGGCCGAAAAATACGGGAAAGATCCGAATGTGTGGACCAATAACGTTGACTATTTCATACTGAAAAAATCGGATCCCGTTTATTATCACGATTCAGTAGTGAAATACGGATATGCCAGGGGTGAGGAAACCTACCAGTTCGTAACCGAGATCTTCGACCGATACGAGCATTATAAAAGGGTTATTCAGGACTGAACCCGGCCCGGCAAGCAGGAAAAGCTTTTCAAAAAAGATCCTGCTCTGTGTTTTTCTGCAGGGCCGGCCGGTAAATCATTTTATAATGTTCAATGTCTGCTTCGGTAAATTGTTTCCCTGATTTTATAAATCCATGCCTGTTATAAAAGGGAATGGCTTTGAGCTGTGAATGCAGGTATATTTTTTCTCCCAGGGGGATGATGTCCTCCATGAGCTTTTTTAAGAGTATGCTGCCCAATCCCCGGTTCCGGTAATCCCTGAGTGTTGCAAACCTTTCAAGTTTGATCCCCTTGCCGCTTATCCTCCACCGGGCCGTCGATACGGGCACACCCTCAGCGAACAGCAAATAATGCATGGCCTGGTCTTCAAACTCATCGTACTCAAGTTCCGGGTCTACGCCCTGTTCTTCCACAAAAACAAGTTCCCTTATCTGATGGGCCTGCGACGCCAGGCCGGGCTGTTCAGCACTCCGGAAAGAGATGATATGTGCCATTTTGCAAAGGTATGATGATATGATGAATAAAAAAAAATGCCGGTATTTCCCGTATGACGAAGGTACTGTAAGTATTTACCCCGGCCCTGATTCTTCCGCTCTCCCCAGATATGAGTGTAACCGGAAATGTATCCTTGCGTCAAAGGAACAGAAACCGATTATAAACCTTTTAAAAACTTACTGAAATGTTAGACCTGACTCCTGTTTTAATAATGGCCATCGTTTTTGGCTTTGTTTACGGCATCGTTTCACTCGGTGTAAAGAAGAAAGAAAGGATTACCATGATCGAAAAAGGGATGGACCCTTCGGGGACTAATCCGGCAAGGCCGCTCAACTTCCTGAGTATCCGTTACGGATTGCTTTTGATTGGAGTGGCTGCGGGCATCCTGCTTGGCAATATCCTGAAGGCCACCACTTGTCTGGAAAAGGAAGTTTCCTATTTCTCGATGGTGTTCCTTTTTGGCGGACTGGCTTTGGTGATCAGTTATTTTCTCGAAAAACGCCATTCGGGGAAACAATAGGAAGCTGTTGTGTTTCCGTCCCGAGCCGGGTTTATCCGAGTTCGAATGATTCGATGATTTTGTACAGGGGCCCCTGCGGCCTGAGGATGCTTTCGAAGAGGTGAAATTCCTTCACCTCTTCTTTATGTATGGGACCTGATTGATGCAGGTCGATGAGCCTCTGAAACCCCTTCTTGTCAGTCAGGTATTTGATGCGCGCAATGGTCAGGTGGGGAACAAAATTCTGCCTGTCGGGAAGGAGTCCGATCACGGCCAACTCTTGTTTAATGTTTTCCGCCAGTGTCGTGAGCACTTCGTTTTGCCCGATGCCAAACCAGATCACACGCGGCTTGTATGAACTTCCGAAGATGCCGGTATCGCAAATATCAAGATTGAATGGCGGGATTCCGGCCGCCGGCCTTTTCAATGCCGCTGCAATGCCGCCGATATCCTGATCGGGCGTTTCTCCGAAAAATCTGAGCGTAATGTGTATGTTTTGCGGATCGACCCATTTGATGGCTTCCCCGCGCAGTGGCCGCATCAATGCATAATACTTCGCAAGAAAGGTTTCGGACGGATGCACCTTTATGGCGGCAAACAGGCGTTTCATATGTTCGCAAAGATAACGATCCCATACCGAACGGATGCGATTCTTCAGAATTCTTTCTTAATATTGTATTGCTTTTGCGATTTACTTAAACAAAAAACCGGAAGCCATGAACAAGGGAATAAAGAAAATGCAGTATGATCAGATCCTGGAACTGCTCCGCAAGGTCGATAAGGAGTCGATTTATGAAAAGGTGACCAAGGTGCCGCAAAGCGACGACCTCTATCACGATCTTGAACGTTATGTGAACCTCAAGGAATTCCGGCGGGTTTCGGTACTGGGCATCGATATATACCGTTACGGGCTCTATAAGCACCTCGAACAAACCCTGATACCCGCCCTGTTCAAGATATTGTTCGATAAGGCCATTCGGTTATGCCTTGAAAATAATCAGTTTGTTTTTCAACATTATACAAAGGAGAAGATCGAAAAATCATTCATCAGCACCGGCGACGGGGGTTTTCTGATCTTCGACACACCATTGCATGCGCTCTTTTTTGCCATCAATTTTGAAATGATGGTCAGGGCTTTCAATGCTTACCACCATTTCCCCAAGCTCAGGAACATCATCGGCAGCATTTCACTGCGCTATGCCATCACCTACGACACCATCTTCCATTTTGAGAACAACTATTATGGCAGCGCCATTATCAACAATGCACGCATACTGGAAAAAGACAGCCTCAACCGCTGCCTGCTCGACCAACGTACCTACGAATGGTTTCTGACCAATATTGACGGGATCGAAAACCTGCAAACCTATACAATATACGATATAGCCAATATTTACGAGTTCACGAAATACGACAGGAAGTTCATCAGGTCGGGCGAAAATGACATCATCAACACACGGCTTTCGCGCTACAGCGGCATTATAAATTCCGATATCCTGCGTGTCGGGCAGATACAGTCAAAGGAAATCCTGATGAACATTTTCAACCTCCACCTGCAGGTAACCCTTTACGCTTTTGCCGACGACAAGGTTGAGAGTAAGAGAAGGATCACCGTGAGCCTCGGAAACCTGAATACTTCGGGGATCTGACCTATTGCATTTTCAGAACCAGTTCCCTGTGGGATGGGTTCATCCAGACTTTCCAGAGTTCTTCAAAACTGTCCAGGCCCTTGTAATCCACATATGAAGTATTGAGCCTGAGCTCGCGGGTATAGATCAGCGAATTGCCTTTAATTTCGGTTTTCACTACGACTTTTCCAATCTCATTTTCGATTGCGGTCTCTCCGGTTGGGCTTAACAGTTCATGGCCATCGGGCAGTGAGAGGGCGTACACATATTTCTCGTTTACTGGGTAAGGAAGGCGGATGGGCAGACTGCGTCCGCTTTCAACATATGGGTATCCCCATGAATCGGTACCATTTTTGAAAAAGGGTAATTTGATGAACAGATAATCAGCGTATAACCCGTCAGCATCGGGCGAAACAAAATCAACATCGAAACGGGAGTGTGCCCTGTTTAGTTCCCTGATCACCGCACTGCTGGCACCATCTGCATATTTTTTGGCATAGGCACTGTCGGCCGACAAGGAAAAATAGGGATTAAAACCCTGCCCCAGAAAGATGTTAAGTGTTCCGGCCAGCCGGTCTTCATCAAGTCTCAGTTCGCCGGTAAAGAGAGCCTGGTTTTCCGTTTCAGGAATGTCGAAGGTTTTCAGGCTTTCAATGGCGCCGTCGAGGACGAGGAGTTTGTTGCCGGCAAGGGTAAAAGCAAGGTCTTGCGATTCTTTTCGGGTGGCGCTGAGGTAGATGTGTTCGCCTGTGCCCGGGTTTACCCTTACGGCAAAGCCTTTAATGACATAAAGGCTGCCGGTGCTTCTGTCGAAATACTTACCGGGGATGACGGCCACGGCTTCTGCCTGCAGTCCTGCCTGCCTCAGCAGGCTTGCGAGAAGGATGTTCTTTTCAGCAAGCGTTCCGCCGTTTGATTGCCAGACCTCCGCCGGTGTGCGGCAACTAAATCCGGTGTATTCCAGGGGGAGGTCCCATGTGCCGATCTCGTCAGCAACCATTTTCCGGATGGCCAGGGCCACTTCCAGGTCGCTCTTGTTCGTTTCTTTAACCAGCTCTACGGCAGCTTCCATTTCCGGTGTGGTCCGGAACCTGAATGCATCTTGTGCCACAAATGGGAAATAGGCCCTTTCCATATCTTTGGCGGTGCTGAAAAACAAACGTGGCAATTGCGTCGGGTCGGTGCCCCACAGTTGCGGGGTGGCGGGTTGTTCCCTGAAAGTAAAAGTGTAAACCTGCATCCCGTCTTCCATGCCTGTTTCGGGGGCGGTACGCATGTTTAACATTTTGTAGTGAAGGCTTTCTCCTTCCGGGATGCGGATGATGACCTGTTTTTCCCTGAGCGGAACGGTTTCGCCAATAAGGATTTCTCCCATGAAAGCCGGGAAATGACCGGCAACGGTTTTGATGCTGTAATCGAGGTAGATGGTTGCACCAACCTCAAGACCGGTATGTGTTACAACCATTTCCCTTAGGCGGTTGTATGCCGGGGCATTGGCCGCTTCGCGGGGCAGCACTTCGTTGAAGCCGTTGTCAGGCACTTCCACCCGCATGCCATCGGCCATGATGGTATAGGCTTCGTGTATGGCCAACTCCTGGCAGGCGGGATCATAAACGATAAAGGTCTCGCCAAAGAGGCGGTGGAAGCTCATATATGTCAGCAGCGTCAATTCCTTGTGCTCCCTGTATTCCATGCTTCCATCGGGATAAAGCGTGTATTCTTTCACCAATTTGTTATATACCGCATCATCCGGGCCTGAAGCTGAAGAAACCCGGCAGAAGAATAAGAACAGCACAAAAGGCAGGTATCGGATCAATGTATTCATTAGTATTGTTTTTAAAGTTAATTGAATTTCAGGATTACGGGTTCTTCCGAAAATGTTTTCTGGGCAGCCACGGCCCTGCGGAACGCATCCCAGTCGTCTTTTTCATATACCCGCTTGTTCAGGCTTATCCTGGCGCTCAGCATCACTGACCTGGCCGATTTGGCAATCTGGTATCCGCCGCGGAAGCTTGCAGGGTTTTCATCAAATTCATCGGCCGAAGGCAGGTGGACGGCTGTAACCTTTCCCGGCAGTTTAATGTTTTCACTGAGCTCTACCAGCCTTGAGCAACGGTCGCGAAATGGATAAGTTCGTTCCTCCCCGGAGATGTTAAAGTACATATGCGACATGGCACGTATGAATATTCCGGAAACGACAGTGGGGATAAAGATGATCTCTTCACTGCCAACGATGGCAAAGCCGGGGATCTCAAGATCGATCTCAATCCTGATCGGTTCTGAAAGATAGTCGTAAGGATCCCCGTAACGCATGTCCTTTATCGTCATCTGGGGGTATATCCTTTTCAGTTCCCTTTCGAGGTTGTGATCCCAGCTGTTTTTGAACGAGCGGGTGAACATGCCACGGATGGCGGCGTCGGATTGTCCTTCCGCTTCAATCACAAGTTTGCTTTCGAGGCGGCCGTCCTGGTGGATCACCGAGCTTGCATTCATCCGGAAATAGTGGTTCCCGGGCTCGCTGATGGGGGTAATGGCCAGGTCGGCGCCTTCCGGAACCCCCAGCAGGTAATGTTGCTGTTGTTCGGCGCTCGACCACAATTCCCTGAGAAACGGTACCCAGGTCGGGTCGAGAAGCTCGTACTCACCGTTTCTCAGTTTTACCACTGTAACGCTGTGGTTGAACTGGTCGGCGGGGATATAGTCGATCCTTGAACCGGCCATGGTCATGGCCGCGTATGATTCAAAACCTGCAGCCCGCAGCATGGTAACGAGCATTCCGGCCTTGTCCTTGCAAACCCCGCAACGGTCAAGGAAGGTCATCTCTCCCTTGTGCAGGGTAAATCCTTCACCTTCACCCATGGAAATGCCTGAATACCTTATCGCGTCGGCTACCCAATGCGTTAGCAGGGAAATGGAATCCATCTCGGTTTTGGCTTTGCCGGCCAGTATCTCGTCAGTCTTTTTCCTGATCTCCGGGGTAACCTCAAAACTACCGTAGTCTTCGTTCACATGGTAAAACCACAATGATTTGGCATACCAGTCGGGGCTGCTGCTGATCAGCAATTTGGTGGCTACATCGGAATATGCCACCATTCCCTGCTCGTATATCAACGGCTTGATGTCGGTTTTGGTGAAAGTATAGAGCATCTTGTCGTTTTTCAGCCAGACCGAGGGGCGCAGCTCACCGTTGTAAACCTCGTATTGTACAAGTTTATCTTCAGGCACTGCTGTCTGGTATACCTTTTCGAGCATGGGATCGCTGCTCCAGAATTCAACGATGTCGTAAAAATGCCCGCGCATGGGCGGGATGTAACGTTCATCATCATCATCGTACAGCAGGGCATAGGTAAACCCTTTTCTGAACAGGAATACTTCCAGCGCATCGCCGGGCTCAAGCCTGCCAACTTCTATCATCTTTTCACGTGCGCCCCAGTAAATGGCCCTGGCGGGTGCCGGATAGTCCAGCACAAGGCTTGTATCCAGCTCAATACGATCACCGTTCTTTTTGTGAACAATGACCTGCCTGATCTCGACATAGGCCGACAGGGAGTCGTAGCCGTAAATGATGGTGCTCAGGTCGAGGGCGCCTTTCTGAGTCAGAACTTTATAGAGGCGGTGCGTGTAAACATAGGTCAGGCCGGTTTCCATGACATCGGAATAGGTGCTGTCAAAGATGATCAGCTTGCCAGCGCCCGGATAATCGGAAGCATCGCCTGCCTTTTTGATCAATTCACCGATCGGCCCGGCATGCATAAAAAGGCCGCCAATCAGCAATGCAAAGAAAATAATGAGTCGCTTGTTCATCGTAAGTCAGGTTAAAAGGGTTGTAAAAATAACAAATATATAATGTCGGCCCCTGCCGGATAATAGGATTTCGCTATTTTTGTGGAAGAGATGGTCAGAGCCTTATCATGGTTGCCTTAAAGGATTTTTAAAAATATAATAATTCCCTGCAGGGAAAATACGATTTCGGTTAACCTAAAACCATAATATGATGAAAAGAACACTCCTGATTATATGCGCTTTCACCGCTATTTCAGTATTATTTTCATGTATCCCGAAAGATTCTGAAATATCCGGATTTGAAGGGTTTTCCTTTGCTTTTCTCCCCGACATACACCTGCAGCCCGAACGCAATGCAGTGGATGGTTTCAGGGCCGCCATTGAAAAGGTGAATGCCGGCAAGCCCGATTTTGTTATTGCCGGCGGCGATATGATCATGGATGCCCTGGGGGTATCCTATGAGCGTGCCGACAGCCTCTATACAATGTATATTGAAGAATCGGAAGCTTTTAACATGCCGGTTTACAACACCCCCGGGAATCACGAGTTTTTCGGCGTGTATGAAAAAAGCGGGGTAAGCCCCGATCATGAGGAATACGGGGCGGCCATGTATCAGAACAGGCTGGGCGATCTGTATTATTCATTCGACCATAAGGGCTGGCATTTTATGGTGCTGAATTCGGTGCAGATAACGGATGAAAACCGTTATATCGGCATGATCGACGCCGAACAGCTTGACTGGATCCGCAATGACCTGGCCGGGGTCGACAGCATAACGCCCATTGTCATCTCTACACATATTCCTTTTATCACGGTCTTCACCCAGTATCTTTATGGGAATTATGCGCCGGATTATCATGGTCTGGTTGTGGAAAACGCGCGCGAGGTGCTGGATCTGTTCGCCGGTCATAATCTGAAACTGGTTCTTCAGGGACACCTGCATTTTTATGAAAACATTGAAGTGAACGGCATTAACTTTATCACCGCCGGGGCAGTATCCGGCAAATGGTGGCAGGGTGCCAGCCACGATGTGGAGGAAGGTTTCCTGATGGTGTATATCCGCGGAGACAAGATCTTTCCCAGATATGTGGATTATGACTGGGAGGTTGAATAGGCAGCTTCTGTTTCTTCACCATATGCCCTTCAGTTCTTAAAATATCCTGTTATGAAATACCTGTTTGTTATATTGGCGGTTTTGCCTGTACAGCTTTTGTCAATCGCCGGGGAAGATGGCTGGTTAACACCCTTTGAGGCTTCCGGTGGTGCAAAGACTGCCACCTATGCGGAGGTAATGGCATACAGTAAAAAACTAGCGGAAGCTTCGTCGCTGGTTCATTATGAATCATTGGGCATCAGCGCGGCCGGCTATGAAATACCAATGCTGATCCTTAACAGGACAGCTTTGTCGCGTCCAGCCGATGTGCGTGCTTCCGGCGATGTGGTGATGCTGATACAGGGAGGAATACATCCCGGCGAAGCCGAAGGTACGGATGCCATACTCATGTTGATGCGCGATATTGCCATCAGCGGGGAATACAGATCCCTGCTTGATCATCTTACCATCATTTTTATTCCCGTATTCAATGTCGACGGCTTGAACCGTTTTGGACCATACAACCGCATCAACCAGAACGGACCCGAAGAAATGGGCTGGCGGACCAACGGGCAAAACCTTAACCTCAACCGCGATTTCCTCAAGGCCGATACGCCGGAGATGCATGCATGGCTGAAGATGTTCAACTACTGGCTTCCCGATTTTTTTATCGACTGCCATACCACCAACGGAGCCGATTATCAGTATATACTTACATATGCCATGGAAGTTTTCGGCACCATGGACCCAATGCTGACGCATTGGCAGGAAAATGAGTTTATTCCCTATGTACAGGGAAAGATGGATATTGCAGGGCACCTGATGTTCCCCTATGTCAGCTTCCGGCGCTGGCACGATCCGCGCAGCGGTTTGCGTTCGGGACCGGCACCGCCCAGGTTGTCGCAAGGCTATACCGCCCTGCAAAACAGACCGGGCCTGCTCATTGAAACGCATATGCTGAAACCCCATAGGGAAAGGACAGAAGCGACCTATGATCTCCTGCTGTTTTCGGCTATTTTCCTGAATAAAAATGCAGAAAAATTAAAGCTTTTGATCCGCGTAGCGGATGAAAGTTGCGCCGATGCCTCCTTTCGCGACCGTCCTTTTCCCATTGACTGGAAAAGAAGCGATGCCGACAGCCTTATGGTTACTTTCAGGGGGGTTGAATATGACATCATCGACAGTGAACTGACCAGCGGGAAGTGGTTCAGGTATTACCCCGATAAACCCGTTGATTATACATTACCATGGTTTAACAAATCGTTTCCATCGGTCTATACAGATCTGCCCGAAGCTTATATCATCCCCCCGCAGTGGTATGAAGTGGCCTACCGTCTTGCCATCCACGGGGTGCAGATCAGGTATCTGATGGAGGATGCCGATATCTGGGTTGAACAATACCGTTTCAGTGATGCCCGCTGGCAGTCTGCCCCCACGGAAGGAAGACATGTCATGAATCAAATCAGTTATGAGGCTTCGCGCGATACGGTCAGGTTTCGCAAGGGCTCGGCGGTTATTGACATGAACCAGCGTACGGCCCGCGTCATAGCCAATATCCTTGAACCCCATGCTCCCGATTCCTATGTTTACTGGGGTTTTTTCGATGCTATTTTCGAACAGAAGGAATATGCCGAAACCTATGTGATGGAAGTCATGGCCAGGGAAATGCTCGAATCTGACTCCCTCCTCAGGATTGAATTTGAGCGGAAGAAGGCAGAAGATCCTGAATTCAGCCGCTCACAATGGGGCATGCTCAACTGGTTCTACTCAAAAACCCCTTACTGGGATGAGATGAAAAACCTTTACCCGGTCATGAAGATCATTGAAAGGCATGACGTGGATAATCTTCCCGTCGATCATGTAAATGATTGATTTTGCCGCTTCATCCGTGCCGGGGTTTGCTGTTGTATCATTAAGTATTCCTACTCTTCCCGAATGGCCGTGTTGACCCAAACATGACTGAACCAGCACCAGCCTTTGCCGTTGAGCAGGGGGGCGGTAATGGTATAAAGTGAACGCCGGCCATTTAAGGGGCTGCGTGCAGTGATTTTTATCCTGATGTTTTCCGGGCCTTCCCTTACTTCCGTAATGCAGTTGCGGGTACCGTCGACAAAACACTGTATCCTGTCGGCATCAATACGGGATTTGGAGATAATGACTTCAAGGGCCGGGGGATTATGCATCATCACCATGTTCTGAGGGTCCTTGCCGGTCACCGGCAGGGGATGCATCTGTGCTTTTTCAATAAAACCCACTACGGTGGCAAAGGGGCCGCCCATCGGGAAACGGGGTATTTCAAAAAGCCGCTCCCGGTCGTATAATATGCCGGAATTCTGGGCGGCTGCAGCCCGGTAGCCTTCCTCCCCGAGTATCCCCGCCATCAGTTGATCGAATTCCCCGTAAGGGTATGAATAAAGTTTAGGGATCTTCCCCAGGTGCTCCACGAAAAGGCTGTGCGCCTGCAGGAGATCGTCCGTAAATGTTTTTTTTCGTTCCTCATTTTCCCTGATATTCAAAAAATGCCCGTGCGCATGGGAATGATTCCCGATGGTAATGCCCCTTTTCTGCGCATCCATGACCTGGCCCCAATTCATATAATCGGCATCGCCGGTATTGCTGGTGTTAACGAAAAGTGTGGCCGTGTAACCGAACTCTTCAAGTATGGGAAGGCCCTTCTCATAAAAGGAAAGATAGGCGTCGTCGATCGTAATAACGACTGAGCGGGCGGGAATGGATTCACCCGCTCTCATATATTCAACCAGTTCCTCCAGGTTCCAAACAGTAAAATTATTCTGTGCCAGGTAGGTAAGCTGTTCTCTGAATACGCTTGCCGGTATGTTGGTGGAAGGATAGCGGTTATCGTCGAAGCGGTGGTATACAAAACAAGCCGCATGACCTGAAGAAACAGGGTTCGGGTTGCCTGCCGGGGCCTGAAGCGAAAGCGTCAAAAACAGGGCTGGCGCAAGATGCAGAACAAGTTTTTTAAGGCCTTTCATTATATTAAATCCGGGTTTTGTTACAGGCGTTCCTCCCAAAGATAGGAATAATCGGCGGTCATTCGTAAATGAGCCCTGAGTTTTTTGCTGACAGGCCGGTCGGAACCTTGACGGTTTCTTGATCCCGGACATTAAAAAAGCCGGCCTGAATCAATGTTCGGCCGGGTTTCGTTTCGATCCGTTGTTTGAATGCGTGGCTGTGTTGCCCGGTGTATACAGAGGCCCCTCAGCCGGTCAGGCATTATCCGAGGCAAACCATTCGGAGTATGAGGTTCCGGTTTCCCAGAGCCGTATATTGTGCAATGTAATATGGGCCGGCAACAGTGGCCGGATGATATCGGCAAAGTCGGCAACCAGGTTTTCGTTCGTTGGCTGGTAATCGACCAGGATCAGTTTTTCCATGTGTTTTCGCATGCTGGCCGTGAGTTTGCTGTCGGTGTCGCTGTTGATGACCAGTGCATGGTCGAACCGTTCAACGATGTGTTTTTTAATGATGGCTTTCAGGTCCTTATAGTCCATCACCATGCCGTTTTTGGGCGAGTTTTTATTTGTCTCGGGGGTGCCGGAAACGGTCACATACAGTTTATAGGAATGACCATGGATATTCCGGCAGGGGCCATCGTAATCCTTGAGTACATGGGCCATTTCGAAATCGAACATTTTGGTGATCCTGATCTTTGCCATGGTTAGTCTTTTTTCATGAATGAAGAAACATAGCTTTTCCCGCTTTGTTCATCCTGAAGCCTGAGAACATACAGGCCGGCGGGCAGCATGCTGCAATCCACTTTTTCATATTCCTGTCCGCAGGTTTTGGAAATTACAGCTGTTCCCGCCGAATTACAGATGATGAGCCGGGTGGGTGTAAATGTGCCGTTGAGCCTGATATGCAGGGTGTTTCCTGCAGGGTTGGGATAGAGCAGGGCTTCGGGTTTTGGATTCTGCCTGTCAATGCCCGCCGATTCGCCCCAGATGTCGTATACAAAGTGAGGATGGTCGATAAAGGGGTTGCGGTTACCCTGGTAGGAGAATATTACGTTGTTACGGTTGATCTCGAAGGCATCCGGGGGATCCAGCTCATGCCAGTCGAGGAGGGTGCTGAGCCGGCCATGCTCGGGGGCCGGGGCCGTATTGACGGCATCCACCACACGCAGGTCGGGCTCGCCATTGTCACCCTCATAGCGAACGTCCATATACAGTATCATTCTGGCTACATCCCCTTTTACATCGTCACGGGGTTCCCACGTAAATTCCGTGAAATAGCAAGCTGTGGCTTCGTTATGCTGCTGACCTCCTTGGTCGAAATCCTTGTTTCCCCGGTCGGAATTGACCGAAGCATCGGCCGGCCTGATCATGTGCGCATCGGTTCCGCAGGGCGGATCGGTGTCAAAGCCGCCGTGGGACGTAGCCCAGACATGTTCGCGGTTCCAGTCGTCGGGTCCCCCGCCGAAAGTGCTTTTTGCTTGCGAACGGCCTGTATATAAAAGGATGACATTATCAGGGTTTGAAGGGTCCTCATCTGTCTCGGGGAGGATAAAATCCCGAAGGTCGCTGTATGAATATTCAACATGCCCGTCGATGATGTCGTGTAAAGCGGCTTTCAAGGCTTCACCATAAAGCCCCTGGGTCCCGTTATAATAGCCTGGCGGGATCTGTGCCCTGAGCAATGGGGAAAGCAGGAAGGCCAGGGTCAGGAAATAGATCAGTCTTTTCATTTTATCATCATCAAAATTTAAAGTAATCCGTGAAGATCCACGGCCAGCAATACGCCGAGGGCGATCAGCATGATGCCGGCAATGGTACCGGCAAAATTAATGTAAATATACCTGCCGTTCCTGATCCCAATCCTTGAACCGGCTATGGCCAGCAGGAGTGTCGCGACCGCCACAGCAACAATTATTTCGATCACCGTTACCCTGAGCATGCCAAACCCCAGGCCTGCCATGAAGGCATTCAGGGCAGTGGCGAATGAAACGGCTATCAGTTCCGGGTAACTTGATAGGTCGTAGTTTTTCTTTCCCGGCCTTACACGTATAGCAGCATAGATCAGCTTTATGCCTGTGAGCAGCAGGATGGCTTCTGCAAATGGCAGGGATAACCAGCCCAGCGAACCGGCAAAGGATTGCCCCGTCCATCCGCCCAGCCAGAACATGCCACTGTTGAAGATCATGAATGAAACGGCCATGACCAGGGTTTCGGTGAAACAAAGACATTTATAAACACCCCCGAAAAAAGCATTGTTGAAGGCTGTTAATCCCAGGGGCAAAGCCAGCAATATAATATAAAGGTATTCTGTCATCGCTTGTTTAAATGAGCGTGCTTATCAGGCGGAGCCAATGGAGGTCTGTTTCATCGAACGAATCAGCTTCTCTGCTGTCAATGTCCAGTACGCCGTATATATCACCACCGGCTTTTTTGAGCGGGATAACGATCTCTGATCTGGATCTCGGGTCGCAGGCAATATGCCCTGGAAACTTATGTACATCAGGTACAATGATGGGTTCGGCCTTGTTAATGGCTGCCCAGCAAACACCCTCGTTTTTTTTGAGCAGGATGCATGCCAGCGGACCCTGGTAGGGCCCGACAATAAGCTGGCCATTGTCAAGGAGATAAAAGCCGGTCCAGAAAAAATAATCCATCTTATGGTGAAGAAGGGCGGCAATGGTGGCCATGCGTGCCACAGCATTTTCCCTGCCTGTAAGCAGTCCTGATAATTGCTCGTAGAGGCGCTCGTAACGCTTGTTTTTCTTTTCTTTTTCCATTTTTCAGGTCTGGATTGGGGTTTGCTGGGCTGGCAGTGGCGTTTCCATTAACGGCAAAAAGCCGGCGGCCAGCGATTTTAGCCTGTATTATTATCGTTGTCAAATATAAAGGAATTTTGTCATGTTACAGACCAAACCCGGAGCTGCTGTGAGGATTTATACGGCAGCTTATGCAGCGGTTTCTTTGTTCTTCTATACCGGTTGCCGATCGTTTGAGGCTTTCCGGTCAATGTGGCTGGCGAATGGGTTAGCAGGATCAGATCCTTTCCAGTTCAACCGTAAAATGGCGCATGATGGGAGCTTCACGAATGATCCTTAAGCCAGTGGATATCTGTTCGCGCCTTTCATAAACATTATTGAGCGCGGCCGCAACATGGTCCATGTGGTTGTTTGTGTAAGTACGGCGCGGAATGGCCAGCCTGAGCATCTCAAGTTCAGGGTAACGGTTTTCGCGGGTAACCGGATCGCGGTCGGCCAGCAGGGTGCCGATTTCCACACCCCTTACCCCACCCTCAAGGTAGAGTTCTATGGCCAGCATTTGTGCAACGTATTGCTCACGGGGTACTTTGGGAAGAAACTGCCGGGCATCGACAAAGATGGCATGGCCCCCGTAGGGGGTCTGAACAGGAATACCGTAATCGGTCAGAAGCTGGCCGAGATAGGCTACCTGTCCGATGCGGCTTTCGAGGTATTCAAATTCCGTACCCTCATACAGGCCTTGTGCAAGGGCATTCATGTCGCGCCCCGACATACCGCCGTAGGTAACGTATCCTTCAAAAAGGATGTTAAAGACCGAGGCCTTTCTGTATAACTCTTCGCTGCGGAAACCGATAAAGCCTCCCATGTTCACAATCGCATCTTTCTTGCTGCTCATGGTCATCATGTCGGCAAATGAAAACATTTCCCTCACGATCTCCCTGATGCTTTTATCCTTACAGGCTTCTTCGCGCGTTTTGATGAAATAGGCGTTTTCGGCAAACCTGGCCGAATCAAAAATTAACGGGATGCCATATTCCGAAGCCATGGCTGCAACGGCGGCAATATTCTCCAGCGACACAGGCTGGCCTCCGGCCGAATTGCATGTCAGTGTCAGAATAATGAAGGGGATCTTCTCGCGCGGGTTTTCCCTGATCACCCGCTCAAGCTTGTTTAAGTCAACATTTCCCTTGAATGGATGATTATTGGTTATATCGAAAGCCTCCTTGATGGTACAGTCAACGGCCCTGGCCTTGCGAAATTCGATATGTCCCTTGGTGGTGTCGAAATGGGCATTGCCCGGAATGATATCGCCTTCGCGTACCATGACCGAAAACAGAACGTTTTCGGCAGCCCTGCCCTGGTGGGTGGGAAGGAAGTATTCATATCCCAGGATGTCGGCAATGGCTTCCTTAAGTTTATAAAAGGATGAGGCTCCGGCATAACTCTCATCACCGAGCATCATCTCCGACCATTGCCGGTCGCTCATGGCACCGGTTCCGGAATCGGTCAGCAGGTCGATGAAAACCTGATTGCTTTTGAGGTTGAAAAGGTTGTAACGCGCATCCCGTATCCAGGCCTCACGGTCCTTGCGGGAGCTCTTTCGGATGGTTTCAACCATCTTGATCTTGTATGATTCGGCATATGGCAGCTTCATAATGCAATAATTTCAAATGTTCAACAATAAGAATATAAGCCGGAATTATGCAGTATGGAAGCTGTCCCGGTCCTTGATGTTCAGGTACCGCTTAAAGGTGAGTATGTTCGGATGCCCGGCCAATTGATCAATGCCTTGATAATGCATCAAATATATAAAAATTTTATTTCCTGACTTTTTTCTTTAATTTTTTTTCAGATTCCTGCCGGGAACTTCTCCGTTCAGAATTTCCTGATTCACGAAGATGCCTGCCTGTCTGGCTGTTTCCCCGGCCAGACTGCACTTCCGGCAGGGAATGAACGGGTTGTTGTAATGAGAGCCCCGCGAAACGGAACCACTAACGAATATCTTTGTAATTTTAAGGCCGTTAAAATTGCGTCTGGAGTTTCCTGACATTGGCAAATAATAATATTTGCTGCACGGAGGCTCCATTATCCGGTTAATTAAAGTACCTACATAATGAAAAAACTATTGCCACTTGTCCTGCTTGTCTTAACGCTGGCTGCAAATGCCCAGTATAACAGGCATTTCAGAAACAAATCACTTCGTGTCGATTACACACATTCGGGAAATGCGTCGGAAGAAACATACCGGGTTGACACCATCTATCAGGAGAAATACTGGAGCGGTCCGAAAGAAAACCTCCTTGATATTTTTGATTACGGCCATTATAAATATGAAGTTTATGATGCCCTTACCAATGAATTGCTTTTTTCAAAGGGCTATTCTTCACTTTTCAGGGAATGGCAGTCGACCGGCGAGGCAAAAGAAAAACATAGATCTTTTGATGAAACCCTTGTACTGCCTTATCCCAGGAATGCGGTAAATATTGTTTTTTACAGCAGGAACAGGGATCTGGAATGGGATAAGAAGTTCATCTTTCCGTTTGATCCCAAAACATCAAAAATCAACAAGAACCGGCAGTACAGGTTCAGGAAATCAAAAGTCCATTATTCCGGGAAACCGTCCGGAAAACTCGACATTGTGATCATTGCCGAAGGATACACGGAACAGGAAATGGATAAGTTCCTTTCCGACTGCGAGCGCTTCAGGGGCTACATCCTGGGCGCCGAGCCTTATAAAGGCAGCAGCGACAGGATCAATATCTGGGCGGTACATTCTGTTTCGGAAGAGAGCGGTACCGATATTCCGGGGGAGGAAATCCTGAAAAATACCATTGCCGGCAGCAGTTTCTACACTTTCGGATCAGAACGCTATCTCACAACGGAAGACCATAAGAGTGTCAGGAACCTGGCTGCCAATGCCCCTTACGACCAGATCTTCATCCTGGTGAACCATGAAAAGTACGGCGGCGGCGGGATCTATAACTTTTACAGTATCGGCACCAGCGATAATAAAGCCGGTGATTTTCTGTTTCAGCATGAATTCGGGCATGCCTTTGCGGGCCTGGGCGATGAGTATTATTCCAGCGAGGTGGCGGTACAGGATTTTTATCCTCTTGATGTTGAACCCTGGGAACCCAATATTACCACCCTGGTGGATTTCGGTGGCAAATGGCAGAACATGCTGAGCCATTCCACGCCCGTTCCCACGCCTGCAATCCCTGAAAATGAGCAAACCATAGGCGTTTACGAAGGCGGTGGCTATGTGGCCGAAGGCGTGTATCGCCCCTACATCGACTGCACCATGAAATCCGTGATTTATGATGCCTTCTGCCCCGTATGCAAAAGAGCCATCCGGCGGATGATCGATTTTTATGCGGAATGAGGCGGATGGCGAATACCCTATACCTTATACCGGAAGACAGTAGTCAGCAAGCAGCCGAAGCGAAGCGAAGATCCCGCCGCAGACGGGGCAGCCAATAATCCCGATTTAACAATTTCTTTGTACTGAAGGTTTTGTACTTAATCCTAACTTTCATACTTTTGTGCTGTGAAACAATTAACAAGTTTTAATTGTTATAAATCAACCACTTAATCATGATTACTAAAAGACAATAAATATGCTGAAAAATCTTTCTGAGTTACGGGAGATCGTGAAAAAGGCACCCAAGAAAAAACTGGTGGTCGCTGCCGCACACGATGAACATTCGCTGGAGGCTGTTGTCAATGCCGCCAAAATGAAAATAGTTGATGCCATCCTTGTTGGCGATAAGGAAAAAATACAAAGAATTGGCGATAAGCTTGAACTCGATATTTCGAGAATGGAGATCATTGATGAACCCAATCTTGGCGAATCCGTTGCCAAAGCTGTGAAACTGGTGCATTTCGGCGATGCCGACATCCTGATGAAAGGGAATGTGGGTACGGCGGTCCTGCTGAGGGGCATACTCAACAAGGAATGGGGTTTACGCAAAAGCGAAATACTTTCGCACATTGCCCTGTTCGAGGTGCCGGCCTATCACCATAAACTGATTGCCCTCACTGATGTGGCCATGAATATCGCTCCCGACCTCAACGCCAAGGTAAATATTCTTCGCAATTCCATCGATTTTCTGCACAAGCTGGGAATCGAAGAGCCCAAAATTGCCGTGGTGGGTGCAGTAGAACTAGTTAACGAAATGATGCCGGCAACCCTCGATGCCGCCCTGCTTTCGAAAATGGCGGATCGCGGGCAGATCCCTAATTGTATAATAGACGGGCCCCTGGCTTTCGACAATGCGATCTCAGCCGAATCGGCCGAGCATAAAGGCATCAAAAGCAATGTTGCCGGTGTGGCCGACCTTCTGCTGCTTCCGGATATTGAAGCAGGCAATGTATTGTACAAGGCATTTATCTTCTTTGCCAATGCCAAGGTGGCAGCCAATGTGCTGGGGGCTTCTGCCCCTGTCGTGCTCACCTCCCGCTCCGATTCGGAAGACTCAAAGCTCGACAGCATATGCCTGGCAGCGGCCGTTCACTAAATTGACTTAACAAAAAGCCTGATTATTATGGAAAACATCCTGATCCTTGCCATCAATCCCGGATCAACTTCGACAAAGATCGCTGTTTTTAAAAACAAGGAGCAGATCTTCACAAAGAATATCCAGCACAGTAATGAGGAACTGCTGCCATACAAAAAGATCACGGACCAGTTTGAGTTCAGGAAGGATGTGATCACCCGTGTTTTGAAGGATGAGGGGATCAATATGGATGATATCCGGATCGTGATGGGCCGCGGTGGGTTGGTCAGGCCGATCCCTTCGGGCGTTTACCGGGTAAACGATAAGATGAAGCAGGATTTGATGAACAGCCCGCTGGGTGAGCATGCCAGCAACCTGGGCGGTTTGATCGCCGACCATATTGCCAGGGAACTGCCCGATGCACAAGCTTATATTGCCAATCCCGTTGTGGTGGATGAACTCGAAGAGGTCGCCCGTATTTCGGGGCATCCTCAATTCCAGCGCAGGTCGGTATTCCATGCCCTGAACCAGAAAGCTACCGCACGCCGGCATGCCGAACTGCAGAATAAGAAATACGAAGAAATCAACCTTATCGTAGCACATATTGGCGGAGGCGTTTCGGTGGGAGCGCACAGGAAGGGCAGGGTGGTTGACGTTAATCACGCCATCGGTGGAGAAGGCCCCTTTTCGCCGGAAAGAAGCGGTACCCTGCCGGTGATAGAACTGCTTAAGTACTGTTTCAGCGGGGAAAAGACTTTCGAAGAGATAAAGAAAATGCTGATCGGGCAGGGCGGCCTTACCGCCTATCTGGGCACCAACAGTGCTTATGAAGTGGAACAGATGGTGACCAAAGGCGACGAAAAGGCCACACTGATCTATGATGCCATGGCTTACCAGGTATCAAAGACCATCGGTGAAATGGCTGCGGTGCTCGAAGGCGATATCGACGGCATTCTGATCACCGGCGGCGTTGCTTATGATAAGTGGTTTTGTGAGCGCATCCGCCAGCGCGTGCATCGTTTTGCGCCTGTCTATATATATCCTGGTGAAAATGAAATGGAGGCCCTGGCCATGAATGGTTACCGGGTGATCAGGGGCGAAAACGAGGTGAAAGAGTACTAGTGGCCAAAGCAGCTATGCTGCTATGTTAGACCCGGCCGGAGCCCTTCCCGCCGGGTTTCGTATTTTCTGAAAAGGTAGAGGTATTGCAAAATGAAAAAGCCACCGATGGCACTGAAAACATGCCATAGAAAATGGGTCCCGATCGGGATAAAAGCTGCCGCCCTGGCATCCGCTTCTCGAAACATCAGCGCAAGCCCGAAAGCAACAGCGGTGAGGCCCACCGACCAGGCACCGGTATACGACATCCGAAAAAGCAGGAATGGCACGGGCAGCAGGATGGTAATACCCGTTATGGCATAGGATATGTTGATGGCTGCATGGTCGGGAATTATGGAAAAAATCAAGAAACGCACCAGGATCATCGGTATAAAGAGAACCAATACATAATACCATTTCTTCAATAGTTTATACCAGAAAAAAACGGCCAGCGAAATGGTCAGCAGCGCAGAAGGAGCGATGTCAATGAGCAGGAAAACAACCGATGTCCTGAAGCCATGGAACAATGCACTGCCGATGCCTCCCAAAGCCATCAGGGGGATGGCCCAGCTCATAAAGCCATAGGATTCGGGCGCTTTTTTGATTCTTAAATACCAGTATATTACCGGAATGAGCATGAGCAATGAAGTGAGGGCATTCCAGGGTTCGGCCAAAAACCCGATATTTCCGGTTTCGGCGTAAACGGGCCCTCCGTCGGCCAGACGCTGGTTAAACCATAAATGTTCGTTTTCGTGCATCATGCAGAAGCGGGTAAGGATTCATCAGGGCATTTATCCCGGCCCGGGATAAATGCCCTGATGGGAAATACCTGATCAGCTGCCCAGTGTGGCAACCATCACGGCCTTGATGGTATGAAGCCTGTTCTCAGCCTGGTCAAATACAATGGATGCTTCCGACTCAAATACTTCATCGTTTACCTCCATGGCTTCAACCCCGAATTTTTTATAAATCTCTTCGCCAACTTTGGTTTCACGGTTGTGGAAGCTTGGCAGGCAATGCAGGAACTTAACCTTTGGGTTGCCGGTTTTTTTGAGGAGTTCGCCGTTCACCTGGTATGGCATCATCAGCTTTATCCTTTTTTCGAATTCCGAATCGGGTTCCCCCATTGATACCCAAACGTCGGTGTATAGAAAATCGACGCCCTTTACTGCCTCACCGGCATCTTCGGTGATCATGATCTTTGCACCGGTTTCAGCGGCAATGGCCAGGCATTCCTTTACGAGGCCTTTTGAAGGATGAAATGCTTTCGGGGCAGCCGCCCTGAAATCCATGCCCATCTTGGCAGCACCTACCATGAGCGAATTGCCCATATTGTTGCGGGCATCGCCAAGGTAACAGAATGAAACCTGCTGCAAGGGCTTGTCGCTGTGCTCCATCATGGTGAGGAAGTCGGCGAGTATCTGGGTAGGGTGATATTCATTGGTCAGGCCGTTCCAAACCGGGACGCCGGCATATTTGCCCAGTTCTTCCACGATATCCTGGCCAAAGCCACGGTATTCGATACCGTCGTACATGCGCCCCAGCACCCTGGCCGTGTCTTTCATGCTTTCCTTGTTCCCGATCTGTGTGCCGGAAGGCCCGAGGTAGGATACCTGCGCACCCTGGTCGAAGGCAGCAACCTCGAATGCGCAACGTGTACGCGTCGAGGCTTTTTCAAAGATCAGGGCGATATTTTTCCCTTTTAGCCGCTGTTGTTCGGTGCCTGCATATTTTGCCTTTTTCAGGTCCAGCGAAAGATCGAGGAGAAACCTGATCTCCTGCGGAGTGAAATCAAGAAGCTTTAAAAAGTTCCGGTTCCTTAAATTGAATGCCATTGCTTTATGCTTTTAAAGTGGTGAATAATGTAAATGTTTTCCGTATTCAATGCTGCAAAATTAGATATTTTCTGATCAGCTTCTTCAAGTGGAAGCGATTATTGATGCAACTTCTCATCTTCAACCTTTGCCGTTGTCATCTGAAGCCATGCACAAGCGGATCAGTATAATATTAAACTATCTTTGCGTATGCTTCTGATCGACGATATCATGGTTTCCGACGACCTCTACCTGGTCAGTTTCCTGTGTCCGCTGCAAAAATGCCTTGGCGCCTGCTGTGTGCATGGTGATGCCGGAGCACCCCTGGAGGAAGAGGAGATATCCATGCTCGAAGATTACCTGTATGCGATCATGGAATTTATGACCCCGGAAGGCATAGAAACAGTAAAAGCGGGCGGGGTGTTTGATTACGACATCGAGGGAGCTTATGTAACGCCCCTGATCAGGCACGGCGATTGTGCCTTTATCAATTATAGCGGAGGAATTGCCTGGTGTTCCGTCGAGAAGGCCTATGAGCAAGGGAAGATCCCCTTCAGAAAACCTGTGTCATGCCATCTGTATCCGGTCAGGCTTTCGAAGGTGGGCGCGGTGGAGGCAGTAAACTACCATCATTGGAAAATATGTGATCCCGCGCTGGCGGAAGGCCGTGCCAGGTCTTTGCCGCTTTATGTTTTTATAAAAGATGCCCTGGTCAGGAAGTATGGTGATGCCTGGTATGCAAAACTGGCCCGGGAAATTGAAAAGATCACGAAAAGGAAGGACAAGCAATAAACCGGTCCATATTGAAAGCAGCTTATTGCCCGATCAAAATATATTTTGAGGCTTCATTGCCGCAGATGTCGCAGGGATCGCTCTGATGGGCTGCGTCCATTGTGTTTCCGCAACGCGGGCATACCACATAGGCTTCGGCCAGGCTGATGCCGGGGTTTTCAAGACTGGCAAGTGCCATGCTGAACAAGTCCCGGTGCTTTTCCTCGGCCTTCAGTGCCCATTCAAAAGTTTCGGTGACCTCAGGCAGTTTTTCGCTGCGGCTGATCCCGATAAAACGCGGATACATATCAAGCACTTCATAGGTTTCGGTTTCAATGGCATTTTGCAAATTATCAGTGATCTCCCCGCCGGGGAAGTCAGGCCTGATCTTTCCGAGTGTGCCCCCGTGACTCAGCAACATGGTGATCTGTCTGTCGGCATGGGCTTTCTCTGAAACGGCGGCCGCTTCAAACAGCAGGGCGATCTGCGGCTGGCTGTCGGCCAGTGCCTGTTCGGCATAATAAAGGTATTTGGCATTGGCCGTTATCTCTGCTTCAATGGCAAAAATAAGGCTCTCAAGCGATTGCAGGCCCGCATTTCCCGGCTGCCGGTTACAGGAAAAACAGAGAGCAGGCAATAAAAACAGGAGAAATAGTTTTTTTGTTATCACGATGGAAGAATTAGATCATAACTGACGGTTTTATCAAAGATACGAAGAAAATACCAGATCCGAACGGTACTCGTCTGCTTTGAAAAAAAAAGCCGGATAAAATATCCGGCAAGTCGTGAATATGAATACGGGGAAGATCAGGCGTATTTTTTTAAACGGCCGATTCCCCGGCAGCGGCGAGTGATGAAAGTTCTTTGTCGATATGGAACAACCCGCC
>Ga0334898_1000948_pt1 | contig 38196 bp, 31 predicted proteins | sample GraSluR3_MG_10_FD_207228 | JGI IMG/M metagenome (GOLD analysis project Ga0334898, IMG submission 207228) | Sludge microbial communities from methane-producing bioreactor in Wageningen University, Netherlands - Granular Sludge_3_08-R3 | ecosystem: Engineered > Bioreactor > Anaerobic >... | reverse complement strand
TGATACTCAGTACGATAGGCACTGTGTCCTGAAAGTCTTGTTTGCATGTTATCATTTTATCATATCGCCGCCTTTTCATTCATCCATGGGCAAGCCCATGGTTTTCTGCCCTAACGGGTTAATAAAATACTAATATTTTGGGAACTTTACATGATATTTAATAAACACAATGAAATTTTTGTCTAAAAATTCCTCATTTAGGGAATAATTAAGTAGGGATAAAAATAATATAACAGGAAAAATAAAAACTGATAAAGGCAAACTGTCTGAAAAGATAGGGCGCAAAGTCATGGACCTAAGGTGCAAGTTTACAGCACTATGGTTGCCAGGCTGCCGGTTATTTTTTTATTTCTAAATAATTAAAATCGAGGTATTTGTAGAATGGGAAATATTAAATTAAGAGAAGAAAAGGAATTAACCCCCACCATAGACCTTATTGAAAAATATCAATACATGGTAAGCCAAGTTGCTGAACAATTTAAAGACATTTCTGAACCCAGGGAAAATATGGAGGAAGTAGGATACATTGGTCTCTTAAATGCTGCTAATCTTTATGATAGCGCTGTTCATAAAATGAGCTTTAAGACATATGCCCAGATTTTAATTACAGAAGAGATGCATCAATATCTTATGAATAAAAACCGACAGGTAGATCGTCCTGACTGGCTTGTTAACCTAAACCGTAAGATAGATGATTTTGTAATCGAATATCGAGAGAAATATGAGCGTTTTCCCCAAATTGCTGAAATTGCCGACTACCTTAATGTTAATACCCTTGGTTTGCAGGAGATATTAAAAGCCAGAGACTCTTTGAGAGAAAGTAGTTTTTCCAAGAAAGCAGACCAGCAGTTTGATTTTTCCCAGGTGAAGCCAGATTTAGAAAATATAAAAAGCCAGTCTTATCAGTCTTTTAAACTTCCCATTGAAGACTTGATCACTTTGCAGCGAGCACTTAAGAAGATTAAAAAATTACAGGAAGGAATTGTCTATTATCTCTTTGTAATGGATTTAAGTGAGACCAAATTAGCCAAAATGCTCGGTATCTCCAACCAAAAAGCCAGCCAGATAAAAAAAGAGGCGTTAAATCATTTGCAGTGACTTTAATAATATTAAATAATAAAAATATGCCATCAGAGATTAGTTTTCATTAGTTAGCAGTAATATAGTATAATATTCAAAATAATTACTAGATAAAAAATTATTCTATTCCATTTAACAAAAAAGTAGCATTTCAATGCGAATTAGAAATCTTTTAAAGATTTTAAGTAATAAAAAAAATATATTTCTACCTGTTGTTTTGGGATTTTCCTTGTTGGGATTATTGATGGTCGCCAATGAACTGTTTGATTTTTCTCGTCTTATACTTAATCCTTCTGCTCCGCCTTCTCCAATTATATGGTCTGACCTTATCACTGGATTAATTATGTTAATTATTGTTGGGGTAATTACTATTATTGTGCTATTTAAACAAACAGTGAAAATAAACAATGCAGAGGAAGCCTTGCATAAAGAGAAAGCTTTTCGATATAGACTTATTGAAAAAGCCCCGGTATTTTTTGTAGCTATCAATCCGGATGGAAAAATCCATTTTATAAATCATACAATGCTGAACGCCTTGGGTTACCAGAAAAATGAAGTATTAAAAAAAGATTATCTCCAACAATTTGTTCCTGACAGACAGCATGACATGTTAAAAAAGATATTTACAAGTTTACAGAAAAATGGCTCTCCTACTCACAACGAAAATGTTATTTTAACTAAAAATGGTCAGGAATTGTGGGTTCGCTGGTATGGGCAACCGGTTTATAATAAAAACAACGATTATCAACACCTTATTGGAGTGGGAATTAATATCACAGAACAAAAAAAATCAGAGCAGGAGCTGGAAAACCAGGTAAAGATTAATCAAATACTACTTAATACCAGTCCGGTAGGAATTACCTTTGTAGACAAAGAAGGCAAAATTACCTATGCCAATAATTTAGCAGAAAAGATTTTGGGTTTAAATAAAGATGAACTTAAAGAAAGAACATACAATGATGTCAAATGGCAGATAACAGACTTGGACGGGAATTCATTCCCGGAAGAACAGCTGCCTTTTAATCTGGTAAGAAAATACAATAAATCGTTTTATGGAATTGAACATGCTATTAAATGGCCGGATGGCAGAATGGTCTTTCTCTCTATTAATTCCGCACCTATACTGGATGAAAAAGGTCATTTTCAGGGGGTTGCATCTTCTCTGGCTGATATCACTGAGCAAAAAATACAAGAAAAGGAGAGGGAAATGCTTCTATACATGGAAAGAGAGCAGAGCAACCTGATTGCCATGGAGCAGGAAATGGCATTAAATCTTATTTCTGAAAAGGATTTTTCTGCGAAATTAAATCAGGCATTAGAGTTTGTTGCCAAGATTATACCAAATGATGGTGCAGACATTGCTTTGTTAGAAGGAGATAGTTTGCACGTAATTGCTATCCACGGATATAAAGATCAATCCTGTCGAAATATTGTGAAAAATCTTAGACAGGATTTAAAAAAATTTTCCATGGAGCAACAAGCAGTTGATACCAAAAAGCCAATTTTAGTTTGTGATACTCACAATGATTCCCGTTGGACAGTTATAAAAGGATTGGAATGGATAAGGGCTTATGTCAAAATTCCTTTTACTTTTGAGGGAACTGTATTGGGCACTTTGGGGATTGTTAGCGAAGAATCTTATGCTTTTAACAAAGAGAGCGTAAAAAAGATTGAAAGCTTTGTGCATGGTATTGCTATTGCCATTCATAATTATCAGAATTACTGCCAGATGGAAAAGACTAAAAATGACACAATTCTAGCCATGACCCGAATTGTTGAAACCCGGGATCCTTATACTGCCGGCCATCAGGAAGGTGTGGCTAATCTTGCTACAGCCATTGCCCGGGAAATGGGACTAAAAAATGAGTCCATAGAAGCTATTAGAATTTCTTCCTTGGTTCATGATATCGGAAAAATCAGTATTCCTTCAGAAATCTTAAATAAACCCAGCAAGTTAAATGAAATAGAATATAATCTGGTAAAAAACCATCCCCAACTTGGCTATGAAATATTAAAAGATATTTCTTTTACCTTTCCCATTGCTGAGATTGTGCTGCAGCACCATGAAAAAATAGACGGCTCAGGTTATCCACGTGGCTTAAAAGGTGAAGAAATAATAATAGAGGCCCGTATCATCTGTGTTGCAGATGTCTATGAGGCCATGGCTTCCCATCGTCCTTACCGCCCTGCCTTAGGCATTAAAGCTGCAGAAGAAGAATTATTAAAAAACAAAGGTATTCTCTATGATTCTGAAGTGGTAGATGCCTGCCTGAGAGTTTGTCAGAAAGAACAGCTGGTAACAATCAACAATAATTAAAACTATCCATAATTTATCATTTCTAAAAAATATTATTTAACCATAAAAACACCTCTTTAGAAGGTGGTAATGGTTAAATAAAATGGTTTTACCATAAAAGTATTAAGAGTAGTTAAATGACTATTTTGTCACTTGAACTCCAAAAGTGGAAGTACTATTTGCTTAAAAGAAATATTATAGCCAAAGATCAAATAATAAATCAAAAGAAGAAGAGCCAAAAAGTGATAAAAAGTTAAACCCCTTTTAGGGATTCTGAAAACCACCCGCAACGCGGGTGCGATATTTACTAAATCTTGACTATTAATTGTAGTTATATTATAAAAAGTATAAAAAATTCTTATATTATTAAGATAAAAAGGGAAAGAGATTGACAGGCTGATTGAGATGGAAGACAAAAAAATGTATCAGGAAAAAGAACAGCATACTAAACAGAACCTCTGATATGAGCAGGCATGATAAAAATAAAAAATAGAACATTTGTTGACATAATACGTTGTAAAATAAGGAGATTAACCATGGACAAAATATCAAAAGATAAACATACAGAATACTATCAAGACTCAGATATCAAAAAAGATAAATCAATTTTATTAGAAAAATACCAGGAGATATTCGAAAACATTAATGATGCTGTTTTTGTTCATGAAATTACGCCGGAGGGGATGCCAGGGAGATTTGTAGCGGTAAACAGGGAAGCTCGTGAACGTATGGGGCATAGTTTGGAAGAATTTCTTTCCATGTCCCCGGCTGATATTGACGCCAAGGAGAGCAAAAAGAATATAGCTAAGGTTATGAAAGAATTTGGCAAGAAAGAGCATATAACCTTTGAGGCCACCCATCAAACCAAAAATGGTAAGAGAATCCCGGTGGAAATTAGCTCTACTATAATTACTTTCAGGGGAATAAAAAGAATTGTTTCAGTTGCCCGGGATATTAGCAGAAGAAAGAAAGAAGAAAAGATTATAGCCAGAAGTGAACAGAAATACCGGACTATATTTGAATTATCTCCTGAGGCAATTGTCCTTTTAAACAAAAAAGGTGAAGTGATTGAAATTAATGGCCGTATGACTGAATGGCTGGGATACAACAATGATCAGGTTATTGGCAAAAGACTGGATGAACTGCCCTTTTTTGATGAGCAGAATAAAGAGAAAGTTTTGCAGAATTTTCGCAGGAGAATTGCCGGGGAATATGTGGAGCCTTATCAGCTGGATTATATTACCAATACCGGTGACACCAAAATTGGCTTAGTTAAAGCAACAGTTTTAGATGATGAAATAGCAGGGGAAATTCAGGACCTTGTTATGATTTCCGATATAACCAGAGAAATAAAGGCAATAGAAAAATTAATTAAATCCGAAAAGCGAAATAGCCTGATTGTTAAAATAATGCATAATATCGGTGCAATTCACAACTTAGAGGAGGTTTATCAAATTATTGCTGAAGAATTAATGCAGGAGACAAACTGTTCCGGTTGTGCTATTCTTTCTTTGCAGGATGACGGTTTTTTTAAGATTGCAGCCCGGCAAGGTTTAATGGCAAAATTTGAAGAAACACTTCTTTCTCCTGAGACACCGGCTATTCGTAGTATCATAAAGAATAGAAAATGTATTTATACCAATGCAGTTGATGACAAAGAAGTTCAATTATTACAAGGGTGCATACCCGCAGGAAGCAATATTCAATCACTGGTTTGTGTCCCTGTATTAATTGATGATAAGGTTCGTTCTATAATTCATTTAGATTCTATTGAAAAAAATGCCTTCTCAGATGGTGATGTTCAATTTGTTGAGCTTCTGGCTGAAATAATATCTTATACTATTGAACGGATTGACCTTTACCATCAAATTGAAGAGATTTCTATTAGAGATGTCCTTACCGGCTGTTTTAACCGGCGAAAATTTGATATGAATATTGTCGATGAAATCAGCCGTGCCAAGCGATATCATAGAGATTTATCACTCTTGATGATAGACATTGACTGGTTTAAAAAATACAATGATTTTCACGGACATACCAGTGGAGACAATGTGCTCAGGCAATTAGTAAAATTACTGCATAAAGAATCCCGTGATACTGACCGTCTTTACCGATATGGGGGAGAGGAGTTTATCATTATTCTCCCTGAAACCGGTAAGCTGGAAGCCGTAAACCTTGCTAAACGGCTGAGAGCAGCAGTAGAAAAAATGTTGTTTACAGGGGAAGAGTTAAGTCAACCACAGAAGGGTTTAACAATCAGTATTGGAGTTTCTTCTTTCCCGGATGATGGGAAAGGAATCAAACAGTTGATTGATGCTGCTGATAAAGCCTTGTATACTGCTAAAGAACAAGGTAGAAACCGGGTTTGTGCTGCATAATCTTTTGCAAATATTGAATAGATTATTATATTATAGTAAATGTATTTATATTAATAAATTAAAACTAAACTAAAAAGGCTTTTATTCTTATGAAAAAAAATTCACTAAATAAATTATTTAAATTTCGAAAAAAAAGAAATCACTCACTCGGGTCGTTTAATAAGACTATAAAAAACAATGGCAAGAAAGAAGAAACCCCAAAAGTAGTAACAGATGAACGGGTTGAAAAATTAAAAGAACTATATATCCAGGCGCGCCAGGAATATTTTAATCTTTTTAAACATTGTCCAGATGCCCTGGTTTATACTGATATTGATGGCATTATTTTGACTGTAAACCGTTGTTTTGAAAACCTGACCGGTTTTCAGAAAGAAGAGCTCACGAATAATTCAATTGTTTACTGCCTGAGACCGGAAGAGAAAAAGTATTTCGAAACCGATAACAAGGATTATTTCGAAACATCAATTGCTTCCAAAGATAATTACTGGATAGAGGTCGCAGTAAGAAGAACTGTCAATCAGGTTGATAACAGGTTAGCAGGAATTATATATTCGTTCCAGGAAATATCTCAGCTGCAAAGAGAACGCAGGATAATACAAACACTGTATCATATTTCTCAAATAGCAAACATGGGAAGCGCCTTATCGGAAATATATCCTATTATTCATGAACAATTAGGAAAAATTATTGATGCCACTAATTTTTATATTGCGCTGATAGGTTCAGAGCAAGGGGAAATATATTTTCCTTATTATACGGATGAAGCTGCAGGAGATGATGAAATTTTTATCAACCGTTATTGTACTTCTCAGAGTATTTTTCATTATGTATTAAAGGTCGGGAAACCTGTTTTGATGGATTTTCAACGATATCGCAAAATGCTGTCATACGGATATATCGAACCCTGGGATGTAATGACTAATACCCATCTCTGGTTGGCTGTGCCATTAAAAACAGACGATAAGGTTATTGGGGTTATTGCCTTGCAAAGCTATGATAATGCACGCCTATATAGCGAGAAAGATATTGATTTATTGGAATTTGTATCCCAGCAGCTATCGGCTGCTATTTATAAAAAGGCGTTAAAAACAAAAGTAACAAAGATGAAGCAGAATTTAGATCAAGTAAATTCAAATAAAATTCAGTTAGATGCGCAAATAAAAAAAGAGTCGATTTCTACAACAGAGCAACAAAATGAAGAAGATGAATAATTTGGTTGAGGGAATAAAAATCTTTTGCAAATAAAAAAAGAATTATCTAAATAAATAATTTAATATTTCTCCATTATTATATAGTAAATAAAAATATATAAAAAATCTTTAATGGTATAATATATTAAATAAATATAAAGGAGGGTAATAGGTGGGTTATGAATGATTCTTCTCTTTCCCAAAAAACTTCCTGGCAGGTAATAAACATCCTTGCCTTTTTATTGGTGATAGTTGTAAATGGATTGGCTAATAGCCTGCCATTAGGAGGAAACACTACCGGAGAACTTTCTGACCTTTATCCCAATTTGTTTACTCCGGCCGGTTTGACGTTTTCTATCTGGGGAGTTATTTACCTGGCAGTAGCCGCGTTTATTGTATATCAGGCTCGTGATTTGTTTTCAAAACAGAAAATTAAAATGCCTTATCTGCAGGTAATTGGCGGGTATTTTTTGCTGAGCTGTCTTGCCAATGCCGGTTGGCTTTTTGCCTGGCATTACCGGCAGGTCCTGCTTTCACTGGTAGCTATGCTGGTTTTATTGTTTTCATTAATAATGATTTATCTTAATTTGGGTATAGGCAGAAAGCGTGTTGAGCCGCCTATTCTTTATTTTGTACATCTTCCTTTCAGTCTTTATCTGGGTTGGATTACAGTAGCCACAATAGCCAATATTACCGCAGTTTTGGTTCATTATCAATGGAGTGGATGGGGTTTATCGGAGGTATTTTGGACAGTGCTGGTTGTTTTTGCCGGAACTGTAATTACCTTCATTAATATTCTCCAAAGAGGAGATATAGCCTATAGTGTTGTGATTCTCTGGGCTTACCTGGGAATTATTATAAAAAGGTATTCTGCTAGTGGGTCACCTATTATGGCTATTATCTATATGACAGGAATAGGTATGCTCTTAATTGTAATAGGACTTCTTTTCTTCAGGAAAAGGGATGTTAAAGCGTAATAGGAAAGTAAAAGTTATATTTTGACAATTTTGAATAATCAATAAATAAAAGAAAGCTTCTTAACTTAAAGGCTAAGAAGCTTTCTTAATATGGGCTTTAATGCTGGCTAATTCTCTCTGTATTTCATTACAGTAAAGAGAATAATAATCCCGATTTTGCTGGTTTAACTGATTCAATGTCTTTTGGACAATAGAAACCTGTTTAAAAATCTGCTGATAACCTTCTTTTTGTGTACTGACCAACTGCTGCATAAATTTGTCTATTCGAAAAATCAAAAAGATTGAAAGGGCAATAGGAAATCCTTGATTGGCTATAATTTGTGTAAAGTCCATTATATCCATTTTAAATTATACTATCCTTTTTACGGTTATTCCTGCCAGTATACCGGCTGTGTTGTATTCCTGACATCCAGGTGCAGGAAATTTCTCCGGGGATAAAACCCGATTCCCTGAAATCCAAATTCACGGGTAACTTGCAGAAGTTCAGCAATAGAAATCCCCGGCACATGGATATCAGCTGCCATACCAAGGAGATGGTAGCTATTTTTTACTCCCCCTACTTTTAAATTATACTTTTGACAGCGATAACCGGAAGTAATTATGACCGGTTTTTTAACCCGGTAGCGCAATCCTTTTAATTTCTGTAACAACAATGGATGAATTTTTACACAGCAACAACAGGGACACTGAAATTCATCCATTGAAAAAAATTCAGCAATATAAATATGGTTTATAGAATTTGTAATGAGCATTTTATTCTTTCAACCCTGTTTTGAAGTTCTCTACAGAGTCCATAAAATCTTCTTTCTTTAATAAAGCATCATAATATTCCCGGTTTACACGGGTAACATTTGCCTTCATTAAAGTTTTCAATTCCCGTGTTTCCTGTGCTTTTAAAGTTATCTTTTTATCTTCCAGGATCTCCAGCAGTTTATTCCAGGCTTCTTCCCATTTTTTATCACCCTGTCCAATACCAAATTCTTCTTCTGCCCAGAGCATCGCGGTCAACAATGCCTCTTTAATAGACTCTGTCCGATCATTTCCCAGTTTGTTTTTCAGAAAACCGAATCCGATAGATACTGCTAGAACCAGCAAACCCTCGAATAATAATTTACCGAATAACGCTTGAATCATTTTTTTCTCCTTATTTATTTTTAAATGTTATTTCTATTAAGGTGGTAAAATAAGCCGGAAGTACAAGTGACTTCCGGCTTTAGAACACAATTTATTTTTGTTATTCAAAATATGCTGCTTTATTCTGATACATCCATGACATCGGTTGATTTATAGTCAAGTATTCGAGCATTAACTTTTTCTACCAGGTCATTTCCCTTATTTTGGAAAATGTTCTTGGCAAGAACAACATCCATGACTGCCTCAATTGCTGCATCCTGGGCTTCTAAATCAACATAATCTCCATCATCTAAATTTTTGGGATTATCTAATGTCAAATTAACAAGATTGCCTTCACTGTCTCTAAATTGCATGTATAACCTTTTATAACTGGTTACATCACCGAGAGTAGTAGACATAGTTTCCTCCTTTCCCTAATTATTAATTAAAAATTTACTAATGATCTTTACTAAGATGTTAGCTGAGCAGATTGGTTTAACCTGATTTCATCCAGGCTGTAATTTTGCAGGCTGGCTAACTGGTTGGCAACATCAAACACATCCTGTTCGGTTGCTGATTCTTTGACCTTGTTAAAGCTCTTAGTTTTGATTATAGGATTTCCGGAATCAGGATCTGTTCCGGTAACTAACCTGAGCTGCAAAACAGAGTCATATGGCACAATTACTACTGGCATTTTCTCACCTCCTTTTTTACAATAGTATCCAGTATTGAGTCGCGAGTATCGAGTACAGATCTAAGATAAAGTTAAACGGCAAAGGTATGGAAAATTACAACAATTGCGGGTAAAAAAGCTTATACTTTATACTTTTTTGGCATAACATAAATAGTATTCAGCGGTTGCATTTTGACTCGATACTACATACTCGATACGTGATACTAATTTTCTTTCTATTAATGTAAAAGCAAAAAAGGAGGCAAAATACAAAAAAAGAAGAAAAAAATTTTTAGGAATCATTGCTATTTTAGGACAATATAGAGTGTGCTTTTTTATCTCAGGGTATTTTTTCAATACAATTTAGTTTTACAGATACTATTGTCTAAAAATATCCTTTATGGAGAATAAAAAAAGTAGTTGATTTCTAAAATAAATAGAAACATCATGGTAAATTGATAATGGCAAACTGCCCGAAAGGGCAGGACGCAAAGTCATAGGCCTAAGGATTTTACTCTAAGGCTGCTAGATCGTCGATTTATTTTTTGTATTCCTAAAACCAGGAAGGAAATATTTAAAGAAAGTTAATCAATAAAACAATATCTAAATCTAAAGTTTTTTAAAATAATTGCAAAACCCACATAATTTATTTATCATTTAAAAAAGAGAAGCAGAAACTGGACCGGTTATATCATTCCCTTGACCCTGAAAAACAAAAAGAAATTAACCAGGAAGCCAAAAATAGATTAGATGATTTTTGGAAATCCCAGCTGAACAAAGAAAGATCTAAAGGAAAATTATCAAAGATATTAAAAGCCACTTTAGATTAGAAGAGAAGGGAAACAATAAAAGAATGGATTAGTTGTGGTAAGATATAGGAAATAAATAATTAAAAGAAAAATAACATAAACTAGAAAGGGGATTTTATTATAAATGCTCAAATGTCAATGCAGGAAATGTGGAAAAATATGGTACGGTTGGGCGTATTCTAATATTTGCCCAACCTGTGGAGGTCAATTAGAGGAAATAGAAATAAATAATAAAAATAATACGCAAAACAAACAAAGCAAGCTGGAATTATCCCAAACAAGATCCTAAGAGGCTATCTATTTCCTTGTAAAGAGAAAGGAAAGGGGTAATGGGTAAGAATAGCAAGAAGAATGATCTGTTATTAAAGGAAATAAAATCACTTGATTCCAAAGAATTTTTTCAGACCTTATTCGAATACGCTCCGGATCCGTATTATATCACTGACCTGGAAGGCAATTTTATTGACGGAAACAAAGCTGCCGAGAGGATTACCGGGTATCAAAAAGAAGAGCTGGTCGGTAAAAACTTCTTCCAGTTAAATATTTTACCTTCCTCCGAGATTCCCAAAGCTCAACAGGCGCTTACCAAAAACCAGCAGGGCCTTTCCACCGGCCCGGATGAATTCAGTTTATATCGTAAAGATTATAAAAATATAGCAGTAGAAATCTTTACTTATCCGTTGAAAATAAAGGACAAACATTTAGTACTTGCCATAGCCCGGGATATCACTAAACGCAAGAGGACAGAAAAGGATCTTTCTGAACGAAACAAAGAACTGAATTGTCTTTATAGTATTTTCAAAATTCTGGAAAATCCAAAAATTTCAATTGACCAAGCTCTCCAATCCATAGTAGAATTACTCCCCTCAGCCTGGCAATATCCTGAGTTTGTCTGTGCCAGTATTCAGATGAACAGTCAGAATTTTAAGACAGATAATTTCCAGGAAACAAAATGGAAACAATCTGCCCCGATTAATGTCAATGGCAGGCCGGCTGGTGAACTTGAAGTTTGTTATCTGAAATCAGTTTCCCAACCAGCAGAAGATCCTTTCCTGAAAGAAGAATATAATTTAATCAATTCCCTGGTAAAAAGAATTAGCCAATTCTTGGAGCGTAAAGAGGCAGAAGAAAAGATTAAGCAGCTCAATTCACTTTTAAAATCCATCCGCAACGTGAATCAGCTGATCGTCCAGGAACATGATTTTAATAAAGTTATCCAGGAGTCCTGTCGTATCTTACAGCAAACCCGTGACTACCTGAATATTGAGATTGCACTTTTAGATGGAAAAACAGGTAAGATCAAGCCGGTGGCCAAAGAAGGGGTGCGTCATTTAAAAGACTGGGAAGCAAAAGTCGATAACCCCGCTGATGCACCAAGGTGTATCCAGGAAGTCATCCAATCCAGAGAGCCTAATATGATTATTCAGGCTTCCAGGGAATACTGCGGATCCTGTCCCTATTATATGGCAGACTTAGAAGTCCCGTATAAAAACATCTTTGTCCCCATGTTGCTCAAAGGCCGGCTTGTCGGTATTATTACCGCTACCGTGAGAACTGAACATAAAATTACCCCGGAGGAAATCGATCTTTTAAAGGAAGTTGCTGCAGACCTGGCTTTTGCCCGGGATAATTCTCTGGCCGAAGAGAAAATATTGGCCCACTTCCGTTTACTCCAAATTGCCGGGAAGACTGCTAAATTCGGCGGCTGGAGTGTAGACCCTGCCACTCAAACCTGCCTGTGGTCCGATACGGTTGCCGATATTCATGAAATGCCCCATGGCTATGCCCCCCACGTTAAAGAGGGCATTAAATTTTATGCTCCCGAATGGCGGGAGAGGATAACCGAAGTATTCAGTAAATGTGCCCATCAAGGTAAACCTTATGATGAAGAGATGGAGATCATCACCGGTAAAGGAAAAAGAAAATGGGTAAGAACCACTGGAAGAGCGGTAAAAAACAAAAAGGGAGAGATTGTTCAGGTAATCGGTTCTTTTCAGGATATTACCAAACATAAAAAGACAGAACAGGAGCTGCGTGAAGAAAAAGCACTCCTTACCACCGTGATGGACAACCTTCCCATTGGCATTGCCATTAATAAGGTTTTTCCATCTGTTGATTTTGTTTATATGAATAAAAAGTTCCCACAAATCTACCGGACAACCCGCAAGAAACTTTCCAAACCAGGGGTATTCTGGGATGTTGTCTATAAAGATCCGGTTTTTCGAAACCAAATCAAGAAAAGGGTAGAGGATGCTATCGCTAGTGGTGAACCCAGTCGTATGTATTGGGAAAATATTCCCCTGACTTGTAAAAGGGAAGAGACCAGATATATTTCTGCCTATAACATCCCTATTCCCGGGAAAGATTTAGTTATATCCACGGTGATGGATGTCATGGATATCAACCGATCACAACAGAAACTGAGTAAGACCATGAATGCCACCATTGAAACCATCTCCAAAATTTCAGAAACCCGGGACCCCTATACTGCCGGGCATCAATATAGAGTCTATCAGCTCTCTATGACTATAGCCCGTGAGTTACGTCTTTCCAGGGAGAAGATCGAAGCGGTTAGAATTGCTGCTTTGATCCATGATATCGGTAAAATGGCTATTCCCTCAGAAATTCTGACCAAACCGGGAAAGCTAAGCGAAATTGAATTTGACCTGATTAAAGAACATCCCAAGACAGGCTATGAGATCTTAAAAGACATTGATTTTCCTTATCCCATAGCGCAAATCGTCCGGCAACATCACGAAAGGATAAATGGTTCTGGTTATCCCCAGGGCCTAAAAGAAGAGGATGTCCTTTTGGAAGCCAAAATTATTGGTGTTGCAGATGTGGTAGAGGCCATGTCTTCCCACCGCCCTTATCGAGCATCTTTAGGTATAGATACAGCCCTTGATGAAATCACTAAAAACAAAGGCATTTTATATGATCCGGAAATAGTGGATATATGTGTTAGGCTATTCAGAAAGAAAGGTTTTAAGTTTGAGTAAGATAAAAGAAAAAATTCAAAGGGAATAAATAATGAATATTTTACCATTACTTCATTTTTTTACGTTCTTACTGTATTATTCTCTCATCATTTTTATCCTATGGAAAGATCCCAAATCCTCTCTTAACAGAGTTTGCGCTGCCTTTCTTTCCTGTTTTGCCCTGTTGAGTTTTGGTTATATTTTTTTATATAATCCAGGTATCTTGAAAGATACTGCTATATTGTTTGCCAATATTGCCTCTATAGGGTGGATTAGTGTACCCAGTTTCTTTTTATGGTTTGCACTTATTTTCACTGAAGAGAAAAAGATTTTAAAAACGCAAATATTTTATTTTTTCATCTTTGTTCTGCCATTATTCCTAATCTATATACAGTGGACTGGTTTTTTAACAGATTTAATTGAACAACCCAGGGGATGGGCAGGTATTTTATCAGACTCAATCTGGGCTTATCTATATTATTTCTATTTTTTTTCATTTGCCGTAATAGGACTTTATCTGATTTATAATTTTGGGAAAAAGACTAAAGAACCGCTTAAGAAAAAACAGGCAAAAATAATCTTAATCACATCACTAATTTCTTTTGTTTTCAGCATCATGATAGACGTCATACCTTCGACATTGAATGTATTTACTACAATACCTTCCCTGGCAAATGTGATTTCCCTCATCTGGGCAGGAGGGTTAGTCTATGCCATGACCAGATACAGACTCATGGTTATTACCCCGGTTACCGCTGCTGAAAAGATTATCTCCACCATGGCCGATTCCCTAATTTTACTGGACAGGGAAGGGAGTATAAATACTGTCAACGAAGCCCTATTGGATTTATCCGGGTACCACAAGGATGAATTAACAGGTAAATCAGTTGAGATTTTTTTCCTGGATAAAGATTTCAAAAATAGCTTATTGGAGAAAGCCAATAGAAAAATAAACATCAGAAATCACGAACCTACACTTAAAACAAAGACTGGAAAGGATATCCCGGTGCTTTTTTCCAGCTCTGTAATGGTTGACAAGGTAGAAGGTATTGTTGGAATTGTATGTATCATCAAAGATATTACGCAATATAAACAGATTACTGATGCTCTAAAAGAAACTGAGCAAAGATTTAAAAATGTTACCGAAAATGCTCAGGAGTGGATTTGGGAAACTGATACATATGGAAAGTATGTTTATTGCAGCCCAGCGAGTGAGAAAATATTAGGTTATAAGCCTGAAGAATTGCTGGGGAAACATTTTTATGATTCTTTTGCTCCTAAAGAAAAGAAACAATTAAAAAAGTTAGCATTTGATAATTTTACTGCTAAAAAATCTTTTCATGAATTTATAAATCTGAATATAAGAAAGGATGGCAAACCAGTTTGGATCTCTTCAAGTGGAGTGCCTATTCTGGATAAGAAGGGCAACCTTCTAGGATACAGAGGCGTAGATATGGATATCACTAAGTATAAACAATTAGAGGGAATGTTACGGGAGGATAGGAAAAAGTATAGAGAGATAATTGATGGAATGAACGATACGGTCTGGGTTATTAATTCAGATTGTAAATTAATAGATGTGAACAAGGCTGCAGTAAAGGTATTAGGTTATTCCAGAGAAGAATTTCTTTCTATGGAGCTAATAGATATTGATGCCAATCTCTCCGATGAAGTAATAAAAAATCTTGTTCAGCAAATGCCTTATGATGAGATACAGACTTTTGAAACAAAACATAAGACCAAGGAAGGAAAAATAATTCCAGTTGAGATTAGCTCAAGTCTTGTAACTTATCTAGGGAAAAAGCGTATTTTGAGTATTGCCAGAGATATTACAGAACGAAAAAAAACAGAAGAGGCTTTGCTGAAAAGTCATCAGGAATTTATCAGTCTTTTTCAGAGCAACCCTGAAGCAACCGTCTATGCCGATGAAAAAGGTAATATCTTAAATATTAATACCCGGTTTACTGAGCTTTTTGGCTATACGCTAGACGAGATAAAAGGAAAAAATATAGATGGCAGTGTATTCCATCCCCCTGAAAAAATTAATGAAGGCCAAGAATTAACCAAAGAGTACTTTAGCTTTGAAACTATTAGAAAGAAGAAAGACGGTATCTTATTCCCAGTTTATATCAGTGGATCATTGGTAATCATCAATGGCAAACACAAGGGAATGATAGTAACCTATTATGATATTACCGAAAGAAAGGCAATAGAAAAACAATTGGAGAAACTGGCCCGGATTGATTCACTGACCGGCTGTTATAACCGTCGATATGGTCTGGAATTACTTGATAGGCAGATAAAACTATCCCACCGAAATCAATCTCCATTATTGTTAGCTTTTCTGGATATTGATAACTTTAAGACCATCAATGATACTTATGGCCATAATGAGGGAGACAATGTACTAAAAGAAGTTGTCAAGTTATTTAAATCCACCTTAAGAGAAGTTGATATCATCTGCCGAATGGGCGGGGATGAGTTTTTACTAATCTTCCCGGATACCTCTTTACAGGAAGTTCCTCTTATCAGAGACCGAATAAAGGAAAAGTTAGTTAAATTAAATCGTGAGATAGAAAAAGATTATAATATCCAGTTCAGTATAGGATTCTCGGAATATGTTCCTGACAAACCACAGTCCCTGGATGAACTGATAGCTATTGCTGATAAGAGAATGTATGAAGAAAAGTACCGCAAAAAGTGAGGCGTTTAAAATGAGTATCGTTTTCTACAATAATTATTCTCCAAAAAAGAGAGTTTTAGACAAAAATAAAAGAGCGAGTGAAACAGAAAAATATTATCATTTTCTACCATTTACTTATCTAAAGTGTTATAATAAAAACGTTTTTCCGGGAGTATGATGCTCATAAGACACTCGCTTTTTATATGACTGCTATACCACTGGATTCCCACTTTTTTTCCCGCCAAAGTCATTTATTTCTGTTTTATTATAGTATAACAATTTTGCTACACCTTGGTCTATAATATATTTATTAACTGATAGGTGTCTGTCTCTTTTTCATGTGCATCATAATACTTTTAAACTCCACTTCTGGTGTGCATTTTAAAGGTTAAATCATGTAAAAGAGGAGGCAGTCTTAATTTTTAATTCACAGATGATAGACTTTAATCTGTTAAATATTACTAATCTATGTTAAAATTATTAATTATTTTGTAAAATATCTGACACTACTATTATTTATTTGAAATTGAGGGGGTATTACTTGGCAGAAAAGAAAAAAATATTTAGAGAAGTAGCATTAGAAAGATTATCTTCTCCGGAACAACTTGACCAATCAATTCAAATAGTTTCCCCAAAAGGATGGTTAACTATAATAGGGATAGGGATTTTATTGTTAGCAGTTTTACTCTGGGGATTTTTTGGAGTAATTCCAATCAATGTTTTCGGACATGGAATTATTATGTATGATGAGGGTATTTTTAGCATTGTATCCCAAGGTGAAGGAATAGTTGAAAAGATATTTGTTAATATTGGAGAAAAAGTAAATGAAGGACAGGTTATTGCTAAAATTACTCAAACCGAACTGATGGATACTATTCAAAAAGATGAAAAAATATTGGCTGAATTAGAGGAAGAACTTCAAAAGGTTAACAGGGAATATGAAAGAGCAGAACAACTCTTAGAAGAGAATGCAATTTCCGAAGTGCAATATTTTGAAATTGAAAATATGCTTTCTTCAAAGAGGATACAGGTTTATGAAGTGGAAGGAAGAATAAAAACCAATAAGGATATTTTAAGTGAAACAACAGAAATAAGGAGCCCTTATCCTGGAATAATTTTTGAAATGGATTTAACAGAAGGTATGTTTGTGGAAAAGAATATGCCTGTTGGAAGAATAGACCTTCCCGGGGGACAGCTACAGGCAATTTTATATTTTCCAGCATCTGATGGGAAAAAAATTGACAAAAACATGTTATCTCAAATTAGTCCAACAACGGTAAAAAAAGAAGAATATGGGTTTATTAATGGCTCTGTAGAGCAAGTTTCGCTCTATCCCATGACCCGGGAAGCTTTAATGCATTCATTGCAAAATGAATTGCTGGTAAATAAAATAGCAGAAACTGAAGCTCCTATAGAAGTAAGAATAAATTTACTTGAAGATTCTAACACTCCTAGTGGACTTAAATGGTCATCATCAATGGGCCCTCCAATAGAAATCCATTCCGGGACTATGTGTTCAGGCAGTGTTACTATAGCAAAACAGCGTCCCATTAGCCTGGTAATTCCATTTTTGAAGAATGATTAGATATTAATTTAGCTAATAATTATAATCATAGTTAATTATATTTTGTTGAATTTCTTGTTTCTAAATTATGGTAAATCAAATTAATGTAACATTGGTAAATATATTTATAGTATTATGAGCTTGTCGCAAGAGGATATTTAAAGGATAGTGATGAATTTTTTAGAAAATTTATTCAGACAAAATAGAGTCAAAACACCTACGGTACTACAGATGGAGGCAGTTGAATGTGGAGCTGCTGCATTAGCTATTATCCTTGGATATTATGGCACTTTTATCCCCCTGGAAAAATTGCGTGTTGAATGCGGTGTTTCCCGTAATGGAAGCAAAGCAGGCAATATATTAAAAGCTGCCCGTAAATATAAATTTATTGCCAAAGGATATAGAACTCAACCAGAAGAGTTAAGAGAATTTCCTGCTCCGATGATATTACACTGGAATTTTAATCATTTTGTCGTATTAGAAGGCATTAAGGGTAATACTGTTTATATTAACGACCCCTCGTCAGGGCCTCGAACTATCACCTATGAAGAATTAGATCAATCCTTTACAGGCGTAGTACTGACATTTGAAAAATGCCCGGATTATAAGCCTGTTGGAGCAAAGAGAAATATACTAAAATCCCTTGCTGATAGACTAAGTGGTTCAGAAAAAGCGCTATCCTATATTATTATTGCCGGATTATTCCTTATTATACCAGGCATAATAGTGCCCTCTTTTACTAGAATTTTTGTTGATAATATACTGGTTAATAATATGCTTACCTGGTGGACTCCTTTTTTCATTGCCTTATTACTAACTATATTTATCCAAATTCTTCTGAAGTGGCTTCAACAAAATTATCTTCTAAGATTGAGAACTAAAATGGCCTTAGTGAATTCATTAAAATTCTTTTACCATGTTTTCCGTTTGCCCATGGAATTCTTTAGTCAACGTTTCCCCGGGGATATTGCTAATCGAGTTCTCTTAAACGATAAAATAGCACATTTATTGACCAGTGATTTTGCTAATGCATTTCTTAATTTTATTACGGTTTCCTTTTTTATTATTATTATGTTTTTTTATGATATAACCCTTACTTTTATATCAATTATTATTGCCTTATTAAGCTTTGCAGTTTTAAGATTCATTTCCCGTAAAAGAGCAGATATAAATATGTTTCTCCAGCAGGAAAGAGGGAAATTCATCGGTAATGCAATGGGAGGAATACAAATTATTGAAACATTAAAGGCTACCGGAAGTGAAGGAGATTTTTTTGCCCAATGGGCTGGCTATCAAGCTAAAGTGGTTAATGCCAATCAAAAAATAGGAGCATGGAATCAGTTTCTATTTGCAGTGCCTCCCTTTTTAGCTACCTTAAACAATGTAGCTATACTTGGCATAGGTGGTTTACGTGTCATTGAAGGCAGCATTACTTTAGGTACACTTATGGCATTTCAATACCTGGTGTCTATGTTCTTTAATTCTGTAAATCAAATGATCAATTTGGGAGGACTTTATCAGGAAGCCAAAGCAGATATAGAGCGACTAGATGATGTTATGAAATATCCTGTGGATAATTCTTTTTCTGAAAAAACCAGTTCCCATAATAGCATAAAAAATTCTGCTAAAGTGAATTTACCACCAAAATTAACAGGATACCTCGAGTTGAAAAATATCACTTTTGGATATAGCCCACTAGAACCCCCTCTTATTAGTAATTTTAGCCTGAAAGTAAAGCCAGGGGGGCGTGTTGCGCTGGTAGGAACTTCTGGTTCTGGAAAGTCTACTATAGCAAAATTAGTTGCCGGACTTTATGAGCCATGGGAAGGCGATATTTTATTTGATGGAATATCCATAAAATCGATACCTCGAGATATTTTTGTAAACTCACTTGCTGTGGTTAGCCAGGATATATTCTTATGCGAGGGTAGTATAAAAGATAATATAACCATGTGGGATAATACAATTTTTAATAAGGATATTGTAGCTGCTGCGAAAGATGCAGGTATCCACGAAGTTATTGCTGAACGGCATGATGGTTATAGCAGCGAGGTATCTGAGAATGGAAATAATTTTAGCGGGGGGCAGCGACAGCGTTTGGAAATTGCTTCAGCTTTTGCCAGTAACCCGTCTATATTGGTACTCGATGAGGCTACCAGTGCCTTAGACCCCCAAACAGAAAAAATTATTAATGATAATCTTAGGAAGCGTGGATGTACATGTTTACTTGTTGCTCATAGATTAAGCACTATAAGAGATTGTGATGAGATTATTGTATTACATCACGGTAAAGTAGTTCAAAGAGGAACTCATGATGAATTAAAGGACATTAAAGGCGTTTATTCAGAATTAATTAAATTACATTAATTTATATTAATTTAATATCGGGGATTAATTATTTTATGAAAAATCAAACTGCTGAAGAAGTGTTTAGAAATAAAGGGAATGTTATTGAATTAGACAGTAAAAGCCCTCTTTTTTTACACTGCAAGGATAAAGATAAAAAGAAATTCTGGATTGTAAAATCCGGAGAGATAAATATTTTTACCGTGTCTTTTGTTAATGGCATGATTGAAGGGCAGCGTAACTATCTATTTACTGCTAAAGAAGGGGATGCATTATTTACATTAAATTTTGAGCAAAACAATAATGAACAAACCTTAGTTGCTATTGGCAATACCGGGGCAGAAGTTGCAGAGTATCAGGAGGACGTTGTCTCTGATTTAAACGGTAATTCCGAAGTAAAAAGATATATGATCAATCTTATTGAAAAGTGGGCTGACAATCTATCTTTTGCAGTAGGGAAAGATGAACTTTTACCCACAAGCAACAGGGAGTTGATTTCAGGGAAGGAAATTGTGGTAAAGGAAAGAGTTTATTACCATCCTCCTTCTGACCAAACCATATGGGTTAATAATAAAAAGGGCAATTCATTTTTTATGGGGAAGAAAGAATGGTTTAATCTTCCAAAAGATACATTTTTTCCTATTAGTCCACATGCATGGATAGAATCAGAGGAAGAAAGTATCTTATATACAAAATCTGCCTGGGATATGCTGCAAGAAATATCTCTATGGAAAGCCCTGGATCAATTTCATGAATTAATCGCTAAGTCCATTATTTCTACTATTGAGCATAGAGAAAAAATGGAACAGCTAAGATTTAAAAATAGAAATTCAGTTAATAGAGAAGCATTTAGTGATACCCTGTTTAGAATAAAAGAGCTTTTTAACAAAAAAATAGAAAAAATATCTTTTAAATACAAAGAAAAAAACAGTCTTTTAGCTGCCGTAAAATTAGTTGCTGAGTCCTCTGGTATTAAAATATATCCCTTAAAGGATAAAGATAAAGAGCAGAAGATAACATTAGATAGAATTGCACGGAATTCCAGATTTAGAATTCGGAAGGTGGCCTTAAGAGGAAAATGGTGGAAGGAAGATAATGGTCCTCTTCTGGCTTTTCAAAAAGATAACGAACAACCAGTTGCCCTAATTCCGGATAAGAATCAAGAATATATGTTTTGCGACCCTGAAAAAGGTTTGTCGAAAAAGGTAACTTCTCAAACAGCTTCAGAATTAAAGTCTTTTGCATTTACTTTTTATCGCACTTTCCCTGAAGAGAAGATGTCTTTTAATGAATTTATTAAATTTGGTTTTCGGGATTGCAGAAAAGATTTTATAAGAGTTTTTGTTATGGGTATTTTAGGAGGTTTACTAGCTTTACTATTACCATTTATGATGGGGATTGTTTTTGACAATATTATTCCCCAGGCTGAATTAGAGCAGCTTGTGCAAATTATAGCTATTTTAGTTATTAGTTCTGCCGTTATCTTTGTTTTTCAAATTAGCAGAGATATTTCTGTTTTACGTATTGAAGGAAAAGTAGAGACTTATTTGCAGGCAGCTTTATGGGACCGTTTAATTTCGCTTCCTGCATCTTTTTTTCGAAAATTTTCAGCCGGTGAATTAACCCAAAGAGGTTTTGGTGTTATTGCTATAAAAGAAAGAGTGTCTGCTTTTTTAGTAAATTCAATTATTGCTTTTATTTTTTCTATATTTTATTTTGGCCTGCTTTTTTATTATAATACTCATCTTACTCTAATGGTCATGGGTATATTTTTGTTATTGCTTTTATTTTTTTCATTTATATTAAAAAGGCTTATTTATTACCATCAAAAAAGAATAAATCTTGAAAATAAGATTGCAGGTTTAGTTCTGCAATTTTTAAGCGGTATAGCAAAATTAAGAGTTTTCGGAGTAGAAGACAGGGCTTTAAATATATGGAATAAAATATTTACTGAGAAGACAAAATTATCTTTGGAAAAATTTGGAAAATTAGAAAACTTGATTATTGCTTCCACCTATTCTTTTCCGGCAATGATGTTGATGATAGTTTTTTCCTGGATAATAGGGAGAAGTGCGGGAGATTTTTCAGTTGGTCATTTTGTGGGATTTGTAACCGCGCTTACCTTTTTTCAAACTACTTTATTTCAGCTTATCGTTTCCCTGGTAATGACAATTGAAATTATTCCAATTTACAATAATATTAAACCCATTTTAAATGCAACTCCAGAATCAGATGAGACAAAAGTCAGTCCCGATGAATTAACCGGAAATATAGAAGTAAATGGTGCATACTTTAGTTATAATGAAGACGGACCGCTTATTCTTAAAGATATCTCTTTACAGGTAGAGGCTGGTGAATTTATTGCCTTTGTGGGCCCTTCAGGTTCGGGCAAATCTACACTTTTCCGACAGTTAGTAGGATTTGAAACTCTTACATCAGGGACCATTTATTATGACGGGAAAGATCTATACACGCTGGATATAAGGGAAGTTCGCCGGCAAATAGGAGTTGTATTGCAAAATAGTAAATTAGTTCCCGGAGATATATTAACTAATATTATTGGTGCTTCTAATCTTACAATAGACGATGCCCGTGCAGCAATCCAGATGGTCGGATTAGAAGATGATATCTACGAGATGCCCATGGGACTGTTTACCATGGTAGACCCTTCAGGTGGAACTTTGTCCGGGGGACAGCGTCAGCGAATATTAATTGCACGGGCTATAGTAAAAAAACCACGGATACTATTTTTTGATGAAGCTACCAGTGCTTTAGATAATAAAACTCAACAAATAGTCGCAAACAGCATTGACCAATTAAAAACAACAAGAATTGTAATTGCTCATCGCCTGAGTACAGTCATTAACGCAGATCGGATTTATGTTTTACAGAATGGAGAAATTGTACAAGTCGGCTCTTATAATGAATTAATGCAACAAAAGGGATTGTTTTTAGAATTAGCTAAAAGACAACTCTCTTAATATGTAGTATGCTTAATTTTTTCTGACAAAAACCTTTTTGTCTCGACTTGTTTGATGTTTATTTTCATCTTCACTGTAGCAGAAAAGTAAAACCAGATAAAAATTATGGAGGAAAACAAAATTATGCCTGACATATGCTTAGTTTCACTGCCATTTGCTGCCATTGCTCAGCCTTCAATTGGAAATTCGCTATTAGCTGCAGCAGCAAAAAGGAAAGGGCTTTCAGTCAAATCCTTTTATCCCAACTTCCAATTTGCAACAGAAGTCGGGCTAAAAAAGTACACAGCATTTATTGAAGCAGGAAAAGCAGCTGACCTTCTTGGTGAATGGGTTTTCTCCCAGGTCGCCTTTCCTGAATTACATAATAAAGATAATTCTTATTTCAGAAATAAATTGACTACAGATAAGGATATTCTGGATAATTATTTTAAAATTACAGGAAAGAAGAATGATGTCTTTGAGGCCTTTTACCAGGCACGGCAAATAGCGCTTCCTTTTATAGAAAAAACAGCAGAGAATATTTTAAAATTTAAACCTAAAATCATTGGCTGCAGTTCTAACTATCAACAGCATTGCTCTTCCCTGGCTTTATTGAGGATTATTAAAGAAAAAAATCCTGCTATAATTACTCTATTGGGAGGGGCTAACTGTGAAACTTCCATGGGTCAAGCTGCAAAGAGGAATTTTCCCTGGGTTGACTTTGTAGTGTCCGGAGAAGCTGATCTTCTTTTCCCAGAATTATGCCAAATATTACTGGAAAAGGGCAAAGATATTAGTATTAATGAACTGCCTTTTGGGGTGATTTCAAATAAAAATTGCTTTAAAGAAAATTTTTCAGAAAATAAAAATACTTATAGGGCAACTGTGGATAATTTAAATGATTTACCTATACCCGATTATGATGATTATTTCGAGGAACTGGCAAAATATAATTTTGAAAAGAAAATATTTCCTTTTTTAGTAATGGAAACATCTCGCGGATGCTGGTGGGCTCAAAAAAAACCCTGCACTTTTTGTGGTCTGAATGGATGTGCTTATCAATTTAGGACAAAGACACCTCAACGAATACTCAATGAATTTGATATATTGTATCAGAAATATAGAAGTAACAAATTTATAATAACTGATAATTCTCTATCTCCGAAGTATTTTAAATCGGTTTTGCCTGCATTAGCAGGGGAAAATAAACCATCCTTTTTTGTTCACTGGGAAGCCAGGGCAAATCTGAATGAAGAACAGGTGAAAATACTGGCGAACAGTGGAGCACGCTATATTCAAATAGGAATTGAAAGTTTGCATGACGAGTGTTTAAAGCTGCTCAATAAAGGCGTCACAGCAATACAGAATATCGCCGTTCTAAAATTTGCTATGGAAAACGGTATTCGAATATACTGGAATTTTTTATATGATATTTTAGGAGAAAAGGATTACTGGTATAAAGAATTAGCCAAATGGCTGCCTTTAGTTTATCATCTTCAACCCCCGGGAGGAGTAAGTAAAATATTTTATTCCCGTTTTAGTGACTATCATAATTATTCCAAACAATACAAACTTGACCTTGTTCCATTTAAGGAGTACTTTTCTATATATCCCTTAAATAAAAAAGAAATGAAGGAAATTGCCTTCTATTTTGAAGATAAAAATCACACATCAGGAGAGAATATATCTAAGAATCAAGGGATAAACATTGTGAAATTAATGATCAGCGAATGGGAAAAATTATTTAAAAATTATTTTAATGAAAACAGGAAAACAAAATTAGTAGTTTGGGAAGAGGAAAAACAATCATTTATTATTGATACCAGACCTTGTGCAACAGAAGAAAATATTACTTTAAAAGGATTAGAGCATTATGTTTATTATGAATGCAAAAAGCCTCGTACTAAAAAATCTTTACTTAAAAGTTTACAAAATAAAGGTTTTCCAAATATCAATATCAGTGAACTAAATGAAGTGATTAATTACCTGTCAGAAAAAAAACTTATTTTAATATTAAATGAAGAGATATTAAGTTTAGCTGTCCGCGAACCGGTACGACCTTTGATAACCAATGGGGAATTTCAGACCGGTAATATAGGACTAACTTATATACTTGATTCTATTTTACAGGATTCATTTTCAATTGAAAAGGGAAGGAAAGATTAATATGAATTTAGCAATAATGCTTGGCAATAAATGTACTGCTTCTTGCCCACATTGTGCAACTTTTTCCTCACCAGAGGATGAAAGCTTGTTACAACAAGAACAAGTATACAGTTTGCTTGAAGAAGCACATCAATTATCAAAAAAACAAAAAAGACTTTCTGTATGTTTTACCGGGGGAGAACCCTTTTTATATTTTGACCAACTTGTTCAGGCAGTTAATTATGCTCATTTAAAGGGAGCGACAGTTTCTGTTGTGACTAATGGTTTTTGGGCTACTTGTGAAAAAGATACAAGAGACAGGGTTAATCACCTAAAAAATGCCGGATTGAGTTTAATTGCTTTAAGTTGTGATTTATTTCATTTTCAATATGTTCCTTTTGATAATATTAGAAGAGTTATTATAGAAACTAAGGAATGTGGTATAAAAATAGCTTTAAAAAATACGATAATAAAAGGGAGCCCCAGGGCAGGGGATATATTCAAAGAATTAGAAGATATAATCATTGATAGGTCAATTTCAATAGATGAAACCCGGTGTCTTCCTTTGGGACGGGGAAGAAATATTCCCGCTGAAGAGTTTATATATGATAAAAATATGCCTGACCAGAAATGCGGTGGAATTGGGAATTTCACTATTGACTCTCATGGTAATTTGTATCCTTGTTGTGTACCAGACTGGCCTGCTCTGTTATGCCTGGGTAATATTTATCAGAATTCTTTACCTGAACTTATGGACAAAGCCCACAATAGCTGTCTTTTAGGTATTTTGATAAGAAAAGGCCCTTCTTACTTTGTTCCTTTTTTACAAAAGGCAGGTTTTGATTTTAGCCAAAAACACTATATAAATACCTGTCATTTATGCAATGAAACTCTCAAGCTTTACAAACAAGACCAAAAGGCACAAGATGCTATAAGTGAAGCTCTAAAAAAATGGAAAGAAATTAGAGAAAAAGAGAGAAAAATTGCTGGCATTCTCCTAACATAACATATCAATAAAAAAACACTTATTACGGCGAACAATACCTGCCGTAATAAGTGTTTTTTTATTGATATAATTTTTATAAAAATACATTCAAAGAACTCTTTTTAAATCTAAATAAGAAAGATAACAGATTTAAACAAATTTAATACAATCCGAATCTATCTTAAATTAAAAGTGTAAGATTCTTTCTTGGATGCTATGAAATATCAACATTTATTGCCGAAATTATTCCGCCTGCAGCATTATCCAGATCTTCATCAGAAAGTTCACCACTTCCTTTTAGTTCCTGGGCAGCTTGTTTTAATTCATCAAGAGTAAACCCGGAAAACTTCTTTCTTAATTCTTCGTCCTTTGCTAATTCTCCCAAGAAAGCCTTTGCTTTTTCAATAGCCATTTATAAAATACCTCCTCTTTTTTTTGAATGTTAAAATTATACTATATTAGTTGGTTATATATCAAGAAAATTAAAAACAAAGTGAACAAATATTTATAAATATTTATAATTGGCATAAAAATAATTTTTAATCTATATTAAATAAATAAGTTTTACCATAAAAAGATCAGAATAAGCCAGATGATAATATTTCACCTGAATTCCAAAATTGGAAATACTATTGCTTAAGAAAAATTATAGCTAAAGGTATAAATAAAAAATCGAAAGAAAAGAGTAAAAAAGTTTAACCCCTTTCAAGGGCTCTTAAAACCACCCGTTTTAAGGGTGTGTTGTTTATCTGATCCCAATATTTGCCCTTTTAAAGATATTCATTACCAAAAGGGCAATAAAACCCCCTGCCAATGCAGTTATTAACTGGGGAAAACTCATCATTTGAGCAACTGCCGGCGGAACCTGTACTAATAATCTTACTGCACTTACCAATATCAGGAATTTTACTACAGAGGCAATGATAATACCAAAAATTTTATTTTTTGATTTCAACCAAAAAAATAAAATGACCAGTATTGAATTGCCCAAGGCAATAAAGGGAATTAAAGGTGCTAGCGGGGGCGGTAAAATCCCCCGCATAGCGGCAATAACCGGTGTAAAAATCCCAATCAATATTCCTCCCTGCCATCCGACTATCATTGTTGCCAGGTAAAGCACTGTGTTTACTAAAGGCCCGGTTATGAATTGGGGGAATCCACCCATTTGAAATACCAGGGCAATAGCCAGTAAAATGGCGGTTCTTGATATCCATCTTATGCTAGTTTGCTGCATTTTTTCTCTCTCTTTCTCGGAATTATCTTTTTGCTAGTAAATAATTAAATATTTTATTGCTTTATACTTTTTCCTTCTTATTTTTCTTATCAAAATATTTAGTATGAAGAAGGTGATGAGATTTTTCTCCCAGTGGTTTCCCCAAAAATTCATCATACAATTGTTTGATAGCAGGGTTTTCATGGGATTTTCTCAATTCCCGTCCTTCATCTTCTTTGTATATTGCCTGAATCCTGGCTTTTCTTACTTCATCGGTAGTCAGCCGTGGCTGGCCTCCACCTCCGATACAACCGCCCGGACAGGTCATGATTTCGATAAAGTGATATTCTTTTTCTCCCTTTAAGATCGCCTCTATAACCTTATTGGCATTACTAAGTCCATGGGCAACTGCCACCTTTAGTGTTACACCTTCTAAGAACTTCCATTCCGGTAATGTGCCTTTTATGGTTAGCTGAGCTTCTTTGACTCCCTCTAATCCCTGAACCGGGGTTATATGCAGTTTATCAAAAGGCAAATTTTTTCCGGTTACAACTTCATAGGCTGTTCGCAGAGCAGCTTCCATAACTCCACCTGTATTGGCAAAAATATCTGCTGCTCCGGTTGAGATACCCAGTGGTGAGTCCATTTCCCCATCCGGCAAGTTAACAAAATCAATACCGGCCTGTTTAATCATCTTGCCTAATTCCCTGGTGGTCAGTACATAATCCACATCCCGGGTTCCACTGTCGGTCATTTCATCCCGACTGCATTCAAATTTTTTGGCAGTACAGGGCATAATCGATACTACTACCATATCTTCTTTTTTCTTGCCGATTTTATCAGCAAAATAGGTCTTGGCTACAGCTCCGAACATCTGCTGGGGTGATTTACAGGTAGAAACATTGCCCATCAGCTCAGGATAGAAATGTTCCATGTAGTTAATCCAACCTGGGGAGCAGGAGGTAAACATGGGCAGTTTAGTATTTTCATCATTATCGACTAATTTTTTCTTTAAGCGAGTCAATAATTCATGACCTTCTTCAATTATTGTAAGGTCAGCTGCAAAGTTGGTATCAAATACCTGAGCAAAACCCAGCCTTCTTAGGGCAGTAACCATTCGTCCCTTGACCAGGGTGCCCGGGGGCAGGTCGAAACATTCGCCTAAGGCGGCACGGATAGCCGGGGCAGTTTGTACTACAACATATTTTGTGGGGTCTTCTAAGGCATCCCAGACTTTTTCAGTATCATCACATTCGCTGATGGCACCAACCGGGCAGACAGCGGCACATTGCCCGCATTGCACACAGACTGCATCAGATAAAGAATCAACCATTCCTGGACCTATAATCGTATCAAATCCGCGGTAACGGGGACCTAAAGTTGAGACTTTTTGTACTTCCTGACAGGCAACTACACAGCGGCGGCATAAGATGCATTTGTTTGGGTCTCTGACAATACCCGGGGTACTGTCATCTAAAGGAAGTTTTGCTTTATCAGCTTGAAATCTAACTTCCCTGATGCCGTATTCCTCTGCCAGGGTCTGTAATTCACAGTCCTGGTTTCTATCACAGGTATTGCATTCCCAGGGATGGGAGCTCAAAAGCAGTTCTAATAAAACCTTTCTGGCATTTCTTACCCTTTTGCTGTTTGTTTTAATTTTCATACCTTCGGCTACTTCGGTTATGCAAGCGGGGAGCAAAGTAGCAGCTCCTTCTACTTCTACTACACATAAGCGGCAGGAACCGGGGTTTTGAATTCCTTCCAGGTAGCAAAGAGTTGGAATCTTAATGCCAATTTCTTTTGCTGCATTTAGGATGATTGTACCTTTTTCTACTTCTAATGGTATATTGTTTATCTCTATTTTTATTTGCATATCTATCTCCTTATTTTATTCTATCTTTATAATTTGTTATCCTAATCAATCTTTAAAACATAGTTAAAAAATCATTTTATGTGTATTGCTATATTTAATATGTAATTCATTTATAATTTCCTGGTTTTCAATATAGCTTTATATTTAAAAAATTATTAAAATTTTGTTAATGTACTGAATCAAATTTCTATCGATTTGATTACCTTTGCGTTGTTCATAAAGTGCTGTTTTAGATAGAAAATAAGCATTAAATTTAAGAAGAGCAATAAAGGTAGGATACTGAAGTAATGCAAGTGATAAATATAAGAATAAGCCCTTATACTCCCTCCTTTCCAAGAATGGGAGGCATGGAAATTTCTAACCATACCCTTAAGATTTTTATATCTACTGGTTGCTTGCCCTGGATTGCTCTTTAGGTAATACAACTCGAAGAGATTATTTGTCAATATTCTATTTATAAATACTTAGTAAATATAGCATATGATTCAAGGTAAATCAAATATTTTTCTATGGCTATATGTGCACGAATATGGTGAAAAAAGTCATTCTTATTTTTACGGTCGTATCTATCATATATGCATTTCTATATATTTTTTTGAAACTATAGTATGTTTATGGTAACATATTAATATTTTTGTGCATTTAAAATACAGTTAAAATCAGTTAGGAGTATATATAATGGTCCATAGTAAAAAAACTATCCTGTCTGCTGTTGTATTGTTTTTTGTGTCCTTTGTTATATTTTTATTTAATGTAGCATGTGAAGGTATGTTTCCAGTTCCTGAGCCAGAACCTGTTAATTATACAATCACTGCTTCAGCAGGAGTTTATGGAAGTATTGAGCCGGAAGGTAAGGTTGTTGTTTCTGATGGAGAAAAGCAGGCCTTTACCATTATACCTGATGTAGGTTATAAAATAGATGATGTTTTAATAAACGGTGATTCAATAGGTGTAGTGGAAGAATACACTTTCACCGATATTAAAAAAGATTATACTATAGAAGTAAAATTCAAGAAAAAATACACAGCTCCTTCAACGTCACCCGCACCTGCCAATTATACTATAAGAGTATTGGCAACAGACGGGGGAACCATAGAACCGGAAGGCAGCATAGAACTAAAAAAGGGAAGCAGCCAAGTTTTTACTATTACCCCGCTTTCTCCTTGTTATGAGATTCAAGAGGTGCTGATTGATGGTATATCGGTTGGTCAACCTACTACCTATACTTTTGATAATATTGAAAAAGATTACAGTATTGAGGTTCATTTTAACCTGTCAGATAAAAAGATACACAGATATAACCAGTTCGGAGAACTACAAAATGAAGACTATACCAGTATTCAGGCTGCTATTGATGATGCAATAGACGGTGATGTTATTATTGTTTGCCCGGGCAGGTATAGCGAAAATCTTGTTTTTAGTGGAAATAAGAATATTACTGTACAAAGTATTGAATCGGAAAATGAAGATATTGTATCAGATACTATAATTGATGGAGGAGCAGAGGGGTCAGTTGCTCATTTTAGTAATGGTGATGAGTCAACATTGCAGGGCTTTACCATTACAAATGGCTCAGGAACTTCTACTGGTACTTATGCTGCAGGTGGTGGAATTTATATTAACAGCAGCAATCCAAATATACATTATAATATCATTGAAGATAATGAAGCAGCTAACGGGGCAGGAATCTTTATAACAGGTAATTCATCTCCTGAAATTAAGGAAAATATTATCAGAAATAACGAATCTACCGTCGCAGCAGGTGGTGGAATTTATGCATATGGAGGTTCTCCCAAGATTATTGGCAATGCTATTACATTTAATGCAGCCTATACAAATGGTGGAGGGGTTCAGATTTATGATAGTACTCCCCAGATTTCTGGAAATACCATTAGCAATAATTCAGCGGGTAAGGGCGGGGGATTGTATGTTGAAGATTCATATAATACTACTACTGAAAATAGTATAAATAGTAATATTATCACAAAAAATACTGCCAGTTCTGCTGGTGGCGGAATATACCTGGACAATAGTATGCCTACTATAGGCAGTAATAATAACATCTCTGAAAATGAAGCTCAATGGGGTGGAGGGATATATATGACTAGTAGTATTCCCAAAATTAATGAGAATACTATTTTAGCTAATAATGCTATAGGTATCTCTGGCAGTGGAGGAGGAATTTACATGTATAGTAGTTCTCCCCACATTTCTAATAATACTGTTAATGAGAATGCAGCAGGTAATTGTGGTGGAGGAATTTTTATAGGAGACAGCTATTCTGTTGAGACAGACAATAATATAACAGGGAATAGTGTTGAATCTAATTCAGCCAAGCATGGCGGCGGGTTTTATATAAATAATAGCAATCCATTAATCATCGGTGAAAATCTTATTAACTGCAATACTGCTATAAATGGAGGAGGTTTTAATATTGAAGTTAGCAGTTCTCCTACAATCACCAATAATAGAATTACAAAAAATATAGCGACTGGAAACGGTGGTGGAATAAATATCAAGGATAGTAATCCTGAAATTGGAGGAGTTGACGAAAATGACACCGATAATTTCAATATCATTTGTAGTAACAACCCTGAACAGATAAAAACTAATACCGGTACATCCTACCCCTTCAATGATTTTGGTTATTGTGTTACTTTATCTGTTAACCATGTAGATTATGGGACAGTAACTGGTGAAGGGGATTATTGTGAGGGTAACCTAGTCCAGATAGAAGCGATCCCAGCAGAAGGATATTATTTTATCAACTGGACTGATGATAAAGGCAATGAGATATCTATTGAAAATCCTTATAGCTTTACTATGCCTGCTGAAGATATAAACTTAATTGCCAATTTTGAAATAAATTAAAAAACTTTATTTTATATTTGAAATTTCACTTTTATTAATTCCCCCTTGAGGGGGAATTAAGGTGGGGTTAATATTATAGCTTATACTTTTCTGCCATTGTGAGATTGCTTTTTTATTATAATTACTAGGAGTACTTCCTCTTTTGCCATTATGAGACATATTTTCTTTGTTGTCATTGCGAGGAGTATTTCTCTTTTGTCATTGCGATGAGCGCAGCGACGAAGCAATCTCATTCACTTATACCCGCAAAAAGTTATTATTAAAGTGTAATATTTTTATTAAAGCAAATAATAAGGGTTACTCTTTATATGAATAAAAAACAATATTATATTTATCTAATAACTAACCAGAATAATACAGCTATCTATACTGGTGTAACCAGCAATTTAACCAAACGGATATGGGAACATAAAAATAAATTACTCAAAGGTTTTACCCAAAGATATAATATTAATAAATTAGTGTATTATGAAATATACGATAATCCTGAAAATGCAATCACCAGAGAAAAACAAATTAAGGCAGGCTCTCGAAAGAATAAAGTTGATTTAATTAAATCTATCAATCCTGAATGGAAAAACCCTTATGATTCTTTGGAATGAGTTAGCATATAGAATTTTTTGCAAAAAAAAGAACGCTGGTATATAAGTATGAGATTGCCACGCCAATTAAAATTGGCTCGCAATGACAATAACAGTAAATTGTAGAGTTTAGGTATGAGTAAACAGGATTTTTTCTAAAAACTATAAACAAAAAACTAAAAACTGCTCCACCTGCAATTATGCTGGAATAAATGTATGAGATTGCCACGCCAATTAAAATTGGCTCGCAATGACAAAAATAAAAGATTTTGGGTAAATTTTTTTGCAAAGAACCGAAGAGGGGAAAATTGTCTTGCAGGTATTTTCTTATCTTTAAGCATAATTTCGGGTGAATTCTTTTACTAAAAACTGTAAACTAACTCACTAACAATTATGCTGGAATAAACAAGGGAGAGGGTTAGGGTGAGGGGGAAGAAATATACCCCTGGTATTTCTATCAGGGGTATATTTAATTATTATGCTTAGTTTATAATACTAAGTTGAGGATTCAGTCCACTTTGCATAAAGGGTCGTATCTTCGGTAATCGGTTGCTCAAAATTAAATTCTGTTGTTAAGTTTTCATCATACCAACCATCGAATGTATACCCTTCTTTGGTTGGGTCAGGCATAGGTTCAATCGCTGTATCACCATCTCTTACTCTCTGGCTTGCATATTCTGTTTCACCATCCATAAACGTGACTGTCCAGAATTTCTCCATACCAAAAAGAACATTAGTAGGCTCTCCAGTTACAAAAAATAGATCATATATAATTATAGGTACTTTAGGGACTTCTGATCGCGTTACTCCCAATACGCCGTTAGGAATAAATCCATATCCATCTTTGCTGGCAGTATATATATAGTCACCACTGGGTAAATTTATTTGTGTTGTACCACTATTATCAGTAGTTAGAGTTGTCATTAGTGGATTCCTAGGTCCAGGTGCCGCCTTTTCAGCTATTTCCTTTGTTTCTTCTGAGCCAAATATAAATTCTAAAGCAGCTATGTATTCGGGATATATTTCAATAGAAACTTCCTCCAGTGTGGGGACCTGGAATCTGGAAGTCATGTTTCTGCTTATTCCAGTGATTCCAAAATAAACCTCGTCTACTGCTGTAAAGGTAACCGGCCAGACTTTCAGCATCATACAAGGCATAACTTCACTGGAATCTTCTAATGGAACTGTGAAAGAAATCCCAGTTTCTGGCACCTCTAATATTTCTCTCAAAAAATACTGCCAGATATTAGTAGTATCATCAGGCATACCAGGGAAGTCTGCATATCCATCTTTGCTTGCATTATAGTAGTATGTTCCAGCAGGGAGGTTTACTGTAGCCATTCCTTCATCGTCGGTGGTTATTACAACAACACTATTTGTGTTTTCCATATCTGAGAATATCTCTATTTCTACTCCAGCTAAGTTTGGTTCAAAATTAGGAGATGTTTCTCCTCTAAGTATTGTTCTACTATTAATACTATTTGGTATATCTTCAATTAATTCAACTGCCCCAAAAGTAACCTCATATTTTTCAGGGGCAGGGGAGCTGCCTCCACCTGAAGGTTGTGAAGTTACAGTTATCTTTATACTATCGGTAAAAGCACCGTCATCTGTAGTAACAGTGATATTGGCTACTCCTGCTGACAGGGCTGTAACCAGACCGTCTTCGCTTACTGTAACAACATCCGGGTTATCCGATTCCCAGGTGATAGCCTTGTTGTCAGCATCTTCCGGGGTGACTACTGCAGTCAATTGCAGGGTTTCATCAACTTTCATTGACTGGTCATCTTCAGTTATATTTACTCCGATAACTTCTATTACATCAGGAACAGGGGGCACACAGCCGGAGAAGATGCCTGCCACTAACAATACCAGGATTGCAGCAGCAGGTATAAAAATTTTACTTAATCTCATAAATTACTCCTTTTAAATTATTTTTATTGTAAATAGATAATTAGTATTTCGTAAATCAAAGATAAATAACAGATAAATTGATAAAATAAGAGAAAAAATGACACTTAAGATATTTCTGATATCACCTCCCATAATCTAAATATTTAGGCAGTCCAGCTTTGTAGGGAATTAATGTAAATTTATGACTAACATATCCTGTTGACTTATCTAAAGCAGAGTAAATACATAAAGTCACACGGAAAAAATTATACAATAAATTTAATAATATTTCCATAATAAAATCAAATAAAGAATTATATGATTACAGATATTTTATAATATAATTCATTGGTTAGATATTAATATGACTAATGTATAATCAATGTAGATACATATATTTTTCCCGCAGGATGTTAACCATGAAAGCACAGATAAAAAAATGGGGAAATAGTTTTGCCTTACGTATTCCAAAATCATTGGCATCAGAAATGAATCTAGAAATAGACACACCTGTAGAGATTTCTGCTGATAAGCAGAAAAAAATTATTATCATTAAGCAAATTAATAAGAAGAAATATTCCTTGGAAAATCTTTTAACAGGCGTGACAGATAAAAATATTCATAAAGAATTCGAAACCGGTAAACCAGTGGGTAAGGAAATATGGTAATGACAAAGAATTATATTCCCAAAAGGGGAGACCTGGTTTGGATTGATATACAGCCTCAAGAAAGTCATGAGCAATCGGGCAGAAGACCTGCTATAGTACTTTCACCTGAAATATATAATGCAAAAGTAGGTTTGGCAATATTATGTCCAATAACCAGTCAGAAAAAAGAATATCCTTTTGAAGTCATCCTTCCTGAAGGTTTAAAAATAGCAGGTGTTATTTTATCAGACCAACTAAAAGCCTTGATTGGAATGTAAAAAATGCAGAGTTTTGTGAAAGAGTCCCTGGCTATATAACTGAAGAAGTTTTAATGAAAATCAATACTTTATTACAGGTTTGAAAGAGGTATGACTTCAGGACATAGATAACAGTTTGCATGATTGGAAGAATGGGAAAATTGTAGAACTATTCTTCCCCCTTTTTGTTATTACAAGGGAGCTTTTTCTTTTGTCATTGCTATGACCTATTTCTTTTTTGTCATTGCGAGGAGCGCGGCGACGAAGCAATCTCATCCAATTATACCCACAAAAGATTAAACTATAATCCAAAAACCAAAAACAACAAACCATTCAGTTATAGTGCATAGGTGGCATTTTTGATTTATCCTTTTCTTCTTTGAAAAAACTTTTAAATATAATATAATAAAACATAATAAAATTACCTCTTTTTAGAGAATAATTATTTTAAAAAAATAATTCAAATCATTAGAATGTAACTTTAAAATAATCAATAAAAAGCGGTGTTGTAAAATGGATAATTTAATAAAGATAAAACAAAAAATCAAGCAGCATAAAAAGGAGCTGGAAAATAAATATAAAGTTAAGGAAATTGGTGTATTCGGTTCCTGTGTAAGAGGAGAAGAAAGAAATAATAGTGATATTGATATTCTTGTTGAATTTACAGAACCAGTTGGATTATTTGAATTTATGGATTTAGAGGAACATCTTGAAGATTTGCTTGGTGGTAAGGTTGATCTTGTATCCAAAAAAGCCTTAAAACCGAGAATAGGTCAATATATTTTAAAAGAGGGTATATATGAGCAGACATTTTAGAGATTACCGGGACTACATTCAGGATATTCTTGATTCCATTAACGAAATTGAAAGTTTTATAAAAGGAATGGAATTTGAAGAGGTTATCAAGGCAATGGCTGAGAGAGAGCCCGGACGGGTCATCTGCCTGGATCAGGGTTTTGCCAATAATGACCAGTTAAAAACCAATGCAGTGCAGTTGATGAAGTCCAAAGGCGTTGATGATTTCCGAACAGTATGAAATGAGGTAAATAAATGAAACCATATAATCCAGATTTATTACCATTAAAAAAATTAGATTGGATGAAATTTATTGAATTAATTGGACCGGCAAATTCTCAACTTGCCCGTTATGATGGTATAGTACAGGCTATGATTAATCCTAATGTGCTACTTTCTCCTTTGATGACCAATGAAGCAGTATTATCATCAAGGATTGAAGGTACACAAGCTACCCTGGAAGAGGTGTTGGAGTTTGAGGCTTCTGCCAAAGATGAAATAGGTACAGAGCGCGAGAAAGATATTCAGGAAATAATAAATTATCGAAAATCAATTTTACATGCAGTAGATTGGCTTGAAGAAAAACCTATAACTTTGAATATGATAAAAGATATTCATGGGATTTTATTGGACAGTGTTCGAGGTAAAAATAAAGGTCGGGGGAGGTTCAGGATTGTCCAAAATTGGATTGGCAGGCCGGGAGTTTCCATGGAACAGGCAGAATATGTTCCACCCGAACCACTAAAACTTATGGAATATCTTTCAAATTTTGAAAAATATATCCATTCCAATGAAAAAGATTTACTCGTTCAGCTTGCCATAATGCATGCCCAGTTTGAAATCATCCATCCTTTTGTTGATGGTAACGGCAGGGTTGGAAGAATATTAATACCCCTGTTTTTATTCGAAAAAAGAGCACTAAGTTCCCCTGTATTTTATATCAGTGAATATCTTGAATTTCACCGGGATGAGTATGTTAATCGATTGAGAGCCATAACCCAGGAAGGCAAATGGGAAGAATGGATAAAATTTTTTTTAGAAGCAGTTTTCCAGCAGGCAAAGGGTAATATTTCAAAGGTAAAAGCCATTCTTGGTCTATATCAAAGTAAAAAAGAGCGCATTCAATCTATAACTCGATCTCAATATGTGGTTAAGATTATTGATACCTTATTTGCTCGTCCTATCTTTAGTTCGACAGATTTTATAAAAGAATCAGGTATACCAAGAAGAAGCGCATTGCGTTTTCTTGGTATTATGGAAAAAGAAAACATTATTTCAATCTTAAGCCCGCAAAAAGGAAATAATCCAGCTATTTATATATTTAATAAGTTAATTGAAATTATTAAGTAAATTTATATTTGTGTGTCATAAATAGTTAATCATGACACACAAATATAAATGTGTGTATTCTATGACACACAAAAGGTATAATTGATGAAATTAAAATTTGATCCTAATCAACAATTTCAAATCGATGCCATAAGTGCTGTAACTGACCTGTTTGATGTCCAGCCTTTATCAGAAAGTGACCTGGAAATTGACTTTCAGAGAAAAGACTGGATTTTTCATAATCGCAATCAGAGAAGGGGTACTGAAAAATCTGGCAATTACCAATAATCATTTTCTGCATCTTTATAACTATTTTGCCTATATCTGCTTTGTCTATGATTCAAAGAGGGTCAACCAGGTGTGCCAAAAAAACATTTCCAGGAACTAAATATTGATTTTAAGACTGTTAATAGCCCTGGAGAAGTATAAATTATCCTGACTTTGACACTTCATTTCCCAAAACCCTTGTAAAATAAGGATTGTTAACACTGGGTATGTGCATTTTGCCACTACATTATTTGCTTTTTGATTTATACCTCCATCTCCTCTACTGGTGTGAC